>JAAUXT010108561.1_pt1 | contig 15813 bp, 8 predicted proteins | sample 7278171 | NCBI WGS metagenome assembly JAAUXT01 (sample SAMN14350112, study PRJNA611818) | marine sediment metagenome | isolation source: surface marine sediment (1.8m) | place: French Polynesia: Moorea | collected 2018-08 | reverse complement strand
TCTCCTATTGGTCAGCAATGGTACCAGGTGATTGGGAAACAAAAGAAGTCAATCGGAATGTCGGGTCGCCAAGAACATGACCAGGAAAGAGTTTTGGTATCAGCCTCGTATTCCTGCAGCCCTTTCACCGCCGTACGTGCTTGTCACAAGCCCTTGCAGCTCGTGAATATGTATTTGTCCTGTTGACGGTGACAATCAAACATAATTTGGTTCTGATCAGCCCGCTTTTCCTTCCAACCGCAGCCTTTTACCCCCCCCCCCCCCGTCAGTCGCAAATAGACTTTTCCCACTTGGACTTTGCTGCCAAAAATACGAAAAATCTCTGCCTCTGGCCAGATTAGTACTCATGATTTCATGCTTTCTGCCTGCAGTGAAAAGCCTCTCCGAACCGTGTTTCCTGGAGCTGAACCAAAGCATTCCACCAGATCAAGTTAAAATCCAATGGAAGCAATATGACTTCAACAAGGTGGATTTACAGGCTGTTGATTCTTGCTCATTATTTCCTTCAGTGTGCAACATCTCTGGACTCTGGCTGCAATCAGCAATCAGTCCATTTCGACCAACTTCATTCATCAAAGGCTGAAACAGAATCCATCATCGTTTGCACAGCAAATGACTCGCTTCGTCCTTTGTGCCAAAGACAATGAGCCAGCTTGCGATGAACTGCCTTTTGGTAAAAGTTGTGAGTTACTCAATACTTGCACGTATTGATCTGGCGTCTTCAATACGCCACCAAAAGCCTGATTATTTCGCCAATTGCGTGACTCGTGTCTTTGCATCCTTCAGGAAGCGCTCCAAGGAACTGCTGCACAATATAACAACCTCAACATCAAACAATCATTGATGCGCGTGGGTGGAACAAATGTGTGTCATGTATGAAACTACATTTCCACGACACGGTGCAGCAGAGCAACAGCTCACGTCGAAAGACTTCGTTTGCATAATGGACAAGTTAAAGTGCAGCTGTTGTTCAAACATCAAACGGCGAGTCCTCCCACCTAATAAAGCGGCGGGAGCTCGTCTTGCATGCAAAATTCAAACCTCTGGCACTCTGAACCAACCACATTCACCATGTACGCATGCCCTGCAACGAACATAGTGCTTCACGAATGTGACGGCAGTTGAAGGTTGCCTCTTCGACCGACACAAGAACTCTTCAAGGCAAGCAACTGTATCAGTCTGACCTACTTCTCCATTATGTCTTGATTGCTCCTTCCGTGAAATTTCCCACATGCGTCCCCACGATACCTATTGTCATTCCAGGTGAGGTCACACACATCGATCGCTGAGGTCTGATCAATCTCCGATTTCACCAAACCTTTCTGGCTCACATCCCTCCAATGCAGTGAGCGTTTGTGTTGCAATCCTGCTGAAGTCCACACGTTATTGACGGTGCTTTTGCGGGACCGTCGAGAAACATTTATCCATGGCTGGGAATAACAAACAAGACGGCAGCACTGAGAGAAGTCCTTGACTGAAAGTGATGACGTAGGTGAGAAAGCCTCTGTAGCTGCCGCTCTAACTGGGTCATGTAGATTTTCATTTGCTTTGCTGCAGTAGCGCTACTCAAACATGGCTGAGGTTCCCGTTCACAGCCTTCACCTTTTTGCACTGTTTTTTTCTCCTCTGCACGTCAGCTGCCTACGTCCACGCTTTGTGTTTTGTGGCACATCGTTGCACCTTTGTCCTCATTGGCTGTGCTTTCGTTGTGCCGCTAAATTCAAAATCACCAAAGCGCGAGCGTTGTGCTGGCTGCATGCACGCAACGTGCTGCTGTCCGGGCCTGTGGGTCAATGGCAGTTTCGTCTCTCAGGAGGCCTGTTACGGCGTGGCAGGTGACAAGACATAATGAACACCGGCATTGTTCTCTTTCCTCACATCGTCTCAAGCCTTTATGGAATGACTTCATTCAGACATGGTGTACACAATTTGTGAAGCACTGAGGCTTCAAACAACACACCGACAGCCGTCTGTAAAAAGTTCTTCTCTTTGCTCTTTTTCAGAAAATCTCTTGCGGTGGTGCGATTTTGGTCTTTGTTGAGACCAACCGAATCGTTGAGACAAACACGAGTAGACTCCACCTTTGTCAATGTGCGTACTACGAAAATGAAACCCCTGCTATTTGAAACCGATCATCTCTCATATCTTTTGATTGGGTGTTAATTTTTGATTGCAGTTTTGTTTACCATGCATCCACAAGTCCTTGATCTTTACTGACCCTCATCATGACATGACATGTTTTTGATGGGAGATAATATTAACCACAAATATGTTTCAGCAAAGTTTCTGACAAAAACAGAACAACCTGATTATGACAACTGATAAATGGCAATTTTTGAGCAACCTTGTTCTGTTTGCTGATTTTTGAGACTTCTGCATTGTACGTACAGTACGGTGTTTGACTTAGAGTAACTGTTTGTAGATTTTCACTGTATACAACTTTGAAAGTGAGAAAATGTGCAATCTCTGCAACATACCAAAGAATTCGTGATTTGAATTTCCCGCCTCGTACTCGCACGCGACTCCGATACAAGCTACACAACTGCGGGATTTCAGACCATTCCGATGATTTGTCACAATGTTGAATGCGTGATTTGTTTCGTCCGCGTTCCAGACCAATAAAAACCAAAGGCATTTGAAGTTTTGCCTGGAAATTGGTCTCTTCGGACTTAATCACCCTCCACAATAATCACGGCATAAAGCAGCACAGCCACTATTGGACAAAGCACGGCCGCAGAACAAAACACGATCAGGTTTGCCACAGTCAATTAACGTCCGGTTCTGTCAGTTAGATCTCAATCAAAGTCAATCACTGCGCTACAGATTCTAATTACAGAGTCTCATTACCTCAAATGACCACAGGCTCCACGCTTCGTGTTCAGCGCCGCTGGACGGCATTATCACACGAATCCTCAGGCCAAATGCTCTGTCTTTTCTGTCAGTCTCTCATGTGGACAATAAACTCCAACTATTGCGAAGCAATTGCCGTGAAAAAAATGCCATATAGATGTTTCGTGACACAAGGAACAAGAGAAACTGGAGCCAAAGCGTTCACGATCGACAAGGTCAATATCTCACGACAACTCAGTGGACTGGACCTGCGCAGCTCACTCAGTCTCACGTTGTCAACAGCTGGTTACCACAGAAAACCATGTTTGTGTCGAGGATACCAGAGGCCTGTGGCCACAGTATGTGTCGCAATTTCCGAGCAAAACTTTCCCGCCCAGAAACACAAACACATCCCACCTTGGGAACGCAGAAAACAAAGACGACGACAGGAAACGCATCTGCAGAGGAAAACCTACCTGCTGACTTGCGGATGCGGCTCAGCAGGCTTCTGTGGAGTGTTGTTCTGACTCGTGTACGACGTGGGCGTCACCGCTGTGGAAGTCTCGTCGTGGTGCAGGTATTCATTCCCCACTGAAACACCCAAAACAGTATCGAAATCAAACCAGCGCTTCTGTTCGTCAGAATGTCACTTTGGTCACTCAAAGCCTCAACGTGCAAAAGACTTATGAGCTTCCTCAGGAAAGTATCTCCACGCCAAACTGACCGACACTCGTACGTTACTTACAGGGAGGCCCGTGGTCCATCGATTCGCTGATGTACGTCGGCTTCGCGATCACCAACTTGACGTGTTCTTGCGTCGCCTTGAGTGCTGCCACTGCGTCTTCATGAGTCACATTTTCCAGGTTCATTTCATTCACCTGCAAAATGACGACGAAAATTTCTTTTTGGATTCGACACACAACAATGAGTCCCGCGAAACGCAACGGCCTGTTTCTTTTCAAATTGCAAACGAATCAGGCCGACTGCAAAAAGACAAGCGCTGAAATGGGTTCCAGATGTTACTGGTTTGTGGAATTGAAAAACAAACACCCGCTGTACTTGGGTGTTCTAGAGCCAACACAGGAACACTGATCAGTGTTAATACGCGACTTCGGAGTGCGGCGAGTTTGAGAGCCATCTTGTACTCGTATAACCATTTCTTCCTGTTCTTCGAGGTTTGTGTGGCAGTGCGTGTGTGTGTTTGTGTGTATGTGTGTGTGTGAGAGAGAGAGAGAGAGAGAGAGAGAGAGAGAGTTTATGTGTCTGTTTTTGCTCTGTGTGTGTGTGTGTGTGTGTGTGTGTGTGTGTGTGTGTGTGTGTGTGTGTGTGTGTGTGTGCGTGCGTGCGTGTTGTGAGAGAAAACGATCTCAGCACAATTCAGACAGCACGTGTGATTTCAGTGCAGTCGATTTTTCAAGCACCACGGTGTGTGTCAAAATGCTATCAAAATTATTTTGGAAACATTTTGCTCTGTGATATTGATTCGCTCCCTCTCGGCGGGACACTTGTTGCTTCAGATCGATCTTTCGAGCACTCGAATGAAAACGGTCAAGAACGTGGCATTTGTTGTCTGGTTTCATTTTTCCTTTCTGGTATCGTGTTTTGTATCACTGACTCAACGAGTCCACGACTCGTACACCGGCAGTTCGCCAAACTCGACGTGAGTGCAAATAAACGACGATGACTTCCTGTGTAGCCACTGTTGTGCGCAAGAAGGTACCTCTGCCGGTTTGCCACTCGCTCATTTTCGAACACAATGGCATGCAGGTTTTCACCGAACATCGGTTGTTCGTGGTCAAACATTGATGTCCTTCACTTCGGATTGAACTCACCATGAGGAGCCTGTCCCCGACGGCGAGGCGCCCGTCCACCTCGGCAGCGCCGCCCTCGATGATCTTGGTGACGAAGATGCCGTTGTCGCCCGGGATGTGCTGGTTGCCCTCGCCCCCCGCGATGCTGAAGCCCAAGCCTACAAAGTTCACAGAATACTTTGATGCTGACCGTCAAACTCGTTTTCACCGAAGTCCAAAATCAGTCACGTTGTTTGCTTCACTTTCACCATCCTGTTTATTTTGAGATGCCAAGCACGTGGCCTCGGGGTTGGAGGCGAACCCCCAGAACCCCCCCCCCACACACACACACACACATCTATTTGCCCCTCTTGAGAGTCACTCTCGAGAGTCAAATTTTTCCGCAGGCACGAAACTGTTCTCTGTTTTCCACCTCACAAATTTCTTCAATTGGCCGGGAAACTGAACCAGCCAAGCAAGGATGTACCAACTATTTTCGAAATGCAATTGCCACCACTTCTCAAAAGACTACGAGAACTTACTTCTCCAACAAACTTCCAAAAGGACTCGCGTAGACGCAGACGTGTTCACAACACAACGTGGCTTCAAACTTGAACTTACCCTTGTTTCCCTTGGTGAGTTCAAGTTCTTGTACATTCTCCACCGGCACTTTCGATCGCTTCACCCTCTGCAAGTGTAGCACAGTTGTGTTGAATCACGGACCAGCTCAACAAAAGCGGGGTTCCGAAGTGGAGTGTGTCAAAAACCTTTTCCAATGAAAACTTACCAATCGCACTGTGTTTCCGGCGCGCTTGAGCGCAGCCACTGCCTGGGCGTGGGAAGCGTCCACACAGTTCGAGTCGTTCACCCACTCAATTATGTCGTTTATCCTGCAAGAAGCAACAATTTGTCACACTGGATAACCTGAAACAACTGCCACTGCTGGTTCACTGCTTTGGACAAATCGCTTGAAGCAAACCCGTTATTTCCCTGCTTTGACGCAGTTTTGAGCTTTCGTCCGCTTCTGGCAGTAATCCACAACAGATTGTCCCACACGAAAGCGACGAACACCGTGTTCACACCAAGGGACTGCGCCGCACATTTGGTTGCAGCATCAGACGTTTCCGTTCAGGACCCACCTGAGTCGACCGTCCTTGGCTGCAGCACCTCCATCAATGATCTTCGTGATATAAATGCTGGGGTCATTGCCGATGTGGGGGTTGTCAGTACCGCCAGCAATACTGAACCCGAGACCTGCATTGCCCTGTAAGAGAAGGAACAACGTTGCAAGTCACAACGAGTTCAGCATTCTGCGAAACAGTCCAAGAGATGGCAACTAAGGCACCCAACAAGCAGACGCAGCTTTACCGTGGCACGAAAAGGCCGTTTAATAATGAGAAGCTTTTGTTGCGTGGCTGCTCTTTTTCATTAAGTCGTGTAAAACTAATCCTCACCCTTTCAAGTGTGATATCGTCGTATTCCCAGTCTCCATCTCCGTTGACATACTCCTCGTGAACTTGCTCAACTATCTGCGGCTGTAAAAACACCAGAAAAACTGAAGGTGAGAAAAGGAAACTGAATGCGCTTTCATCTCAATCACAGATCTGGTATGAACATCTGAAAAAAATCTTCGAATTGTGGCGCGATGAGGTTTCCGAAATGTGCAGGCCATCAAAATGTGCAACGAATTTTCGCCTCTGTGTGTAGGCATCTAAAAAGGTGCAACAGACCAGCGCCAGAAAACTTGGGAGGCAGTGAAAATACATCTTTTTCCTGCAACACCGGAAAGGAAAGCGATAATTCACAAGAACAATCAATAACGCTGCACTGGCTCCTGTCACCACCGTGTGGATTCTCCCTTCCGTTCAGTACCCAAGGCGTTTTTGGACGCGCACAAAAACTAGACTTTCAAGTAGAGAATCAGCCGCGCGCCGCGTGCATTGGCAGCACAGCACTTCATCTCTGAGGTGAAGTCCAAAGACTATGTCAAGTAAGACAAGTTCTGTGGGTGTGGGGCAACCCAGACAATGTCCCACCAGGACAATGTCCGACTTGGACAATGTCTGTGGGTGGGGTGTGACCTGGACAAATACCAGGACAATGTCCTGCCAGAGGAAAATTTCTGTGGGCAGTGGGGGTAACCTGGACAATGTCTTACCTGGACAATGTCCTGTCAGGACAAGTTGAAAATTTCTGCAGGCAGGGGGGGAAGTGAGCTGGGCAATATCCTACCAGGACAATGTCCAACTTGGACAATGTCCTACTGGGACAATGTCTCAAAGTTGAAAATTACTGTGGGTAGGCGGGGGATATCCTGGACAATGTCCTACCAGGACAAGTTGAAAATTTCTGCAGATGGGTGGGGGATCTCAGACAAATGAGCGGGATCAGGACACAAGGACACAGGTACAGATGCAAACCAACATTAGCCGCCGCTGATAAACATTGTAAGACTGATGAGCTCAAGCAGTTTGATGGTGTTGGGAAGAACATACGATCCCCACAAAATATTCGAGTGCACGATCAAATATTCTTGTTATCCCTCAACTCTTGTGAAAGCGGAAAACAAAGCACAAGCGTCGTGCCTTGCGGCAGACTGTTTTCAACAACAAAGTGGAGATTCTTACAGCCTCTCCTCTCTTGGAGCGTAGCAAGCTTTAAGGAGAGTTGCAGGCACGTGAACCTGTGAGCAAATTCTGTGGGGAGGGGGGTTCAACCAAACTCAGTTTCAATGGTGACCTGACATTTGCTCACGTGATCAGAAATCATTGACCCCAACAGGCATCAGGCAATCAATTTGATTTTTAAACACCTACATTTGGGCTGTTTTGGCCTGCTTCAGGTGACACTTGGGACATACTGTGTGTGCCTGCAGGCAACTTGTTCAGAGGTGGAGGGGGTGACAGTTTTGAGGGGGCATTGATACAATCTTTTTTTCATGTTGTCCAGAAAAATAGACTTGTGAAAAATATAATGTTGGCAACTTTGACCGTTTTTCTCACACCAGGACACAGTTCCATTCATAGTTCCGATCGATGAACATGCGGACAGTCAGTTTCAGATGGGAAGGGGCTTGACATGATTCACGAGGAGATTGTGGATGCACGCTGACGTGCAGGAAATCACACAGCCTTGGTTTGATTTTCTTGCACATCTATTTTCCAATGGTGAATTATTATCTGCTGAATGTTCTGGCCACTTCAACCCTTCACCTTCTCAATTTGGCAATGAATCGCTCCGTGCAAGGCGCGTCAGTGATTTTCAATTTTTAGACTCAGGGAGGAGCCGGGCGGTGCCATTCCTTTTGCTGCCTGGCAGGCCGGTGGGCAGGGATCGTACATTCATCACAGCTGCGTCAAGAGCCGGGGCTCCGAGGGGCCGGGCTCTAATATCTCTCTCTGCTCCAATTTGCAAACTCTGTGCTGGACTTCTTTCCCTGCACGATGTGGGAGAAAAAGAAAACATTTCGAACAGACCACATTTTGTGGGCACCACACCGCGTGTACGAGTACGAACTTTTCAGCCCGTCGTTTGTCTGCTGACAACGTGACCACTGCATTTATCCATCAAGCCTGTTGACTTTGTATTATTTCACTTTATTGAAAATGAGCGATCAGAGGAGGCAATCATGTAGAGTGGCCCTTGAACAAACTGGACCAGTCGTCACGATGCAAGTCAAGCCTGCTGTTCATTTTCACACAGAAATGGGTTTTTTCCTGCTGACAGCGAGGACATTTTTCTTGCTAAACACGATCTGGGAGCAAGAGTTTTTTCACTCTGAGTTCGAAGGAACTTTCAACTGTTGCAAAATCGTGCGCGCATGACACCGTCTTTTCACAGCCGTAAATGGATATCCACCACACCAAAGTTAGCACATGTAACGATTGCTTCTTGGGGGGGGGGGGGGTGCAGTCAGTAGACGCCAAAAGTGGGTGTTTTTTCTCTGATACGTACCTTCCCCCACACAAAGACCACCTGAAGTGATTGCAAAACAGATTTGCGCACGACCCTCGCTCAGGCAGGCCAACTCTTGCCCTCCAAATTTGTGAAGCCACTTCGAACTTGTTTGGCGCAACTAACTTTTTCAACGACAACCGAAAGGTTGAACGACTTCGAGAATTTCACCCTGAACAAAGAAGGGCCAAAGGATGCACGCAGGGTGACGGGTGCAGGTTTTCCCAGCTCGCCCATGTCCCACGCACAACACTCGATCCACTGCGCTCATGCTGACCTGAAAACAATGAGCGCAATTACTGCGTGATGGATGACAACGAGAAGGCCACAAGTCCCTCCAAATGTGGCCAGTTAGTTTCTGACCCGACGTCACTTGAAACGGAAATTTAAGTTCCAAGAAATTTCAACAGGAACTTATGTATTTCATCCTTCACATGGACATAGAAAAGACCGTTTGAGTTGCACTGCACTTCACGCAAAAAGGAAGTTTGATGCTGCTCAAAACTTGGATTGCTGAGACTGGCCCAAGAGCAAAGACTCGCTTTTCGTGTTGGGAGACCTGTTTCAAGGTCATGCCCAACACAATATGAAAGTTGCGCACTTTCTATATTTTGCAGGAGGGAGTGTTGGAACACTCGAAAGCCCAAGCAGCGAGAAAACCGCAATTGGGTGCAGATATGGAAACGAAGTGGCCGGTTCACGATAAGCATTCTGCGTGGTACCTTGCAATACTTGATTGATCAGCATCTATTGGTTTGGTTCGGTTGGCAATATTTCCCTGAATTTACATCATTCAAGGGTCAACGATGCCTGAAGAGATTCAGACAATGGGTCAGCAGGTCTCCAGCAGCGGACCAGCCTGCATATGACTGATAAAGTCATGCTCTCCCTTTGTCCTTATCAGAACAGTTTTCAATGTCAGTTCCTTTGCCTTTCTGACAAGATTCTGAACTTCTTGAGAGAGGAAAAGCGCACCAAACAAAGCAGTCCAAGTCTGTGAAATGAAGGCAAGCAGTGCAAAAACATTAGCCAGGCCGAATCAATAGCAGTTGTTCGCAAGCGCCGAAAACATCAGTTTCCGGATTCGTTCACTTCTTTTGTTTTCATTCACTGCAACGCTGCTTCTCAACTTAATTACTTCGTTAACCCAACTCTGGGCGTTTGTGCCATCCTGTGTCATAAACACAACTTCTGCAGGCAGTTTCGCGCAAGGCAATCGACACCAGAGACCTCAGGATTTGTTTTGCAAGCGGGAGAAGCGTCACAGCAGTTTTGAATTCAAAACAACTATGAATTGAATTCCCCTCCACAGTGAAGAAATGGATTTCCATTCAAACATGTCTTCAAGACGCGGTCTTGAACAAAGCGAGTCACGAATGTCGTACAGACATTTTCTGCAAATTGACAACAAGCGAGACAGACAGATTTGTCAACCCGTATCCCGGGAGCGCCCTCGCGTTCGTGGGTCTCTCCGCTCTTTGGCATTTTCTTCGGAGTGAGATGAGCGGAAGTCATCAGCAGTAAGAACACGGATCACACTTCTCAAGCGCCTCTCAATGCGCCCTTCTCTGATCCTGCAGCTGTCCTCTCGACGAGAATGTGAAACATTAGCTGCGGAAGTGTCACTGCAAATAGCCATGGTCAGTGCGAGCAGCTTGGCTCACTGCAAAAAGGGTCAGGCAATCTATCAACAATAATGACAAGGTATTAGAGACCAGCTCTCACCTAACCAGGTGCCAAGTCAGGAAAGGAGAACAAGAAAAATATAGCCCCACATGTTCATTACTGTCCTGTCGAGACTTCCGAGACACTAATGGCACACATCAGGGCAAGATTTACAGCTCGAGAAAATAATCACTCAGTCGACGAGGTCCATACAGATGTTCGTTTGACGGGACCAAAACGTTTTCGATCGACCTTTCACAAAGCGAAAATGTTCTCTGGGAAATCTTTCGAGAACTTCGTATCTTGTCGAAGAACTTGGTTTCTTCTGGACTGCATTTCTTTTCGCAAACACGCACAAATCCACGTGAACGCCAACCGCGCAGCTCAAGTTCCTTTCTTCAAAAAAGTTCGACCGAGAAGAAAGCAAGAAGTGATGCGCAACTACTGACAAAAAGTCCTCTCTATGGCAGGAATAACACAAATACTATGAGGCCATGTTTCCAGGGATACTGAGATGCAGATGCAGCCGAAAGAATTTCCGCACAGGAACTGGTGCAGCGGAAGTCAAAAGGACAATCAATGCCCCGGCTTTATCTTTCTTTGCTGCTTGGGCAAAGCCAAAACGTTTCGCAGTATGTTTCCTTGAGAACAAAAGGAATTCCACTGGAAACCGTGGTCCAAAATGAGTTTCTCAGACAATGAAGCTCTTTTCTAGCTTTTTCCTATTTGCCAAGTGCTCTCGTCGTCATCTTGTCTTCCGGTCACAAGCATGGTGCTGAAATGGTGTTGTACGAGGTAAACGTTTGGGCATGTTTTGTCCAACTTCCCGAAATATTTTTTACATGAGAACCGTCTGCACGTGCCACACTTGACACTTTGTGGTGCTTGGTGCTGGCTTTCTTTTTCTTCTGCCCAAGGAACCAAACAAAATGAACTGTGGCCTGAACTGTCCGTGAGTAACAAAGCACGACATCACCAATTCTTGCACAGCACACGAGTACCCTTTCCATCGCCAAATCAACAAGGCGAAGAGACGTCCAAGAACCAGCCCCTCGTACCAAATCATCTCATTTTGATTGAATACAGACGCAGACGATCTGTCTTTCGATGCCCAATTGCCTGTTTCAATTGCAACCGAGCTATCAACCCCGAACAGGAGCAACAATAATCTGCACATCAACAAGGCACGAGCCCATCATTCATCAATTCCCAAGACTGTTTTTATCGAACTGTTTGTGCAACCTGTGCGCATGAAAAAACGTGTTCTCTTATTTGTCTGAACGCACAACACCAAGCACATCTACAGATAAAAGACAACGTGATAAACAGCCTTCGAATTCTGTTCAACACAGAAGCTTGCAGCCAAAGAGCGACTTGTCATCAACTGCGCCTGGAACGCTCCCACGACTTGTGATCCCGACAGAGAGAGACGAGGAAAGGAACTTTTGTGTGTTGCTTCCTTGTGCTTTGCTTCAGCAACGACGAAGAACCCACAAGCATCATGAAGGATCTGACTGGGAAAAATATCAGCCGTGTTCACCTCGCCACTGTTCGTGGATGCAAGAACCAACCAACCAAAGGCCAGACCAAAATACACCATTCGTGCTCAACAGTCCACGTTTTTTGATGGCAGAATTTATTTTTTTTTTTTTTGAAATTTATATCATCTAAGTGGCGATTTACAACCACAAGAAACTGCTTATTTAGCTGGGGATGAGGGGAAACTGGCTGACCAGACAAAATGCACAAAACAGCTACTTTTCCGGCAGCGCGTTCTGAGCACCTTGCGCTGCGTCCACACCACAAATTTCAGTGTTTCAACACCGAAAACCGATTCATTTGCAGCGCAACAACACCTAATTGCCGTGATGCAGTTTCTCGCGAATCCCGGAGGAAATCTATCTCTGCCCTGGATTTGTGAGCCAGGTAAAGATATGTAACAAATGGGAAAATTGCCTCTGAAAGTCAAAGGGTGTGATAAGGCTGAGAGCAGCTTATGCTGTTGCCGTAAAGTGGGATAAAAGCCATATGCGCCTGACCCCAGGCGATGACACCTCCCACCGACGACAACATTTGCATTTAGATACGGCCAGAGATCCCCAGGCATTTGCTGCTTGTGTCAACGTTCTTATCTGCGTGCTGTCGATTCGAACGAATACGGTAGGCAATCAAATCACTCCCCAAATGCGAGCATTCGATCAGATTCGATAACTGGCGATGCATTCACGATCAACTCTTCAGCGATTCTCTTCTGAGGATTACTGGCAGCTCAAAGGTGGATACATGGGTACAGCAGCAAACACGAAACCTTCCTAGCGCGCGAGGGGGGGGGGCGACAAAAGCCAAACACCCCACTCCGAAAACGAAGTTGCGTTCAACAACTTTGCCGCGAATGGCATTTTCTTTTTCACACATGCTTGCCTTCACTGTGCGACTTCCGACAATCACAGCTCTCGTTGTGCACAGAAATTCTCTTGGTGCCGAAAGTGAAAAACGGGTTGTGCTTGCGTATTATTATTCCATCACAGTCGTTCTTTGAAAAGAGATGATCAAACAAGATGATCATCAAAGGAGATCTGCACAAAATGTTCGGCCACAAACGCACGCGCGGACAGATCCAATGTCTCTCGCGCGACTCATTGTCTTGCCATATGCTCTTCCATTGTCTGGTTGAACCCTGTTGGAATCCGTTTCTTCATTCAGGAACAATGAGCAATGAATACCGTCGATGACTCAATCTTTACTCACTGTTTCATCTCAGCGGCGTTCCTTCCTGCGGGCGGGGAAATTCTAATGAAATTTGGGTTTCCTATCAAGGAAGAATTGGCCTTTTCTTTGAAGAATGAGAGATCCTTTCAGAGAAAACTGTTCTCATCAAATGTACTGTGCAGAACTGCAATTACTCAGACGCACCAAAGCGCTTGCGGCACTGCATAGAAGTTCAACTTGGTTGTTATTTTCGAAGACCAATGCAAGCAGCTAAAACCCAACGAACTTCTAATTTCACACACACACACCTTTTGACACGTTTGGTCAAACAATTCTTGTCACGTCATGAACCGAGACGCATGAGCACCTCGTGAATCCGCATTACGGCAAGGTCCAACTTGACCAAACGGATCCAGTCAAAGGAACTTGAAACGTGGCGTTGAAAACTGTGGCAGTTGCCACAGATGTCTGCACACGTAGCAGCTATAGATCCACTATTGGGCGGACACTGACTCTGCCCTGTGCGATGTGGCCCACGCGACTGCGACAACCGACAATCAGACATTATGTGAGGTCCCACAGGGTCTTCGCAGTCGCAGTCAGCTGCAGCTGTCCACCGATTCTAATCTGACCATTACCAATCTCTCAAATACGAGGCTCTATCAAGTCAAACTGTCTCTTACCATGTTTGGGGTGGCACGCGCGCGTTTCACGGTCAAGCAAGCTTGCACTCAGTGGAATGTAAACAAACACAGTGACATGCTTTGTTGACATTCTTGTGAAAAATGTACAGTTTTCCAAAATGCACAAATCACGTCGGTGGGTGAACCATCCCCTCAAAGTAATTTCCTCTGAAAAGGACACACTGGTGGCACCTCCTGATCCAGTCTGTGAAGCAATTTTGCCACTCCTGGTGCGAAATGAGACCCACTTCTTGCCAAATCAGTTCCTTCAGTCTGTCAACTGAGCCATGGTGAGTACCCCAAAGTTTTTTCTTGAGTCTTGGGAAAAGGAAAAAGTCTGCAGGTGACAGATCTGGTGAATAAGGCAGGTGCTTTAACACGGGCCATTTGTGTTGAGCCAAGTACCCCTGCACAAGATGACTCCGATGTGCAGGGGCATTGTCCATGTGTAAGGCATACTCATCACGGTTGAACCACACCTTTGTTCCCCTCCTCACTCTCAGGGCAAATCTGACACGCCTCACAATGGCATGGAACACAAAGCGGGTGACAGTTTGGTTGACCAGGATTTCCATGTGAAGGCCTCTTGCATCAAAAAAAAGGAACAACCATGACCTTCTTTGTTGACATTTCTGTGCGGGGTATCTGGGGGCGGTTCTCTCCAGCACAGAGCCAGGTCATGTTGAACTGTTTGGATCCCGGATCATACACATGAAACCAGCTCTCGTCTGTTGTCAGAATCCAGTTCAGGCACCTTGGATCAGCTGCATACTGCTGGAGTAAACCATAACAAAATTCCAACCTCCTCCTGCGGTCAAAGTCAGTCAGTCTGTGAGGCACCAGTTTGGCTGCTTTCTTCTTGAAGAACAAGTCCTTCCGGAGCATTGTATGCACACTGCCATAAGAGATTCCTAGATGTGAAGCAAGGTACTGGATACTTGCACGTCTGTTGCACAGGACCAGATCTTCACACACATTTTGCTTCACAGGTGTCCTGGCCCTTCGTCGCTCCCCACGGAAAAGATCACCCACTTTAGTCCTTCCATTTTCAAACTCCTTAAACCATCTGCACACTGTCCTGTATGAGTAGACACTTCTGCCAAATACAACCTTCATTTTCTGATATGCAACTTTTGCTGGGTCACTGTTCTTGAGACAAAACCAAATGCAAACACGTTGCACCAAGTGCACAGGCATTCTGTTGGACATCTTGCTCATTTTTGTAGCCTGAGACATCCTCACTCCTCGGTGCCAAAGGCAACTCAGTTTTGACACTGTGTTGACATCGACCTCAACAACTTCCAAGAATGTAGTCTGCAGGAACTGACCCTTCCAAAGTTGCATAATGTCCAACCGGTTTGACCGTACGTGCACCGAGACCCCAAACATGGTAAGAGACAGTTTGAGTTGATAGAACCTCGTACATTCGTTCGAGAGATCAGAAGTTCGCCAGGGTCCAAAACCCGTCAGTTCAGAACTCTTGTCAGCTCAGCATGTTCCTGCACGCATTCACCAAAGACCAAGAGAGCAAAGATCAACGAGCCCGCCGCCAAAAACAGGCAGCGAGATTTGAAACGAAACGAGAAGTTTAAAATTTTCTTTTTTTATTATTGGTTTGCTCCTTGAGCAACTAAACTGAAAGTGTTGTGTTGGTTTCTATAGACAAGGGGGAGGGGGAAAGCAATAAAGTCACTTTGCTCCACTGGTATTTTTCACCAGGGGTGAAAAAACTTAGTTTCAAAACAAGTTACTTTGCCTCCCCCTTACAAACCAACTTTGGTTGCTTTGAGGGAAAGCAACTGAGTTGGTTCGCTCCTGGTATTTCTCATCACATGTGAAACAACTTGATTTCAAAACAGTTGCTCCCCCCGTAAACCAAGTTGGTTTCAATCCACACACACACACACACACACACACACACACATACACACACACACACACACATACACACACACACACACACATACACACACACACACATACACACACACACACAAACACACACACACACACACATACACACACACACACACACACACGCGCGCGCGCGTGCGCGCGCGCGCGGGGTGGGGGGTGGGGGTGGTGTGTTTTGTGTGGGGGGGGGGGGTTTGTGGGGGGGTGGTGAGGGGGGTTTTGGTTTTGGTTTTGGGTTTTTGTTTTTATGTGTTTTTTGTGTTTTTGTG
>JAAUXT010066001.1_pt1 | contig 15815 bp, 17 predicted proteins | sample 7278171 | NCBI WGS metagenome assembly JAAUXT01 (sample SAMN14350112, study PRJNA611818) | marine sediment metagenome | isolation source: surface marine sediment (1.8m) | place: French Polynesia: Moorea | collected 2018-08 | reverse complement strand
CAAATATCAACCGTTTCTGAGCTATAAAGCCATTTATACAGCCATACCCAAATTTCACCATGTTGGCCATGTTGGTTTTTTGCCCGTAAAAATACATAAATGCAAAAATTTGTTCTTTTGACACTTCATGCATCAACTACAACCCGAAAGTGAACGAAAAAACCAAACATGACCAAAATCAAACAAATAGAACACTTTCAAACTCGAGTTCACAGATTTAGCCTCTTGATGCCTATAGGTGATTTTCACCATCACCATACATTATACATAATGTATGCTTCAAGGTTCAAATCACCTAAAAAGCTGCATATTCTCCGCTGACAACCTGACACAAGCTGGAAACATTTCACGCATCTTCAAAAACTCACTTTACGGGTAGTTGTTTCTGGCAAGATTTTGCAGTTCCTGTGACACAAACAATCTGAGCTCCCAAGAAAGGTGTCGTGTGGACAGACGTCACCGGTGCACATGAGCTGTCGTGGCATAAAATGTTCGCGAAGTGCTGCTTCCAAACAGGCAGGCGGCGTCGTTCCACACCGGAATAGTAGTGGGTGGCAAATGCAGCTCTGCTACGAGTGTACATCTTTCAATTATCCCATTTGGGATAAACAGCAGAGATGCCCGAAGAACGGGAGACAGGCAATGTTGTAGGTTAAAAATGACAAATTGCTTTGGAGGATTTGACTGGAGACTTCGCATGGCTTTTCTTGGAAGCTCGACGGAGATGCACACACACAGCAGTTGAAGTAAATTACAGCCCGCTCGACACTTGCCTCTCCAGAAGCGAAATGGCACGGTGCTTTTCTGCACTGTCCTGAAGGCACCAAGTCCCACATAATGGAGCTGCTATTCTGTGCCTCCGTCCTTCTATCCCTTCTCCCTGCACTTACACCACAGAGTCTTTTGTGGGGCCTACCTGCAGGAGAATGCAGTGCTGATTACACAACAGTCCAGATGTGATAGCGGTCCAGTTTTGCCCAGAAATGTTGCCTCAACCAACTGCTTTTTCACAAAATGTGTATTGGGATAAATCCAACAGCAAACCGAGAAATTGAGTAATTCCGCTCTGCATAAAAAATCTCAGTTTGAAAGCGACTCTTCAGTTTACGTTCGTAGTTGTTACTCCTGTGTGTATGTGTATGTGTGTGTGTATGTGTGTGTGTGTGTGTGTGTGTGTGTGTGTGTTTGTGTTTGTGTGTGTGTGTGTTCTTTGAGACCCACTCGTCCTTCAAACATCAGTCGAGTCCTGAACATGAATGGCGTAAAACAGCAGTTCTGAACCACGCAAAGCGAGTTGTGATTTAGAATATTAGGTGGTCTTTGTGCCAGAGACTACATTAGCTAATTTCGTTTCGCTGAGCACTGTTTTCCCAGTGCGCAAGATACGAGCTGCACTGTTATTTGCATGCAGCATGTTTTCCCATATTTGATGGCAGGCTGTGGTGCCAGAGTTTGTGTGGAGTGCGCTAAAACAGCAACTCATCAGGATATTTATGCGGCTTTTCGGGCGTCTGGGGAACAGGGAGAGAGCATGAAAAGCACCGTGTTTGAATTCAAAAGACACTTTGCATGCTGTGCTGTGAGATAGATTCAGGCAACTCTTCAGGTGAAGAAATGTCATTGTGAATGATGTTGCCGTGCTCGTTTGGTGTGAGCGTCTTGTTCATGTTCTGAAGCACATTGCGCTTCTGTCCATATCCAGCTGGACGCGCAGGTCCGGTACAACAGCCACTCTTTGCAACTTGGCGCCGTGGAGGCCAGTTCAATTCGCGAACACAATGCACGAGTAAACAAGAATAATTACCTTTGCCATTCCCACATGAAAGAGCCACATTTTAGCGTGCTACGCTCATTCAGCTGCTTCTGCAGTTGCCGTAGCCATCTCTTCCGCAGACGACCCAACACAAAACACAAGAAGTTATCGAATCCTTTTCGGACTACCTGGTCTGCAAGGACAACCCACTCTGATGAAAGATTTTCGCATCTATATTGCATGAACGGCTTGTGTAGCAGACTTGCTAAATTGATACAACTATCAGTACTAAACGAAATGTGCCATACATTGTCATTTAACGACTGTCCAAGGGGTACTCATTATTATTTATTGGCACACACGATTTCATTTTTGTGTATGATGATCATTCAAGAGGACTCCGTTTGTGGTTGTCACGCGACCAGAGAAAAAGTTCGCGACAAGCAGGTTTCTGTTAGTGATTTTGAACGTGTTTCCATCCCTGATTTCTGCACTTCATTTTGAAAATTCTGCAGCTTGATTGCTTGCAGAACAAAGACATATATGTAGCGGCCGTCATTGGCCCGTTATGGACCTCACAAGGACAAGCTTTTGGACAAGGTTGCGTCCGTTGAAGTGCAAAAGATGGCGAAATCCTTTCAAAGGCTTTGAAACGCTTTTTCTGAGTGAATGACTTTCGCCATTGGTACGAGTACTTCGCGTGTGGTCATTCCAGTATTTTGCAGTGAAACTTTCTGGCTGGACATAAATTTTCGAAACGAATAGAGCAAGCTGTTCTTTCAGGTTTGTGTTTTGGTTCTATTGGATCGACTCCCAGGAGAACAAACAAGTCACTCGAGGATCAGGCTGAAGAAGGAACATTCTTTTGATCTGTGAGAGAAATGGAACGGTTCTGTGGGTGGAATGAGATTGATTTTGGATACTCATACACAGTTCAGAAACATCTGCCCCGCGTGTGTCAGGTGATGTGGCAATGTCGTCGTGAATAGGCGTGCAATGGAAGTCTCGTAAATATGATTGAATGGTGGCGTGTGTGTTCGGGATCTCTCCCTGCTATTGATTCCGATGTTGTTGCTGTTCGCAACCTGCTTGAAGCGTGGATGTTCAAACGGGAAATCAGCGTGCTGGTGTGGTTTATTTCATGAACGCACAACAGAGTACGAGGGCTATCAACGAATTTTCTGGTGGTCTTTGACACCAAAAACCACCTCCAAAGTGTCGCGATGCAGCGGAAAATTTGTGGACAGCCCTCGTACGTACATTCGAATTTACGTGTATTGATATTCGGCCATCAAGACGTTTGCAGCGAATCGTTGAAATGCGTTGTGCAATCTGGCACCTCTTTTGCAGTGGTTTGACGACAGATTTGGGCTCAAGATTCGTGACGTTCACGATGTTGTCCTTTTCACCACAAATGTTGCAAAAGGAACATTCAAGAATGACGTGAACAGTTGATTTCAGATGAAACATTTCTCATTCGGGAATTTCATTTGGTGGCGACGAAAATGTTTTGTTGCCGACAATGGTTTTGGCAAGCCACACAGCTATTGCGCACAGGTCCAGAAAAGTGAAGGCTGCTTGAAGAACGCAAAACAGATTTGTTGTGTGTGGAAAGCAGATTTGCCCAAAAAGGTATTGTAAGCCGTGATTATCAGAAGCAAAGGCAGAGGACGCTGGGGAGTAATCTGCTCAGTGAACAGCTATTAATAAATGCGAAAGGTGTGTGCGTTGAAATTAGTCTGGTGGCCTTCTGAAAGAGATAATCAGTATTGATCACAGAGCGGCGTGGCGTACGCGCCGGTTTCATCTTCGGAGCCACGTTTCTCTGTCGTACGAAAGCAGGAAATTGTTTTCCGAGGTCACAAACGGCCTTTCTATTCTTTTTGTTCACTCACATCACCGCAGAAAATTGGCAGGAGTAGTTTTTTCAGCAGCGTCAAAGAATGACTGCTTGCCATTCAGTTCAGTTGAGCTTTGACGTCGCCAAGTGGAGAAAAAAACTGGATCCAAAAACAATGTCGGTTCCCGTTTCTTGTGGCCGCAGTTGCAGTTGGTCCAATAAGGCAAACAGAAAAGACAAGTGTGCGACATTGACTCGGTTTATTGGAAGCTGTGCGAGTGAAAATGATTGATGGCAAAACGACGACTTCACTACATTTTCCATAATTGGACGTCGTGTCTGTGCTGTTTGCTTGGCAATGAGGTGAATTTCCAGACCTATTTGAATTTCTGTGATTGATAATTCTGCTTTTATTTGTCAAAATGACCTCTCAGCATTCTCGTCAGTCCCTCCAAAGCTGTGCGTGTCGCGTGACCCAGAACGGGGGGCCAGTGTTTATTCCGGCACGTCCTGGCCATTTCATTTTTCCATGGAAAGCATCGATTCCTCCCGTGGAAAAAAACAAACTTTTCACAACTTGACAAGCTATAAATAGGACAGAAGGGAAACAGCATTTATAATTCCAGAGAACAATGATGTATTGCCAGCTTAAGCCTCTGTAATTCCATGATACCTTCGTTTGACAAAGCAAAGCTTTTGTTGTTGATTCTGAATTATTGAAAGATAATGCGGGTAATGAGGATGCTTTCGACGTGAAAAGTGAAGAAACGTTTCATTCAATCACAAGACCTGCTTGTTCAGAATTACGGGGTATGTGGTGGGATTACTTTCGGAGAAAATATGTTGTTCGAAGGTTCGTATTTCATATTGATGTAGAGTACCGGGTCGAGTTAGCATGTAGAAGAGGGGCTCTACTGATTGGAATGGGGATTGAAGTCCCTGGGAACATCTTGAGGGTCAATGCCAGTTCAATGGAACCTGTAATGGTTAATGTAAATTGGCCACATTACTCATTGATCGAGCCCAGCCCGCTTCTCGCCTTGAGACACAAGACGATTCCCATAAATGGCCACTTCATCTCCTGAGTGGTGATACTTAACGACAACATCGATTCACTGCGCGTGCCTGAATTAAGACGTTAAAAGTTGTTTTTTGCTTTCTCTTTGCAGGTAAGGGCGCTTATTTTGCCGATACTGCTGCTGGTTTGGCAGGTTTGTGAACAACTTGGTGGAGAGGTTTTGAAGAGTGAAAATCTACGTGAATCTTGTTGCGTGCTGCAGAGAGCGTTGGGTGTGTGGAAGCATACGAAAAGCTTCAAAATGTGTTTATTGATGCTGCAAGATGAGCGTGCTTCGTTTCTGGTCCTGAATGTTTCATACTTCAGAAGAAAGATGGTTCAGAAACACAACTCACAGGAATCTGCATGAAAATGTGTTGCTCGTTGGGAATGAAGCCATGATCCCTTTCAAGTCATGGAATCATTTTCAGGCTTCACCTGAGCTAATTTCCTTTCACATTCACAGCAAGAATTTGCCTGCCAAATCTGTAGCAGAGCAGTGAGGAAAGCCCTAAATCAGGAGCTCACGACTCGTGGATGTACAATGCGTCCTTCAGGGGAAATTACCTCCGACTGTGGGAAATGACCTGTACTGCCTCGCGAATTTGTTTTGGAAAGAAATGATCTCGCTGCCGATTTCGCGAACCACTCTGAGAATCAGGCTCCAGATTTTTCCACATTTTACGATTTGCAAAATGATGTTGAGCACACCAGAGCGACCAGTGGTAAAAACCTTCACGGATGGCGTCGGCACCTTGCAAGCGTCGGGTCGAGATGAAAAAAAAAAGCAAAGGAACAAACTTGTTTGGAACAGACACGAAATCAAATAAGTAATGTGCAAACAAGAAATGCGCATCAAAAGACGAGTAAAAACACTTTAAAGACTTGCAAGTTGATCGTTTATGTGTGGTGTACAAGGTGAAGTGAAAAATGACGTCGGAGACGGGATGAATGCGGCCTTTGTAATTGCGACGCGTGATCGTGCGCTTCGGCGCTGGAGTAACTTGTGAGTCGTTAATGCTTGCTGACATCTTGGTGGCTGATTAAGGGCCGACATGTAAAATGGAGCCAATTTTGGTGAGAGATGGTGAGAACAGAGTCCCGTTTTATGGCGGAGGGAGACAGCGAACCTGGCTTCGTGCGGACATGATGTTCCCTATCAAAGTCTCCCGAGTGCAGTCTCTGAACCACTCTCCTTCAAGTGTTGCTCACTGGACGAAGGCAGATTTATGGAGACGGGACACTTTCTTGATGATCACTTGCACTGTGGAATCATTATGACTCGGACACTTTGAGCAAGAAATGGGCACCGAAGCTCACAAGCGAGCCCATTCATCTTCGCCGAACAAACACGCTCGAAATTTGCAGCGCGCCCACCGACCAAAAGAACGTGTCTTCGTATATATTTCACCGGAGATGGACAGATTCCAATATTTTAGCCGAGCGCAAGTCGCACTGAAAGCACGCTTCACTCTGGGTCAGGTCTTGCAGGAAGTCCTTTCCACTGCTCAAGGTATTGAGTGTGCTCATGTATTATGAATACACGCCTCCTCATCACTCCTGCCTCAATTCTGCCTGGACGTGTCCTTTCAGTCAAAGTTGCTGCGAACTTTTTAAAGTTTAATGGCCTTGTGACCTGCGTGAAATGTAGACGATGATTAACTGCGGCTTGCTGCTTGTAAATCTATTCCTTGTGAATTTCACCTGCATGCAAGTTCCAGTGCAATAAAGAGGCAGCAAGGCAGACAAGAGAAAAGTCTGCGCTGTCGAGCGATACTCGTACAAGTCGGCGAGAAAGTCGAGACGTCACGTTCAGCTTCGTGAGTCGACGTGAGACCCCTTCCACTCTTTTCTGCGAATGATGAGAAAAAAAGAGTTTGACCTTGTAGACCCCCGAACTTTCGAGTACTTCGTTTTCTGACGGAACCATGAGCTAGTTTTGCGACTCTCAGAGAGAGAAGGAAAGGTGGAAACCAACAAAACAATTTGAACCGGAATCGAACATTGCGAAAACAGCCCACACAGAACATTGGGTGATAAATTGCTGGAAATTAGCATCAATTAGCCGGCGGGATGAGTGGCAAGCTGCGATACTGGGGGCGCGTGAGTCCTCCGCGCTCAGTGTCCAGTGATCAGGATTAAGCTGTGGCACGAGCTCGAGGCGGATCCGACCAAGCTCGGGTGCTGTGTGTTTCGCTGGGTCTTGTGGAGTGAAGCTGGGTCTTGATGAGAAGTTGAATAAAACTACAGAACGCCTGCTATGCTGGTGGGTTTTTGACCGTCGTCATTCCGGAGTTGTTCCGATCTGGAAACAATCCCCCTTGGAAGGACGCTGAACTCAGCCAGAATCCGCCAGACCAATCTACATCCAGGGAACTGTCATATTGCAGTGTAATGTGGGAGGCAGCTGACCTGCACCACAGATGCACCGACAGAGATTGCGACAAAAATGCGTGGCATTTTGTACAAGTCAAGCTTTGGCTTCATTTCCCGTGGTGGAAATTGGCTGGTGAAGCACGCCCCTTGATCTCTGCGTGTTGAATCTTTTCGTCCGCAGCATTTTAATCCCAGACACACACGGACGTGTGTTGAGCATCCTGGTTTCAGAAACACAAAATCAGTGTGTTGAGGTTGATGGGTACTGTGGACATTTAATGATTGCAGAAAGAGAAGTTTGTTTTCCAAACAACATGTGAGTAAGATTGGTTCCATCTGTGTTCAGCCAAAGCATCCAGTCGTGTTTGCTTCAGGTTTTGGTTGTTTCACTGATTTTCCCAGCTTTTCAGATCAGAAACCACCAGCACTCCTCTGGCTCGTTTAAAAAAGGGGAGATCTCTTTTCCGTCAGGTTGTCAAGACCCTCAGAACATTTCGCTGTGGCGTTTGCAGAAAAGGCCTCTCGCTGATTTGATGTCGTCTTCCCGGGGCTGACAAGAATGCTCGAGTAATGGAGGTAACGAGTCTGACAAATGTCAAGTAAATTGTACTGGATTGTCATTCATCACGACGGTGCATATTATGTAATACTCTCAGCAGCCTAACAAGCTGATGCAATTATTCGTCGGCATTCTATCGAAGAAGTCGGGGACAGCCTCGTGAAGAAAATGTTGAAGGTGGCAGCGAGGATTTAAATGGAGCACAAAGTCATTTCGGGATGCTCTGGGAAGTCCTCATCAGAGCAATGCAGCTTTCTTCAGTTGCGATGTTTGCCTCGAGGAATTTCGCTCAAAGCATGCGATAAACTTCATTTTCTCTCCGCAAAAAGAAAGATCAAGTGCGCCGAAATTGTTTTCGTGGAAACATTTCACTGTATGAATTTTGGGAGAAAGCGAAAAAGAAAAAAGAGACTCGGATTCGAAAATGCAAACCAATGCAAATGAGTTGAAAGTCCGAGTGATCAGAGAGCTCTGGTCGGGGATTGCGCGACAGCTGTACTTTGTGGATAGTTTGCCGCTGGTTTGTACCCACTGGGGATAATCACAAATTGACCCGATTCTCTTCATCATGCTGCATATGGATTAAAGCCTCGGCGGACCTTGATCTACACTGAGATTCACAAATCAGGATTAGTGCAAATCCAATCGCGTCGAGTGCCGTCCGCGGTGCGCGGAGCCCGAGGTGCTTTGCCGATTTGGGTCACGCTTAATTCGTTACCGCTGCTGTATAATGGCACCCGAGCCTCCTACGCGCAATGCCGTCCCGTGCCCACGGATTTGGGGAGCGTTGGTGCCCACACGAGAAGTGTTGGTTGGGTGCCGACACCACCAGAGTCGCGTTGCCAGTGAAATGTGGATGTTCTGACGCAGCAGCAGCTTCCGGTTACCCAGACTCGCAGACTCGGTTGTGAAATTTTCTGAAACGGCTTCCAACGATGATGTGGTTTTGTGGGCCAGAAGTTCCGGTTCTGAAACGCAAACCTCCCAGAAGAGACTCATGATCTTGCCACTTCATTCCCGACAAAGAGACAACACCACCCGAATGCAACGTGGGCGTCCTCGAAGATTGTTTTTGGCAGAAAATTGCATCCGGCTACTGGATTTCAGAAAGCTACAACTCAAGCTCCCTTTGCTTTTCAAATGTTCACAGTTGGTAAGAAACGACGAGTGTCCTGAGGAGAGCAGCACAATTTGCAAGTAGCTTAGAGGACGCAATGATGAAGCCATCAACAATGCAGGACAGGCACGAGTAACGGATTACGAGGCCATTGCTCCATGTCAGTCTTGTCCAACCATTTGTCTTTGGTTAACTACCTTAACTACTCTCCAGAGTGCCTACAGTGCAAATATCCCACCCACCCCGGTCGTCACACAAGTTGCTTTGGGCGAAGAGGGTGATAAAAATTTGTCAAGAGACTCCCTCAAGTCTAGAGCGGCATTCATTGCCTATTCACAACCGTGCGGCAGCGGGCACTTTGAATGGACCGCAGCTTGTGGTAAATTGTACTACGTTTTTCCACGGGGGACTTGATCCAGTGAAAGGCCACGGTGATGAATTTTACGCTGTGGAAAACTGCTGACGACTGATGCTTGGAAACAAGGTGAATGATCCACATTTGGAAACCGTCAAACACAAGTCGAGGATGACAGAAAAATTCCTTCTTCTCACACATGGTCCTTGAAATAAATTTCTGCCGCGTTCTTTCTGTCGTCCGTTCTTTCAGTTTTCAGCGAGTTTCCAATGTCGTTAGAATGTCACACAGCGCTGAGTTCCTCGAAGCCACTTTAACGATCCAGAACATATTTACGAGTCTGAACCCAACGGCCTTGTTGGTCAGGGAGACTCGTCACGAGTTTCAACCCAACCGAGGCACTGGCCTGACATGAAGCCAGTTTTGACTGCATTTGACAGGATCTGGAGCTTTCTTCAAAGTGCGCTGTGCCACTGGAGATAATGTCGAGTGGCTCCGGATTACAGCGCTCTGCTGTGATGCGCGGGACGCGGCCGGACTTAGCATCAAGTGCGCAGATTTGTCGAACATACAAGGGAAGTGGATTATCCGATGTTCTCGTCCCTGGATGGAATGGACGAGGGGATCACAGTGGGATCAAGTCTTGTTGAATGCGAAATAAAAGAAAAAAGCATCATCAACCGAGGGAAGGACCTGAAGTGAGCGTTGACACACAACAACGTCCGCACAACACAAGCCAAGCAAGCCTCATGCAAAGTTGAATGTCCTGCTTGAGAATGAATCGAGCTGAAAGGTCAGAGGTAGTGTTCCTCAAGTTGCAGAAATGCTTGAAGATGATGGTCATGTTGCATCGTTCTTCAACTCGCCGTGTACAGCTGTCAAGTGGGGGATGACCATGATTGAAAGCTGCCTTCTTAAGCTGGTATTGCGGCGTGGAGCTGCATAATGAAGTAGGTATCCGCTGCTTACAACTTCCTTCCTTCCATTTAAGGCCCACATTCGTCATGTTTTCGTGCACCAACAGATGGCCACCTTCCAGTCAACACCGCCGCCACATTCCACAAATGGAGAGGGAGCCCACGGTGATGGAGAGAAACCCGCGCGCAATAGCCGAAGCGGTTTTGACTTGGACCTGGGGCTCAGTGAAAGTTTGAATGTCCTTTGTTATTGTGTCCCGAATCGTGAGAATAACATTTTAGAAACAGGTCTGGATCTATTTTGGTTTGAAAGGAAAAATGAACCCGAAAAGACTCAGGTCATATTTCGAATTACTCCTTCTCTGCCTTGGTTATTGGTGGGGAAGATTCCAAGAAAGCCGAGCGTTATTGATGGCATTGAACGGACAGTGTACTCGTTTGGTTTAGGACCAGCGCATGCCATTTGTGAAAGGCCTGTGGATTCTGCAGTTGCCACAAGAACCGTTATGCATGCTAAAACACAGAGGCCAAGCACCAGCAGTGACAGTTGCAGCTGAAATATTAATAGCAAACCCAATTTGGGGGAAATGGATCGGCCGAGAAGTACTCAGATGCTCGTGTCAGCAGCAGGCCGGCTGATAAATGATGGTCATGGATGGAAGCAAGATATGTCACGATCAATGGATTTGTGCTAACTTAGAAGTTGCGTTTGTCCTGATGGTCTGATTACAAGGTCTCCCACAGAAGGCAATGCACTGACACTTTATGTCCTGTGAAATTCACCATTTGTCTTCTTGGGAACGCCAACTGATCAGAAGGGAAACCAGACGACTGGCAAGAAGAAGCACTCAGTGTCGCTGCCTTGAGAATGCTAACGGGAGAATTTTGCCTCGTTTCGCTGGCTGTGCTTTTGAGAGATTCTTTGAGAGGTGCAGGTGACTTGGGCAGTTTTTCATTTTGAGTTGCTGTGGGCGGTAATGAGAGGAAAAATCAGCATCCAGCAACACTTGACATTTGTGATGTTCAATTTGCATGATGGCGTGCAGGAATTCCAGAGTGAGGGTCAGTCCTGGGGCAGCCTGCGCGCAAAAATAATGAAAATAGCAACCTGCAGGTCTTTTTTGTGCATTGCAATCTGCCTCTTTCGCGGCTGTTTCCGCAAAAAGGTTCCTTCTGGTCGTGGGGCGGTAATTTTGTTCTGCTCTTATCGTTTGTGTCTTGCATTTCTTTCCGAGCGGCGTGGAAGAAAGAAGTCGCCTGGTGGAGTCGATATGGACAGGACAGTTGACACATTTTCTGTGTCCACACGTCTTTTTTTCGGATCGCTGAAACCCGCATCGGTACAGCCTTGGGACTTCGCAGTCAAGTGTACCGAGCGGCAGAAGGTTGAGGCAGGGGTGATCACCCTTGTGGGGTTGCTGTCGCTCCTGCATGATGACGACTGAAACTTACTTGGCAACCATCACCCCCCCCCGTCCAACGTTTTGATAATCATTGGTCGTCAGGGGTGATGCCCACTGAATACGTTCAAGGTCATCAGCAGTTCCCGGTGGCGACTGCGGCCTATTGCGCCCGTTGGCGAGCAGTGCGCAATGTGCTTTCTTGTTTCCCCAACGTTTGTTTCCCATTGCCATTTCCAGAAACTTTCCATTTCCTCATGGCGTGAAGTCCAGTCCAGATGCCAGCACCTGCCTCGACAGACACTGAACCGCTGAGAGCAAATCACGGACTGCATGAGCCGAGCACCACTTACAGTTCAGCTGGCTGAGAGACGCAGCAATATCAGGCAAATTAGACTCTTACAACCCCTGGAATGACTTTTCCGGTGTGCACTGTGTTGGAAGGTGCATCTCCACGCTGGGAGGGAGACAGTGATTGTGCGCAGCCCACGAAAAGGACCCACTTGCGGGGAGTCCACCGCAATTCATCACAGGAACTGGGTCGATTTGTGGTGTTTGTTAAATGAAGGAGTGTTTCTGCATCAGAACTGACTTGGAGTAAGAAAAGGAACCACCCGAGAGTCCAATATTCAAGACGACTTTGTTTGCTTGAGATGTTTGTGGTCCCTTTCACAACGCAGTAAATGGCAGCAAGATTTTTTGAGTGATTGCTCATCAATGTCGCTGCACAGAATAGACAAGCGCGGACTTCTGTGTGCTGAAGAAGAAGGGGGAGTTGTGGGGAATGTGTACTTTGAGTGTCTTGAAGCAGCTCTCAAAAAGGCGATTGTCCTGTTTGCTCAGCCGAGCTGTGTTCACAGTGAGATGACCCTGAGCGAAAACAGTGCACGGGGCATCTGAGGCTCCATCGTTTGCTGGACCCCTCAAGTCAATAACGGAATGTTTTCTGCTTCCTGCTCTGGCGAACTCTGTCAGAAATGCTGATTAAAATTGAACCGTTGTTGGTCAGTGCTTTACGTTTCCTGTGAATCAGGTTCACGAATCGATGTGGCAGACTCAAGGCAAATCTGCGGCGGCCTGGTTGTCGCTGTTACGGGTGTGCAGACCCAGAAACAATCAACATTTGCCCATTGGCCCGGAAGAGAGGGACGGATGGTCTGAGAAAGATGTAGTGATGCCAATGTACTCATGCATGAGGCTGTTGTAGTAAAACTCGTTCTGTTGGATTTACATGACTTGAAGAGCCATTTGGCAGCTTCGTGTAATGAAACTGTACTGTGTGACTCGGCTGCTTGACAGGCCCACAGGTTGAAGGTCAAAGCCATTCTCCACGACATCCAAATAGGTTGACCCTGGCAACTGACTTACGGCTTTGCAATGTCTTTATGATCCTTGTTCTTGTTTGGGACATTGTCCTGTTGAAGACAAGGCCGCTTTTTGCGTCACTAAAGATGATCACATCTTTTGTCAGACAAGAAAGAGCCAGGAAGAGCTTGATGGCGCAGAGTATGCAAGGTCCATGGCCGCTGCCAGTGCAAATTTGTCATGATGTTGAGAACAAATCTATGCGTTGATGAACTGGAATTTTTGAGTTTGAAGAGCAAGTACTTTGAAATCACACGCAGTTTGACCGTCTGAGCTGAAATGGACGAGGAACAGCAGGCGCGGAGTGGTGCGCGGTGAAAGGGACGTAACGAGCGAGAAGTGTGTGTCCGTCGGAGCAGCGCGGACGGTCCATCTACAATGGCAATCTGGCGGAAGATGTTATGAACGATCAAGGCAATCTGGCTGTTGAATGCCGCGGGCAGATCCAATTTGACCCAATCAGTTATAGAAGCAAGGGCCATGGGTCTATATTAAAGCATAAAACACATTTAGTATTGATTGCTGCTTTGCTTCGGAAGGCAATGGGTTTTATTTGCTTGGCCTCCACGGCACTTCACCCCACTGAGGACCGGGATGTTTTCCCTGCAAACAGCTGTGGGTCTGCACAATCCCGATGGAGACCAAAGATCAACCTGCGTTGTGACATGTGCGAGTGTATATTCTGGATGCAGATGTATCCAGTTTACGACTGAGTGGCGAGTTTGCTCCACAGGGCGGCCTGCAAATCTGACGAATGACCAGCGCGAGCGTTGTTTCAGGCGAAAGGGTGCGACTGCCTGAACGTCACCTGCATCAGAATGGACGTGAGGTGTGGCCACGATTCACGAAGGGAAAAGAAACGGTCGCCTCGCGACTCTCGGGTTTCGCTTTATCAGGTGCCTCACACCCAGAGAGCGTCGGTACCTTCAACCCCAGTTCAACAGCATTGTGCTGCATGTGGGCAGTTCCGATTTTTTTTCTTGGATGCTTCGGACACATCGGTGTGTGTTTTCATTGTGTGTCTGGTGCACACAACATGCACGCACGAGCATTGAAAACACTTAGAATCTGTGACACTCCGGAAAACGGAGAAGTTGTGTTGGGATGCTGTCGGAAAAGGTGGTCTCTTGTTGGTTGGGGTCATCAGCAAACATTTGTCCCAAAGTCATCTGTTGAATCACCTTGGCCTGAGCAAACTCGCTCCGTTGTACAGCTTCGAGTCGCTCTTGTTTGCTTGATATCATCACAGTGGCTGTGTTACCAACCAGGCAATTTATGTTTTTGTGGCCAAGGCCAACCGACCTCTTCCTTGAAGCTGAAATGTGGTTGAGAAGTTTCCTCGCTTCCTCGGTCAGTAGAACTTGGCAAATGTTTCGTGAGTAGTAAACGCTGCTCACTTTTTTCCCCACAAAAATACCAGAGTTCGAGCAAAAAGTAAACTACAGTGCTCCAGCTGCAAGAAACAACGTGTTGTTCGATCGGCGATGGACGGATCGCTCCTGGTTTGTGAGGAACTTTCTGCGCACTATTTGTCAAGTTCCTTCGTGAAGTTTTGGTGAGCCTGTGGTAACTGAAGGCACAAAACGTTTGACAAACTGGCAAATGGAATCAAAGCGTTTTCTTTTTTCACGAGGCTTTTGCACTCTTCCCACAAAGGACATGGTTCACAGCTGTGCGCCAGTGTTTTGTCCCTTTTGAACAAGTTCTGTGGAGGACTTCTCTCCAATTGCCGGGTCGCTACTGCATCTCTCTGGGGGCCGAACAACGAAGGAGTACCATTGTGCCAAGTCCAAACGGCGAGAAATGTTCTGTGAAAAGAACGCAATCAGCTTGAACAGGATGCTCGCAATGGACGCCAATTTGGTGCATGAGCGATTCGTTTCGTTGGCGGATGAACAGCTGATCTCGCGGCTCCAGGTGGCAGCACCGGCCGGAGGTCCGCCCTGCGATCTGCGATCGTTCACACCTGGTCTGCAGGGCTTTACGAGCTGGCAGAGTGAATTAACTTCGTAAACGCCAAGCGAGCGCGAATAGCCATAAATAAATTACAACAGGACCATCAATAAATGGGGATTGTCTGTAAACATAAGCGTGGGTAATCGCTGTGCTAAGTAAGTGCGAATGGTGGCAATGAAAAACGGCATTATCAGTCGCATCCGTCACCACGTCGGCCCCTGCGCTATTCCAGATACAGGACTTCTTCAGTCCAGTCGAAGAAATGGACATCTGAAGACTTGCTTATCTTGGATGCAAGATTAGAAATGGGAAGGACAGAAATTCTTGACAGCTTTGCTTTTGACTTGAAAAGATAAGAAAGAAATGCGGGAGGTTGTCGGCGTTCCTTCTCTGGGAGGGTACGAGGTCTGTCATTGATTGAACATGCCTTTCATTATTGAGTGCAGTACACACAGACCTGCCACCAGTGGCAATGTCGGAGCATACCTTTTCCATAAGTTGTAGCGGCTTATGGTCAGCTTGCACGTAGGTCCATATCCGTGTGGCTGCGAGCAATTTTTCACCCACATCACATACTGCAGTCAGAAATATTGTCATATCGCTGAATGGTCCACGTCGGTCACAGTGATGCGATAAGCTTTCGCAGTTCTTATGATTTCTGTGCGGCTTTTATTCCCCGAGTGGGAATGTAAAAGAATCAGAGCCGTGTGCGTGCCTTCATCCATTGCAAATATCATTGATCTTACAAAGATTATATCTGCCGTTGCTGAACCTGTGCCTCAATCTCGTAAATGCTGCCCAGCATAAGCTGAGCTTTCTGCGTGTGTCTGTGAAAAGGAAACCACTTTGTTGCACATTCGCTCTGAAATTTGAGTGCAGGGACAGAACGTCAACGTCAAGGAATTTGTCACTTTGCAGCCTGACAACGTGAGCGCATTTACTGACGTGACGCTTTCAGGAGACGGTGATGGCACCACGTCCTAAACCCCCGAACTTCGTGCATTACTTGATACGAGGCTTGTCCCTTAATATTCCTTCGTTTTGCGATGGCACACCCATCTGCTGTGATATTCCAACTAAAGCTGATCCCAAAGAAAGGCTTGATACCATACTCTCATGT
>JAAUXT010074252.1_pt1 | contig 15818 bp, 13 predicted proteins | sample 7278171 | NCBI WGS metagenome assembly JAAUXT01 (sample SAMN14350112, study PRJNA611818) | marine sediment metagenome | isolation source: surface marine sediment (1.8m) | place: French Polynesia: Moorea | collected 2018-08 | reverse complement strand
GAGAACACAACTTCCGAGTAGAACAATATATCACAGTCAACGCTTTCAGGATATGTTGTTGGCAGAACAGACTTTCATTCTTACGCTGCTCAGCTGAAATATAACTACTGCTATCCTTGCAGTCCTTGCAATAGTGAGGAAAGAGAGTTGCAGAGAAAGTCATGTGACCACAACTTCCATCGTGGGGTTTTGTCACCAGTTCCAGTTCAGTGTTTCTTGAGAAAGGTTTGTGCCAGTTGTTGAAGTAATATTTGCTGTCTTGCACAGTGGTACCCACTTCAGGAATTTGTATTTTATCACAGTGTAGTTTTCTTTCAAGAGCAAATGTTTCTTCATAGATATTGTGTGGAATTGACACTTTGAACATGTGAAAAAAATCTGCTTGTCGCCCGTGGCTATTCTTGTGTGACAAAGAAAACTGGCAGTATCTATGAAGGTGAAGATTTTGGTTTCTTTCATCAACTATTTCTTTTGACCACACTTGAATGATGAAACATCTTTGTTTGTTCAAGGTGAAAGATAAATTGGTTTTTGAGTCTTGCTCAAACATTGCCAGCAAAGGATTCAAATTCAAACTTTTCAAATATTCATGACACTTCAAGGATTTATTCTCTTCTGAACAAAGGTGCTGAATATGGCAAGGATCAAGATGCACTGACTGGCAATCAGTACCCTGAAATGTTAAGACAACAGAAACATTTCCAAATGTTTGATACCAGTAGAGAAGAAGGAAAATGTCTGACTGGGAAGAACAGTAATTTCTGTGTAGCTTCTGATTGCCTCCTCCCAGGGAATCACACAAGGTGACAAGTTCAGAACCATTGTGCTCCATAATTGAAACACCACCATACTGGCACTGGTGAGACTGATTTCCAGTGTATGTGATTCTGTTCAAAGTTGTTTGAATCAAAACATTTGGAGATGCCATAATGTGAACAAAGTAGGGACTCTTCTTCAAAACAGTGCTTTCCCTGATCAGTATGAATGGAACATATTTATTGAGATGAGGGAGTAAGGGCATAGATTGGAATAAAATTATGTTGGAAATAGTTGTAAAATTCCTGTGTGAAACAACAATTGCGGTGAGGAAAGCTTGAAATGTTGTTGTCCTGTATTTGCTGTTGGCATTGGGCCACAGGATGCGTCCAGGACTTGGACCATCAAACACCTTGAAAGCACCAGTCAAGTTTGTGGCAGTGCAAAGTTTTATAATTATTGAATTTGACTTTTTGACTGTCACTGAAAAGTGCAGCAAGCACTTTTTCTGAAAAGTCACACTTTCCTTTAGTCGTATGGATCTTTGTCGTTTGGAAACAACTTCAGAAACAGCAACCCCTTTGTCTATTACAGTGTAAGAAAATTGAACAAAATAGTGCACAGGACACAGGGCACTTCTTTTTCCTCTGTATTCTTCACATGCCATGGTCAAAAACAACTTATGTGAAGGAGGATACAGGGTAAACCCTGGAATAAAACCACAGTATGTGAATTCGGTGTTTTTTGTTCCCACATCATGATGAACAACAACAACTGTGAAGGCCATTTTTCTGGGACACGTTCCTTCATATCCAAATTTGATGTGCACCACTTGAAAGATCAGTTTCATTGTCAGGTGGGGATCGAGTGTAACTTTTCTAGAAACTTCCAGCTTTCTTGGTCTGAGTGAAAGTAACTTTGTGGAAAATGTTTTGTCATAGTATGGACACATGTTAAAATGAGAGAATTGTCCAGTTGGTCTGGACAAGACGTGGACTGGAGGTTTCTTTGGCACACATGCTGGTCCCAATTTATCTTCTTCGTCAGAGTTAGCGCGATCAGGGCCTTTGCGGCAGCGATATTGACAGCGATCTTCCCAATGGCTCTTCTTCATAAACAGTTCTTCCTTCTTTGCAGCACCCAGGTACAAGAATGAATAGTCCAGTTCCAGTTTGAGCATCTCTTGCAAATTTTCAAACTGTTGGTTCAATTTTGTCTCAGTCAAGTAGTTTGCAATTGAACTTTCAAAAAAGCTCTTCCAAGCCTTTGAATCTGTGATGAAAACCGTGTTGCTTGGGTCTGGTACTTCTTGGGGCACGTCCCTGGCTTCAGTGATACTGATGAGACATGTCATCACACTACATATCCACACTAAATTCATCCTGATGGACCTTGTTGACCAAACCTGTGTTTGTGTTCACTGATTTGATTTCAACAACTTTGTGCTCTCCCATTTACCATTACAATGACGTTGCACACCGCATTGTTTGAGAGGATAGAAGCTCCTGAAAAAGGGCGACATTACCAAGATCTGAGCAACTGCAAGGACCATTTTGAGTTGAAGTCAACAGGCAAAACGAGTTTTTCAGCCTGAAAACCCTTTGCTGTGTGAGGTTCCTTGTGCTGCCTGTTGCTTCTGCATCCATTGCCTTTTGCGGACATTGCGTGACCCACTCATCTGCGTCAGTAGTGTGACGCTAGGACCCCACCATCGAAACCTGCACTGGCCAAGCTGCTTGAAACGGTTGAGGAGTATTGAAGGGGACATCCAGCGCTTTTTTGGTGATTGCGCCGGGTGCCGGTCTAGCACAAGCAAGATAGCTCTTCTTCTGAATCAGCTTTGGACTCTGAAAGGTGACAATTTGGGGATTTTGTGTGGTTGGTTTTCAGTGTGTGAAAGACGACTTTGCGTGGTGCTACAAGGCCACACAGACTGCTTCAGTTCTCTTGGTGACAGCACATGCATGCCTGTGCGTACGAACAAAGGCAGATGCCATCTGCAGAACCCTGAAGAAGAAGATCAAAGCAGTGGAGGCTGATGAAATCTTTGAAGACAACTTTGCCACCAAAAGGATTTGCATGTAAAAACCATACTTACAAGTATTTTGGATTGTGACCCACATGGATATGTGCCTTGCCCTGACACATGGCAGCACTCGTGAATCAACAAAACATTACAACACCACTCAATCTCTCAGGAACTCCAATACCATTCGTGACTGGACCAGTGGTTGCTTGTCCAGTACAGTTAAGCCTGATCACCATGACAACACAAAGTTTGACAGGACAGTGTTGGGGTCATCGTCGCTCAGTTTGTGATTCATTGTCGTTTCACGACAAAGAAAAAAAAAGCGTCATCCAGGTGAAAGGCTGGGAATGGTTCTTGTGCCTTCTGTACAACTTAATTCTCTTTGGTCACACAAATCAATATCTGTCATATGTCATACCTTCACTCACACCAGCAGAAGTGCTCAGAACGAACATTCACAGAGGGCGTTTCAAACACACAACTGAAACAATCACAAGCAGCAATTCCAATATAAAGAACAACAACTGATTGAGAAAAACAAAAATCACAGACAGACAGACAGACAGACAGACAGACAGACAGACAGACAGACAGACAGACAGACAGACAGACAGACAGACAGACACTCAAACAAACACATTCCAGTAGTTATTCATCTCTTCCAGATCAAATTCCCTGTCTCCAAAAACAAACCAACGCCAAAGTCAGTTCCTCGCAGAAACAAGTTTAAAATGAGGATCATAAAATGCAAAGGCTGCAATTTGTTGGCAATGTGACTTTTGCTGTGTTCCTCTGAAAGTTGCCCAAAAATATTGAAATTTACGGACTTAATGGTGGGCTGAATCGATGTTACAAAGGGGCAAATGCAAAAGAAAGTTTCAAAGCAATGTGAAATAATAGCAGAAAATAATCTTAATCTCGGGTGGTTTGCGCATGAATAAGCCGCTGGTTAAAACCAAGTTTTCTTTAAATTTCTTTCAAATGTGATTGATGGCACCTTGAAAAATGATACCTTTGCTGTTGTGTCTTTTTGTTTCTGGTCAGATATTGTTTCTCAGAGAAATGAAATAGGCAGCAGCATTGCAGCTGCTGGTAATACACAACTTTTATTCGCACAAAAATCTGTTCTTTTTCAGCAGCTGGCCATGTTGTTCATTCTAAGTATTCTTGACTGCAATTCACCAAGGTTTTGGAACAGTGTGCTGGGAAAAAGATGAAAACTAAAATGTTTGGAGTTGTGTTGTGTTGTGTTTGGGCAAGTCATACAGGTCAGGGCACAAACCCTTGGAATGACATTCCAGCTGCAGTAGCTGTTTTGAATTCACAAAAAAAGCCAAAAAGTTGGCATGAATATGTGAAAGCGCTTGCATTTCACAGAATACATCAAACAAACAACAGCACAGTTCATGTGCAGGCCCTTGGTATTTTGTTTAAAGAAGCAAGGGCATTTTCCAAGCTGACCAAAATTGAAAGACTTGGCGGGAAGAATAGCACACTGGCCACTGGATGGTTGACCAGCATTTATTCCAAATATATTACCTGCCAAGAAGACCTTCGCATTATTGAGCACAAAGTGGGAATGAAAATCAAAACTTTCTCAAAAATTGTGTCTGGGCGAAAATCAGTTGAATTCGAAAAAATATTCTTTTTGGACAAACATTTGTCATTGAACTTGACTTTTCATGTGCTGGTCTTTCTTGAAAGAAATGTAGGTGTTTGCTCTTCATTCAACATTGTCTTTTTCAAAGGACGTGAATTTAACTTGTGTGGTAAACACGCAGTATTCAGCATATTTACTCCAGGAAACCAGCTTAAAATAAAGGGTTCAATGGAACAATGTACATTCCACAGAATTATATCAACTTTCATGGTAACAGACAGAGGTTTTGTTGAAACTGTTGTTGACAAATCAGAAAAACATGTCCTGGTTGATTGTTTTATTCTGCACCCAAAGGCTGTGTTGTCTGTGTTTTTGTTTCAGACTGATAAAAACAAAATGCTTTGGGTTCAAACTTCACTGACTGCTCACTTTCTGGTTGTGTATGATGGCCCAAACTCACTCTCACCAAAAGTACCCGAATCCAAAAAATCATACATGCTGTCAACATTTCTTGGAAAAATTTGGATATTGTCTCAGAGTAAAAACTACACTTTGAATTATCTTTCACAAAATCAAGTCATGACAGAAATTGTTTTGGCAAAACAAAACACCACGAGCTTTGCCCTTGATGAGTGCCAACCAGTTTTGTGCATCACCAAACTCACTGCCAAACCAGGATTCAGGGTTAATGTCTCCCTTCTGCAAATGTCTTTTGATGGGGAAAATACAGTTGACTGTTTGTTGGGAGGCCTTGCAATTGTGGACCTGATTGGTACAAAGAAGAAAGAAAACTTAGTTTTTTGTTTGCAAAGCGCTGGCAAAAATTTTTACTCTCAAACGTCAGTGTTAGTGGTTGTTTTGTTTCAGTATCAACCAGTTTCAAGAATGAGAATTAGAAGCTATGTTTTAAGTACCAAGTGCACTGTGGTTCACTTGAGTTTGTGTGAAGTATATTTTTGGTGCGATCATTACCATTGGAGGGCAAGATGTGAAAAGCTTTTGAAATTATCATCAAATGCAAATGTGGAGTTGACTTTCAGTCCTGAAACACACATGTCTGTCAAATTTTCATTGGAAAATGACACTAACAGAGAATGTGTTGTTCTTCAATGCACTCGCGACAAAACAATGCTTCCTGGGTTTAACAAACCTTGTACCGTGAGCATTGGCTTCCATCGAATTCTGAAGAAGAATCTTGTGGTGCAAAACACAATCACATCCCATGCAATCCCATTTGTACAGAATCTGCAGAAGAAAGAAGTGGAGCCTTGTCATGAAGCTATGTGTAACTCGGCATATTTGATGCACCACATCACTTTGTATGGGTCTGTTGACTACTTGTGTTCAAGATTTGGAACAAATGAATCTTTGAGGTGTTCAGAAAACCCTAGAAAGTTCAACAACCTTGGTGCTATTTGGAGCTATAATGGTTCAAATACAAACAAATTTTCTATGTCTTCTCTGAATAAAACACCCATGAAAACTAACAGATTTATCATTGAGATAGCTTTGGAAATTTATGTTCATTCTTGGATAGAAATTATATCAGAAATTGTTCCTCTGAATAGTACACCGTCTCCCACCAGACCCAACACTTTAGGTTTTGCAGAGGTAATTTGGGCCTGACTGAGATGACATCAGAGTACAACTTTGCTGGTCATTTCCTTGGATATTGCTCATTTAATGCTTTACTTCCATTTGCAGTGGGTTGGATGTCACTTGGAAATGATGCCTGTTCCAGGAAAACACATTTTGCTCATCAATTCAAAAGAAAAGCAAGTAGTGTCACTGAACCTGACAACAAGAGTTGGCCATCATCAAAGTTTGTATGGGCCAGTGCAATGGTCAGTTTATGTCCACTTTAGATGGCCAAAAAAGTCTTTAATCCTTGCTACATATGGCACACCACACAGAATAACTGGAGGATCAAAAACTAAAGTTCATGCTGAGTGGTTTTCCAAAGTTCAAATCTCATCATTCACAACAACACAATGTAAATCACAGAACAGTAGTTCGCTTCAAGTTCAGTATTCGTCCTATTACAACAACTTGTATGAAAAGGAAAAACCAAAGAGGTTGTGTAAACAAATTGTTTCCAAAACTGGGAGCCTTCAGCACTATGTCCTTTCAACGTTTTTCTTCAGACACGCTGATATCATCGAAAAAGGGAGAAGATTTTGTCTGTCACACAAGTCAAGAAGAATTCCATCCCGATCACGCACATTTCCTCAAGTTTGGCCATTGTGCGAGAGCATTTGTCTCACAAATGTTTATATTGATTGGCACAGAGCAGCCAAGTTTTGCCATGATGTTGGGGGTCATTTGCCACATTTTACAAGTAGAGCAAAACAAGAAAAAATGCAATTGTTTCTGTTTTTCAACAATGACAGAGAGATACCTCCCATGGAAGCTTTTTACGTTGGTCTGAGATTTGACAACCAGCACAAGGTTTGAATATGTACATAAGTTAATTTGAGGCAAAATGGTGTTGCCAGCTGTATTTAAAACAGTACCAATTTTTTGCTTGACTGATAATTTCATCTTCAATTTCCAGGGCATATACTTGTGGGGAAACAGGGCACCTGTTGTGTTTCAGAAATTCACAATAGCAGAAATGAACAAACATGTCCAAAGTCACTTCAACTGCTATTCTTCCAAGCAAGCATTGAAAGGGTTTAAAAGCTGTGTTTCACTGGACAAAGTAAAGCATGAAATGTGGAACAGATCATATCCAACAATCATTGGTGATCAAACATGCACTCTTCTCTTGATGCCCAATCTTGCTCAACCTCATTGGATAAACATTGATTGCAAGGAAAAACTATTGGTTCACATCATGTGCCAAGTCAGTAGTCCTGCAGAATATTCTTATGATGGAAGTTTCAACAAGCAAACACTGCACAGAACACACTCTTGTTCTTTGGGCAGTTTTTACAAAGAGGCACATTGCTATGCCGTGCTTTGGTACCAGAACAAAACAAGTGCCAAGAAGTGCAGGGAACTGAAGAGAAGAGCACGGCTTTTAGTGGTTGCAGATCAACCTGATTTTGTGAAAGCAGCTGAGTTTCTTCTCACTTGCAAGATTCCAATCCTGTCTTTCTTCGATGAACAACGTCAAACAGTCAAAATGTTTTCTTTTGTGAAAGATTTTATCAGTGGAAGAATTTCCGCAAAAGAAGTTAATATTTCCAGAGCAAATGGGTTTGAAGTCTACCAGGAACCCCAAAGACAGATAATGGTAGGAAATGTATTTCCTTGTTTGAACCAAACATACATTCCTCTTCTTCAAGTATGCGATGGAGAAGAAGATTGCCCAGATGATAATCACGATGAAATATTTTGTCAATGCAACACAAAAGCTGTATCAACAAAGAAAGTGCATTTGTGCAAGGTAATCAGTGACGATCAAAACAAATCTCGCTGCGGGTCACTGTACTTCAGGAATCATCTTGGAATGTGCCAACAGTACACTACTACAATTGAGAAACCCAAGCGAACTGAGGAAAAACCCAGAATCAAGACCACCCAATTACCCTGCAGTGAATATTCTTCACAATCATATGAAACAATTGATATTTGTTTGTTCTCCTTGGATGAATCAAAGGACCTGTTTCCCTGTAAAAATGGCGCACACCTTGAGAACTGTGAAGACTTTGATTGTGGTATTGAGTTCAAATGTCAAAAGTCCTACTGCATTCTTTGGTCATATGTTCATGACAAAAAATGGGACTGTCCTGATGGGGAGGATGAACATTTCTCTTCTAAAAATGGGACACTAATCTGTAAGAATATGTTCAAGTGCAAGAAAACATTGCATACTTGTATCCATTTGGGAAATATCTGTGACAGCAAAATGCACTGCCCATTTGGAGATGATGAAAGCAGTTGTTCTCTGAAAGCAATCTCCTGTCCACAATTTTGTGGATGCCTTCACTTTGCAATGTACTGTGAATCATTCACAGGCCATCATTTTCACCAGGAGTATCCCTTTGTGTTTGTCAGAATTCACAACTCTGAAACAAAGCTACTACCTCTGTTCATGCATTTTCCAATGGTAAAAGTTTTAAAGTTGCCAAACTGTAATATCAGCACCATCTGTTCAATCAGGCTTCCACAAAATATCACAGATTTTGATTTGTCACCAAATATAATAACAAGAGTCACCAGTTTATGTTTTGAGCTTCAACAGTTGAAAACACTGTCACTGAGCTCAAATCAAATTCAATTGATTGAAGCAAATTCTCTTCTCAATCTTCCTTGTTTGAAGGAACTCAGTTTGTCACATAACCTTTTGGTCTCATTGCCTGACAATGTATTTCACAACATTAAATCTCTCAAAACTTTGTTTCTTTCTTCACTTCAGATGGCTGATTTTCCTGTCAAACTGTTTGAAGGTGTTGAGCTTGACAGGATTGAGACTGATGATTTCCATATTTGCTGCATTGCTCCACCAACAGCTCTGTGTAACTCAAAACCACCTTGGTACCTTCCGTGTGGTAATCTCCTTCCCAATCATTCAATAAGCCAAGCTTTCATTTCTATAGCTGTTGCTTCCACAATTTGCAATTTGGCCACTTCAGTTTTACTTATTTTGGGGAAAAAGAAGCAGGCATTTGCTGTGAGTGCAGTGTCCATCAACTTCACTGTGGTATTGTATTGTGTTTATCTTGTTCTGGTTTGGTTTACCAATATTCAGCACAAACATTTCTATTTTTCTCTTGAATGCAAATGGAGGACAAGTTTCAAATGTTTTCTGGCATTCTCCTTGGTTCTCTTCCATTCTTTCTTTCACTCAATCTGCACTTTGCTTTTGTCAGTGTCAAGGTTAATGATTGTTGTTTCCCCCATGAAAACAAGATTTGTGAGAGCAAAATTTGTTGCAAAACTTGTATTCCTTTTTACCCTTGTCTGTTTGACCTTGAGCTCAATGTGCACTGTGCTTGTGAAAGCCTTCCTGAAAATACTGCCACATGGTTTATGTTTGCCCTTCTATGATCCAACACACAAGGTGTTGGCAATAGAAGCTCTCACTATATTCTTGAGCTTTTATCTTTTGTTGACTCCCATTGCTATGCCTTTTATTCATGCATATCTGGTTTACGAATTATCTGAAAGCAAGAAGAAAGTCCAAAAGGCCACAGACCAATCCAATGCAGGCCTTGTGGTTCAGTTGTTTGTTCTGACAGCAACAACTGTGCTTTGTCATTTTGCGTCAATTTCAACTTACTTGTACTCACATTTTGCCAATACCTATCCTATAGAAATAATGGGATGGGCCACTGTTACAATTGTGCCGACAGAAGCTTGCATCTATTCAGGAGTCTTTTTTGTTGTGAACATCAGAAGCCTGGTGAAGGAAAAATAGCAAGGGACTGGTGCCATATCAATCTGAAGATCAAGCAATTGACATCAAAGTTTCCTCAAGTAAATCTGAAACATATTTTCCCAGAACAATTCTGGATAAATTCTGGATTGACAACCTGTGTACTGAGTCTTTGTTTCACGTGCGGTTAGTTTTTCTGCCCAAGACTAAATTCTGCACACGTACTGTAAGGACTTACGGGAATGTAAGGTAGCACAGACCGTTTCACTTGAAAGCGGGAGTGAAGGCCAAAGACCCAGCAGGTTGTAAAGAATGTGTATGAAGAGATAATTAGACACCAGTTCCAAGAAATAGATGGAAACCTGGACAAAACCATGGGAGCTGAAGTGTGCAGCAAATGCCCGGATGAAGAAGGGTAAAGCAGAAGTGCTGCTGCTCTTAGCGCAGAGCTGGTTCTCCTCTTGTGGCGCTCATACTGAGACCAAAAACTGTCTTATGTGGTCCAGGACCCAAACACCTCAGACTGGCCATCCAGTGTGACACATACATGCCAAGAACTGGTTGTGAACGACTGCCGTAACGGAAGGCGGCAGAGCAGACAAGACACGAGAATAGAAGGACAGAACAGCACGTTGATAATGACCTGAAATTCAATCAAACTGATCAGACGAATCAAATCAAAGTTTTGGTAAAAATACGGACAGACGCAGCTGGGCAGCTGAAGGTTTGCAGCGTGTCGACGTGTGTGCAAATGAAGCAGAAGAGCCTCTACGCCATTTTCATATTTGGAGGCGGACAACACAGGTCCTGAACCCACACAAACAGAAACACCGAAAAATACCCACCGTTCCCGACACACACGCACACAGATTCTCTCTCTCTCTCTCTGTCTCTCCCTCTCTCCTCTCCTCTCTCTCTCTCTCTCTCTCTCTCTCTCTCTCTCCCCAGAAACACACAAGGCACCCACAGTAACAAAACATTTCTGACAAATTGCAAGCCAACACACAGACTTGCAACCCGAAGTTATCCCCTGTGTTGCTTCAGATGTCCGAGTCTACTGCAGTTTCTTGGAGATTTGCCACGGAATCAAGGTGTGATTCTTATTTTGTCTCCTCCTTTCTTAAATGCTGTCTTTTTTATGAAAAGACAACAGAAAATTGACTCCACGAGCAACGCACCACACAACGGGTGGCATTGAAGCAGCGCGGCAAGCCGGGAAAGGTGCCCAGGTTGTAATACCCCTGAGTACTGGTTCTGAAACCTGCCGCAACACCCCACCCACCCAGCCCTGCTGGGATTTTTCTCACAAGCAAACAAGACCCCGTCCCCCAGTTTTAGCACCAGCACCAGGCTGACAGACCATCCAGTACGTATGACAGGCTCGCAGGGTCTGGAGCTGTGCAGCCTCTCAGTGTTGACTTCCAGGTGGATTGGTCAATTGACGGGCTGCTCAGTTTTAATTCTGCACCTGGGTTCAGTAGAGTCAATGAAGTCCTGTGGACAAGCTCTCCTTTGGTTTCCACAGCGAAAAGGGTTTGTTATGAGGTGGGGGCAATTGAATGACAACAGAAACAACTGACGTGGATTTCGATTCGGACCACCAGATCTTTAGTTCATGGCAACAGGCTCAGGACCCAGTGGCTGAGAGAGCAGGGGTGGTGTCTCTGAGAGACACTCACTCAACAGAACAGACATGGCCCTGGGCTCAGCTGACTAGTCCAGTGGCCCTTGCTGTAGCTGCAGGAGGTTTGACAACCAGACGAAAACACAGACTCATGTTTGTGACACCCCCCTCTGTCCTTAGAATGTGAAAATGTCAAGCTTCATTGTGTTCATTCCACTTTGTCCTTGCCACCACCTTGTTGCTCGTATATCTCTGTAACTGTTACGAACGGCAGAAGCATTCTGAAGAAGCAAATGTCATGAAGCCTTCCTCGTGTCCTTTTGTTTGGCACCAACATGATTCTGGAGATTGAACCCCCCCCCCGACCAAGGTGGAACATGCCCTTTGTCTTGATGCTGGATCTGCTGGAGTGCACAGGCATGGCACAGAACACGGCATTTGAAGGCAGCCTCAATGTCCATTGCCTGGTGGCGCAGAAGGTTCGGGACTGCTGTGCGTGATAGCAGGGATTCAAAGCCACACACTGCGACGTGCTGTCTGGGATGTAGACTCTACTTTCGCAACTCGGCCTCCATAATGTGTTGTGGTCCTGTGTCCTTTGTGTTTTGATGGCCACTGGTGGAGCCAGTAGTTCGTTCGCATTGCAGCTGCGGGCAGACGCAACGTCCATTTACCACCATCAACTCACATTAGTCTTGGCTTTTTTTTCTCATCTGCTCGCTCGTGGTGCATATCCAACACCAGGCAACGTGAATCTGAAGCCGGTGAGTGTGAAACCTCGACCTGGACGTCGTTCACCTTGACAACCCCAATTTTGTGTGGTTGTCCTGAGCTCGCATGCAGAAGCACTCCCCAAGCACCACAGCTCCACAAGGGGCAAATTTTTGCCACATGGGCCAAGGCTGCATGGGCGAGAACAATATTGCACTTGCATGAGCAGGAGAGTCTGCGCATCACACGTTGCAGAAGACTGCGCAACATTGCCAAGGTCATTCTCACACACCAGCGCTTTGGCTATTTGTCTCCCTGAAAGTGAGCCAGCCCATCCTCGTTAGGCCCAGCCCTTGCCCACCACCTCCCCCTGTGGTGGCACCTCCCATCCCGATCCACTTCCCACAGTCTGCAATGCTTGGCGTGTCAGACATGAGCTGCTGTTGCGTACAAAGGAAGCTCGCTTTCATAAAGAGCTGTGTGTCCCAGAAAGGTTCATGTGAGCCTTGTGGGTTTCTGTAGATTTTATGTGTTGAGCTGAAGGTGTCTGGAATTCAGAACGAACGTCTGGTCCTGAAGGGAACAATTTCACTTCACAACGCAGAGGAGGCGTTTGCAGTTTGTGGACAAGAGGAGCATCATTTCTTGCCCTCCTTTTGTGGTCACAATACATCAAACTTCAAACACACCGCATTCCTTGTGTTTTGGGATCGTGGCTTTTGTGCCAAAATTGGGTATTTGTCCTTTTAGCCTTCAGAAACCCCATTGGACCAACGTTTGTTTTTCATATGACGAGAGTCAAACACAAAACATTGGATACACTGTCAAACATTTTCATCTGAAGATTGTTGTTTCAATATCAAACAAGGCCTTTATGGAGTCAAATTTAGTGTTTACCTGACAGGGTATCTTTCATGTGCCGAGCGTTTCACCAACAAAGAATTGTGAGACTCATAATACAGCATGTATGAGATGTGAGAGAGTTATGATCAATACTGCGCTTCAGATCTGACATACTTTGACACAGAATCATGCAGAGTTCCCAAGCAGACATCGGAAGCAGACGCACGCACATCCAACTTCAAAGCAGATAAGTGCGTCACCTCCAGGAGATCCAGGGTCGGGATATCGGGGTGGGGGTCCAACCCACGGATTCCCAAATTTGGAAGACCGAGCTGAGCTGATTCTCTGTTGTTATTTCAGGGGCTGTCATTTTCGAAAGCAACATCAATGTGCGCGCAACTGCGACGTGACGGTATGTCGTATCATTCTCCACAAGCGGTGTTGCTTTTGCTGTCTTCTGAGTGACTTTTGCAGTTTGTGTGGCCGTATGTGTGGACCATGCGTAGACTTTACAAAATATCAAATATTTCCTGTTTCAGACGCAAAGAAGCAAATAAGGAGAGTGTGGCTGAATTGTGAATTGTGAAATTTGCATTTTAGACTTGATGCCTTGAAGCCGTTATCATGGAGAATTCTACAATCACAGCTGTGAATATTTCCACCGAATTGAACAAAACAGAAGATTTTGGGCAACTTGCAACAACCTATTTGGCGTACAAAGTTGGTAGGTACTATTTTCTTGTTCTTTTGTCATTCAACACTCCGTGGCGTTCACATGGTAACATTTTCCGCTTTTGTCAATAGCAGTGAAGCGAAATTAGTCAACAAAAAATAAGAAATGAAAATGTTACTTTCTTTTGGGTGCAGGCGATTGGATGAATGAATATTTCTTCCCAGTGGTGTTGTTTGTTGGAATTGTGGGAAATATTTTGTCATTCCTGGTAAGTTCATGGTCTCCTTCTTTCCTCAATTGGCTCAGAAATGTGCTCTGACAAGCATGGCAACTTGCGTTGAAGGTTGACGGACACACAAATTCAGAATGACCATGGAGGTGTAAGGGCACAGAGTCAGATAATTCCTTCTGTGCACAGAAAGGAACACAAAATACACACCTCAAAATGGGTGTCTGACCTGTCTGTGCTGACGACTGTGCGTGACTTTGCCGTCACAAAGAAGCAAAGACAAGGTTCGGTAGCTTTCGTGTGTTTCGAGAAAATATTTTTTTCTGTCAGTGAACAAACGTACAACTGAATACTTGACAAAAATTGCACACCAATGAAGAGAAAATATGTTGGACAAAGCTACGGAAACAGGGGCAGGTGACATCGACGTCGGTCCAATGTTTCATGTTTTGATCACAGGTGATGATCCAACCTGCAAACAGAGCAACGCCAATGCCAGTGTATTTGGCTGCAGTGGCTGCCTTGGACACAATAGTCCTACTTGTGGGTAAGGCTCAGCACCAAACTCTTTCAAACACAGAGGTGTACCTATTCCTGATTTGTATAGATCTATCTGCTGTTGATGTTTGTGATGTTTCTGATTCCATTTCAGGTGTGGTCATGTACATCACCATTGTGCATGAAGTCTTTATACCTCCTGGACCAGACTCTTTGTGCCCAGTGCTCATGTTTTGCTGGTTTGGTGCATCACTGACCAGCACTTTTCTCATTGTCAGTATGACCTTTGATAGATTCTTTAGCATTTTGAAACCACACAAGGCAGTTTCTTTTAACACAGTTCAAAGAGCTGTCATCACTATTGTTTGTACCATGATATTTGGCTTTGCATTCAATACACCACACTTACTGGCCACCACAAACATCAAATTTGAGTGTTTGCCTTATGGCAGCAACAAATATGTTGTTCATTACTGGATGTCATTTGTTGTCAGCTGTGTTTTCCCATTCACTTCTTTGTTGATCATGAATTCCTGTATCATAGGAATGTTACACAGAAGATCCAACAAAGGAGCAAAATTAAAAGCTGTTGAGAAGCAAACATTTGTGATTCTCCTTCTGGTGACTTTTGGATTTTTGACCTTGATGACACCCTCATACATCTTTTTCCTGTTTGTAATGTTGGTGGACTTCAGATCTTCTCCTTCAACACTTGCAGGTTTCAACTTTTTCTATCACTTTGCTCAGAAAACAGCAAACACCAATCACAGTGTAAACTTCTTTTTCTATGTGTTGTCTGGTTCCAAATTCAGATCAGAGTTGGTGGCACTTTTCAAATGCTCCAAACACAGAGGAAGAATGTCCAATTTGGACTCACCAGGAACAACCACCAATTCTTATTTGAGCACAGGGTCTCAAGTGTATGTTGTGACAAATAACCAGTAGAATCTGACATGAACAAACAAAAGATTCTCAAGAAAAAGGAGAGATCTCTATCAAACATTGTGTCCACCAGATTGGTGAAATGCTTGTGAAACTTGTGCTTTTGTCTCTTTGAATTAAAGTTGTCAACCGTCTGCCATCTTCCTTGTGGTTTCATTTCAGGCAAAACATCTTTGTTCTTGGTTCTGACTTTTCTTTCGGATATTCGGCAAAATGATCTCAGTGAAATGATGCCATTTCTCGTTTTTATTGACAGCAAAGTGTGTCGTATGTACTGCGCAAACAAGCAAAACCGCGTCGGCTCAGAGACCGTTGTTGGCGAGTCAGAAGGGTAGGGTCCGAAAACGTAACAGTACCCTTCTGACTCGACGATCGTCCGTGTGGAAACTACCTATGGGTGGTTCTGACACTGAATTTGACCATTTGGGGAGAAAGCACCCTGCTGTGCTCAGAAGTATACCGTTCAGGGTACCAACGGTGCACTTCTGACACTGATGGTGTACTTATTTCTACTGGTTTCGTCCAAACACTGCTACCCATGACTTTTCACCCCGGATGGGCACGTTTTCACTCGTATCTGCATTTCGCTG
>JAAUXT010146071.1_pt1 | contig 15820 bp, 16 predicted proteins | sample 7278171 | NCBI WGS metagenome assembly JAAUXT01 (sample SAMN14350112, study PRJNA611818) | marine sediment metagenome | isolation source: surface marine sediment (1.8m) | place: French Polynesia: Moorea | collected 2018-08 | reverse complement strand
TCACGCGTCCCTCAGTGTGAGAGTGCACCTGCACCCGTCCAGAGGCCTCAGGGTCAGGTTCTCAGTGATGGCGAACGACTGGGCCTCGTCCAGGTGGATGTTGAATCTCTGAACCATTTTTGCCAGTGGGATAGTCATCTCAATCCGTAAGAATAGGGAGTTTAAGCAGTGCACAGTCGGTGGCCAGGGAGGTCGGCACATTGAATTGGACCTTTGATAGCTATGGTTCGATGGGCAGGCATGAGAAGGTAATTTCCCACCATGCCTTGTTTGTCCCCCTCTAATTTTTCAAGAACATTTGTTGTCCGAGAGTCTCTGTGATTCGGGCGGACATGGAAAATAGCAGGCAAGGTGGACATTTCCACCAGAGACAAAGAACAAATTGAAGTGGTATGAAGTGGTACTTTTGATCCGATAAACAACCAAGTCAAAGAAAGCCAGGATTATGAGGACCAAGAACACAGACAAAGGCAGACTCAACCTCCTCAAATCACCTAACAATTCAAAGTTTTACATGATCTCTATTGTGGATCCGTGTCTTAAACTGCCACCAAAAATCACGCAGAAGAGGTAACTTCAAAATCACAACTTCAAAGCCGTATCTATCAAGGATCTGCTACAATCTGCTGTTGGGTTCTACGCCAACAAAATGTTGTGATGGGCGGAGAGTTTGTTTTATACGAACGATGCTCATAAAATGTAAGCAGCGCGCAAAGTTTGCCCTTTGCAGCACAAGAAGAAATTTTGCCCTTCTGAGGAATGCATCTGGATTTTCTGCATGGCTGGTGCGAACCTTTTTTCTTCAGCGAGTGCTGAATGGAAACAAATCAAACGAACTCATTTGGTTTGGACTCAAACTTTTCAATGGAACCTTCCACATCCAAATGTCCCTCTTTTCAACCACAGCCTTTCAATGACATTTTCCAGAGAAAGACTTGTTCAGCCTTTGTTTGGTACTTCCTGTTTTCGGCCTGAAATTTTGTACAGAAACTCTGACTTCCTGGATATATTCAGAACGAAGATATCTTCTTCACGAAAAAGTCTTCACTTTCCGGCAAAACTTGTCTCGAAACGGCTGTGCCAGAAGACAAACAGTCACAGAGATCTTAGAAACGCCTGTTCCAATTTCAAGTTCGTTTGCACAACAATTTGACACAAAACGACAGGAAATCATCAGTCATGGAGCAGTGAAGAGAAATGTTTGTCTTGGTTGCCATCTTGGGTGGTTCTTTTGCTGAGAATGAGGACATGATCAAAAACTTCGTTGCAAAACTAGAGAACATTGTCAAAGTCAATGAGGCACAGGCCCTAATGATTGTGGAACAGGCTGAAGTAAATGCAGAACAGAATGAACTAATCAGAGACCTGAGAAGCATTCTGGAGTCAAACAACTTCACATTTGGTGGGCAAATACCAAATAAAGAAACAGGCATGAACACCACACTCATTGCAACAATTGAAGCAAATGAAAAGAATTTCAACACACTGAACACAACAGTTCTTCAACAAATTGAATTGATGCAAACCTTGATGATTGAAATGAAGGCTGTCAATGAAACAGTTGAAGAACAGGCAGAGAAAATAGAAAGCAATTCTGACAAGATGACAAAACTCAATTCAACACTTCAGGGACAGGAAGCCACTGTTGAATCAAGCATGGCCAAACTGAGAGATCTGAACATGACCCTTGAGCAAACACATGATGCAACTGAAGAATACAGCAGAAAAATGGATGAACTGAACCAAACACTTCTGGAGCACATCCAGGAAATTGAAAACACCAACAACAGACAGGATCAAGACATCCAGACTCTGAACACAACTGAGGGTGGGTAAACTCTCTCGGCAGTTGGCAGCAAAAGTGCGATGCGTGTTCCTCATTCCAACCTGTGATCCAATCACTCGTATTTGCTTTCCCTGTTTGATATACCTTTCAGTGCTTGGGTGCTGGTAACAAAAAGAGCATGATCAGAAGAAACACATGAATGTTGCACAGGGAGACACGATTTTCTTTTGCCATTTCAGATGTTATTGCCTTTCATGTTGCCCTGACTACCTATGACAGTTTGAATGAAAACAATCCAGTCATCTTCAACATTGAACTGATGAATCATGGCGATGGGTGAGTTGATAGAATCATAATTTGTAAAAACACTGGTGTTTGGTACTGAAACATGGTCTCAGAATGTGTATCCTTTCTGGCCAAATCAAACCAAGAGAAGGTTGATCAGTCATTCAAGGCTTTGCAGGCAGTGAAAAAATAGCCCCATGGAGCTCACGGTGATTTGAGAGACGAGCGAAACACAAGCGACCGAAAGGCACCAACCAAAACACAGCGACCAAAATACAGTGACCAAAATGCAAATATGTGGATGCACAAATTATCAATTTTCACAACCATTTCTGTTACAGAACACCCACATATCTTCCTAAATTATCTGTACATTTGAACTTGTCAACAAATTGCACACAAAGCTTGCCAAAATCTTTGTCAAGAAACACTTTCCTCAAAACCTAAATTTGTACCCAAACTTTAACCCCACATGAAAACCATGTACAAAGTTTTGAAAATGAAAAAGAACAAAAGATACTTGTGCAACACCTAATCAAAATACTTACTACATTTCATCAATACAACATCCTTCATCAAACATATATACTTTCTGAGATATTGCCTACGTTGTGCCATGAAGTCCAAAATGCAGCAACCCCCAAAAATTTGAACTTTTTGCCCTTCATAACCTTCACCATGCAAACTTGACAACTTCCTAACTTCACTTTAGCCTTGACCCATACAAATTCAAAATGACCCGAGAATCCAAATTTGAAATTTGTCTTGACTATGAAACTGGTGTACACATACTTTTGGTGGATGCTGCCTTCAGGTGCTTTGATTTCGGTGGCTATATTTCGGTCGCTCTTTGAGCCCTCTTCAACAGCGCAACTTCCTCAAATCACCTGAAAAGTGCAAACATTCACTTCAAATAGCAAATATATATTTTCTAATTGCAGGTTTGACATGGCCACTGGAGTCTTCACAGTCCCTGCTGCTGGAGCCAGGCTCTACTACTTCTCCACCTTTCTACTTGTTGCTGTCCATGAGTATGCGAAGTTTGACATCATGGTGAATGATCAGCAGATCTGCACAGCTCGGGGAGACCTGAGCAGCCACGATGGAGAAGATACACCCACTGCAGCGTGCAATGGACTTGCCCAACTACTGGAAGGTAAGTCTCCCTCAGTCTAAACACCAGTGAACGTCCGCCGCCAGTGGCACCAAGGAAACTTCGGGTTCGTCCTGAAACAGTACGTCCTCCAACTCTGTTGTGCTCAGAGAACAACTGTTGATATTCCAAAACAAGGACACTGCCCTCTTGTCTATTCCAGGAGACGAAGTCAAAGTGCAGGCTATCATGACAACAGACAGCACCCCTCTCTACAGATTCGCTGACTCTCTCTACTCTGGATTCACTGGATTCAGGATCCCACCCTGAGATAAAGGCTCTCAAGACTTCAACACTCTCCTGCTCTCGCCTTACCTGTCATTCTCACAAGACCACCACAACCTCCCAGCCTCACAGGACCACCACACCATCCATTCTTACAGGACCACCACACTCTCTCTCCTTAGAGGACCACCACACCCTCCATTCCCAACAGGACCACCACACCCTCCATCCTTAGAGGACCACCACACCCTCCCTACAGGACCACCACACTCTCCTCACAGGAGCACCACACCCTCCCTACAAGACCACCACACCCTCCATCCTCACAGGACCACCACACCCTCCATTCTCACAGGACCACTACACCCTTTATCCTTACAGGACCACCACACTCTCCAACCTCACAGGGCCGCCATACCCTCCCAGCCTCACAGGACCACCACACTCTCTATCCTTAAAGGACCACCACACCCTCCATCCTGACAGGACCACCACACCCTCCATTCCCAACAGGAACACCACACCCTCTCTCCTCACAGGACCACTACACCCTCTATCCTGACAGGACCACCACAACCTCCCAGCCTCACAGGATCACCACAGCGTCCATTCTCACCCGACCATCACGTTCGTGGCGCTAATTTTAGAGAACCTGCATTTAAAGTGTCCAAAGTCTTGGTTTAGGAACGGAGATGATCAGACAAAGGACAGATGTAGAGGTGTACGCCATCATACCATAAACAGAAGCACCAACTCTGTCCGGCTAAGAACAAAGAGAAGTGACAATTTCGTCTGGTTTCACCAGGTTCAGAATCTTATTCGCATCGAGAACACATCTATATCTATACTTGGAATTTCCTGGTTCATTGCTTGTGTCACAATCTTTTTCTGTGTGAGATTAAAAACAAATAGAAAATCTTATTCTTGGTTTTGTCAGCCTTCTCTGAGAGACAAGACATTTTCGTTTGTTAGATGTCAAGGGTTGTCTGACATCAAGCCTGAGGCATTTTTAAAGATGTCAATCCTCATGCATCTGGATCTGAAGGGGCACCACCTTTCCCATCTGAACAGACACATGCGGGAGGTGATGTTTGGTGAAGATCTCTTTGAAAGCCTCGTTAAAGAAATACTTAAAGGCCTTGTAAATGTCCAGGGTTTTCAAACCTGCTCCAACCCAACAAGGCCAGGCTTCCGTTTCTACCATTCCACTGAGGACTTTTCAAAATGTGCCAAAACTGTTTGGCCTGGATTTGTGGGAACAATGAACTCAACGCACAAAATTAAATTTGTTGAAGTAGATGTTGTCCTTGTCACATATGTCAGTTTGGACATGTTTTGTGGAATAGTCCTTGTTCAAATGGGGTTTGGTCTTCACACATACCAAAGAAGGTATGATGCTTTCATTGCACCAAACAGCGAGCCAGGTTGGTGACGCTACGTTTCCCCAGCACGAGCAGAACACAAAAATGAACACCATGAGTCATGGAGCTTTGAGGCTTTGAGGAAGCAATTGCATTGTGTGGTTGATGACATCCCAGCCAAATTGGCCTTCCTACTTCAGGTCTCTTTCATCCAACACAATTCAAGTGGAATGACACCGCAGACAATTGTTCTCAAGAACACTATAATATTGTCTGGGTTACTTGAACCACCAAAAGACATTGACATTCAGAGTTTTACTCTCCGTTGGAGACAAATATCTGTAACTTTGTTGTGACATGTCCGCAAACGTGTTTGGGGGAACATATCTGACTGACAGCAATTTCATTCAGACTGACACATTTGACTTTGTTCAAACCTTTCACTTCTGAGCACTAGTGTAGTGGATTTGGTTGGAACAATTGAAATTTATCCCAAGAAACCCTCATTTCACTGCCTTGTGTGAGTGTCATTTTCTCTTGTTGCCACAAATGCACATTTGTAGACCGATTCCACCTGGAAAGAAAACATTGGAGAAACCCATCAAGTAGACACTATTTGGCCTGTATTCACACTTTATTTCACAAAAGATGGGTACATTACGTGCTCGAGTAGAAGACAGGGCAGTTTACTTGGTGCACTCAAAGTCATCAAAGGGTAATCCATCTAGATTGGCACACGCGCCATGTTGAACTCTCAGCCAGCCTTCGTCAGAAGCCTGCTTCACCCAGCATAGACTGGTGTCACACTGCAGGGGGTTATTCTCCACACTTATCCAAACAAAGTCAGGGTGACTGGGGCCAAACATGTTTGCATTGAGGGTTTTCAGCCTGTTATCATCAAGATACAGCTTTTCCAAATTTGGCATGTTTCCAAATGTGTTTGGTGGGACAAAAGCAACAGAAATGTTGGCCAGGCTCAATCTCTTTATTTCAGTCAGGTCCTCAAACATGGAAGGACTGATGTACCTTATTGGGTTGGAATCCAAGCTCAACATCTGGAGAGTTTTTGTGTGTGCCCATGCTTCATTTGGTACACCTTGAATGTTGTTGTTATTCAGGAAGAGGTTTGTCAGTGAAACACCCTGCCACATGTCTTGCCTCAAAACTGAAATTCTGTTGTTGTGCAGCCACAGCATCTTCAGATGAGGTATTTTTTCAAATGTGTCTGGATCTATGTTGGATAGTCCATTGTGAGCCAAACTCAATGTTGCAAGCTCATCCAGGCCATCAAACATGTCAGAAGAGATTTCACTCAGGGCTGTAAAGTCCAATGACAATCTCCAGAATTTTGGAAGGTTTGAGAATGAGCCTGACTCCAGAGAACTGATTGGGTTAAAATCCAGATTCAACTCCTGCAGTTTGAGAGCCCCTCTAAACATATCTCTACAAATGGAATCCAGCTCATTATGACGCAGGTCAATCATAACTACAGACGGAGCTGTGGAGAAAGTCCCAGAGGCCAGCTCGGATATCTCATTGTGACTCAGCCATAGGAACTGCAATGAGTCCAAACCTTCCCACATATCAGCCCTGATCTCTGTCAGCTTATTGTGGGACAAGCGAATCGTGGAGCAATTTTCCAGTTGTGTGAAAACTCCAGGTCTGATGTCATCGATGTTGTTGTTGAAGAGGTTAACACTGGTGGCGCTGGCAGGGATATCCGGGACGTCCGTCAGGTGTTGAGACTCCGCCGAGAAGTGAGAACCAGCGATGCCAGTCACCAGTACAGTGATCAGAAGTACGGTGACATCTGCAGAAGAAAGCATCAACATGGTGACATTGAATGGCGGCCCACAAACGCGCAGGAACATGTTTTTTGTGTCCTGGATCATTGTGGAAACAGGAACAGCATCGGTGACGAAGGAGAGAGAAAGAGAGGCAGAGAAAGAAAAGAGAGACAGACAGCGAGAGATAGAGAGGGAGGGAAGGCAGAGGGAGAAGGCGACAGACAGGCAGGCAAGGATAAACACCAACACACTCACACACAGACGCACATACACATACACACACAAACAACAACAACAACAACAACAACAACAACAACAACAGGTTGAGCGGATAATCAGACAAGGGGCAGACAAAGCGAACTGTGGGTCTGGATTGCCGCAGCTGGGCACGAAATAATGAACCAGCGGATTGGGTGATAAATCATAAATTTGTTCATCACACAGAAAATTCTGAAGAAAACAGACCCCCATTGTAGTGCTGTCAATTTGTTCAAACCACAGAAAAGTACTCACTGAGAATCCTGAGAGTGCAGCAGGAAGCCTCCATTGTGGGATGTGTGTTGGTTTCTTGTGCCTGAAAAACAAAGTGGTCCTTTCCTCTCTGAAGAGGGACAATCCTGAGATGGGATTGAGATGAAAGGACTGAACAAAAACAAAACACCTCGGGATGAATGATTTCACCAAAGCGAAGCGAACTGGCACTTTGGTGCTCTTGCATGAACCAATGGTACCAGTAGAATTGATTGTCTCTGTAATTTTGGGGTTGATGGAGTTCAGTGCAGTGTTGCTGAAATTGCTACTCAATTCCCGACCATTCGATGGAAAATTACTCAAAATGCAGTCTTGTCCCAAACACTCGCAGACTCTCTTTTGACTCTCTCTCTTTCTCTCTCTCTTCTCTCTCTCTCTCTCTTTCTTTCTCTCGCTCAGGACTTGTTTTACAAAACCTGCAGCATGTTCCAATGAGAGACAGCAATTTGCCACATTTTCAATTGTCCGCTGAGTGCTGGGGCAAATGTCCCTGACTTGTTTCTTACGGAAAAAATGTTCTGGTCGCCTGCATAGGGAGGTTGTGGAAATTGAGAGACAAGCAAGCGGTACATTTCCATTCATTGTTGTCTGAGGAGTGAAAACCATATTTCAGTCCAAAGAATTTTCTCCGCTTTCTGAAAAAAATCATCCCATTGTATTTCCTCATGTCAGAAACAAAGAAATGTGTGTTTTGCATCTTCGTGTTTATTTACAAGAAACTGAAGAATAACAGAAGCAAAGCATTTCTTTCTGATGCTCGGCCAGCGGACAAATGTCAATGGAACGCGCTCAATGTTGCAGTGCTAGCTTGGAGGTTTATCTCGTGTGACTTCAATAGGCAACAAATTGACAGATCCCAAACAAGTCAGTTTCATTCTCAGTCACAATCAAGGTCCACCTCCGCCAAATACACTTGCTCAGGATTCTCACATGTTGGGCGTCCAAAGAAATCAGGGTCACTAACATGCAGCCATCCTTCCCCTTCAGCTTCTCTGATCCAGCACAACCTGGAGTCACACTGAAGGGGGTTAGCACTCAACCCAACTTCAACATCCCTTGGATGGTTTGAACCAAAGACATTTGCAGGCAGAGTTTGAAGGCTGTTGGTTGCCAGATTGAGCCTCATGAGATTTGGCATGTTCTCAAATGTATTGGGTGGGATGTAAGAGATTCCAATGTTGTTCAACCACAAATCTCTCAGATTTGTCAAGCCTTGCCACATCTGAGGACTGATGTACTTGATGGGGTTTGAATACAGGTACAGACCTGCCAAGTTGTCCAGGCCTTCCCACATGTCTGCTGTGATACTCTGAATGTTGTTGTCATTCAGGTTGAGGGAAGTCAAGCTTGTTCCATGCCACATCTCTTTGCTCAAATGGGAAATCTCATTTCCCCCAAGGTTGACAAATTTCAGGTCAGGCATCTCTGAGAAAGTGCCAGGATGAATCTCTGGTATCTTGCCTTCATTCAGGTGGAGGAAAACAAGAGATGTCAGACCCACAAACTGATCTGCTCTGATGTCACTTAGCTCAGTGGAAGACAAGAGCAATTCATGCAAACTTCTCAGATCTGAGAAGGAACCTGATTCAATGGAAGTTATTGGATTCATGGCCAGCCTGAGATATAATAGAGAGGGAATTCCAGCAAACATCCCAGAACCAATGGTAGACAGCTCATTTCCAGACAGGGAGAGAGTTTCCAAAGACACCAGTTGTGAAAAGGTCCTTGCTGCTATCAGACTGATCTTGTTGGAACTTAAGTTTAAAATCTTGAGAGAGATCAAGCCTTGCCACATGTCAAGAGTGACCTCTGTGAGCTGATTGGTTTGCAGGGTCAGAGAGGCACATGTGCGCAGGTGAGAGAAATCCCCAGGCTGGATGTTGGTGATGTCATTGGAGCTCAGATCAACAAATGTAGCCTGTTGAGGGATGTCCCCTGGAACCTCTGTGAGATGAGCATTACTGTTGACATAGGGCACTCTTCCATTGGCACCACTCACCAGCAGAGCAGCCAGCACAACAGCATCTGGAAAAGTCAGTGCCGTCTCAGGGTTAATGGCAGTGTAAAAAAAGATTCTCAAGTTGTAAAGGACACAAACAAAAATCAACTACCATCACTGTATTTCTGTATTAGCAAAGACCTTGCAACTTGCACTTACACAACATGGAGAATGACATGGTTCCCTTGACCTAGATGTCTATCAGAACTGTTCAGCTTCAAAGCCTTAGTTTCTGAAAATAGAGAAACTAGCCAAGTGATCTGACCAATTCTTGCACCACGTGACTTTTTGAAGTTTTGAAAGATCCCTGAGACTAAACTAAACTTCTACCTCAGTGATTGCTGGTGTGTGTTTCTTCAATCCAGCAGAACCAAGTAGTGATGCAACACAACGACAAATTATGCAGCACAAAATAGTCCACATTGTAGTTTGGGAAAGAGCCTCTAATTGTGGCTCATCAGGGTAAAATTGCACTCTTGTGCTTGTAATGGGAACAGAACATTCTAACCAGCAACACAAATATCAGCAATCCAACAACTATATTTTCCATCATAATGAACTCACTTTGCACTGTGAACCTGACCATGCACCACAAAATTGCATGGGATTCAGACAGTTCATTGCCTGCTCATTGGCTTCTTTCCACCAGTTCGCTGATGAGGTGAACCAATGGCCAGTTGATGGTGGCACAGGTTCTCCACACAGCCAGTGTTTTGAGGGATCCTCCTTCGTGGTCTGATGAGGGTCCAGAATGATCTCACCTCGACCTGGGGTACGACAAGCATCAGAAGGGGGGGGGGGGTGATTTTCGCATTGGTGTTTTAGCGTACAAAAATGCGCTGTGAGACCCGCAGTGTTTGGTGGTGGCGGTGGTGTTGTGACCCCCCGAAGAAAAACGTGTTTTTCAATGAGGACACCCTTCTGTGGCCATTTGAACTGAGGAAGTGACTGTTTCGTCTTTCAAGGCACATTTCAAAGAATCAAGCTTGAAATGGGTCAGCCTGTGATCTGAATTGTTCCTCTGGTGCTCTTTGTCGAGTACATTGAGCTTTGTTTTACCCTTACACACCGCATCCCGTTTTTGTTGGTATTTATGTCCTGACAGTCAGTGTTTGGTGCAAGCAAATTTGGCACACTTCACTTCATGTTTCACTCAGACAAATGTGGTTCCTGCAGTGAACATCTCTTGAGGGTTGTGTGGCATGGAGCCTGGACCTCAAAGATTGAGCTCAGGATCCTGTCCACACATGTATGTACCATCATAAGGGATTCGTGGCTCCTGCCTCTGGTCAGTCAGTTCCACCAGTGCTGAATGGCAGTGAACCAGGCGCATCTCGAACAGAAATACCAATTTGAAACCCATTCAAGTCAAAATGATTGTCAGGGGTTTTCCATTTGCATCTGGGTGCCATTATTTTCTGTTTTGTGTGGTGAGAACACAGTTGAGCCTTTTTGCAACAGAACAACCTTCGACTTTCTCCTTGTGGAAAAGCAACTTGCTCCAACGTGCGAAGACACATTTTGGAATTGGAATTGTGCAGAAACAGTAAGACATCAGCGTATTTTATTGTGGACTCAGAAACCAAGTCAGAGGAGCAAAATCAGTTTTCACATCTCAAGTCACGAAGCCGTCCCCGTTGTACCATACTTTGTCTCCAAAAATTACACAAAGTACAAAAGCAGGAGTCAGCCATTTGCAAAAAATTTAGAGTGCCTCATGAATGATTCTGTGATTCAATCTGATCGACATTTCTTTTCATTCTTCTCAGTTACAACCATGGTGAACTTCACCCAAAATGCTTGGTCATGGTTCTCGCATGTTGGGCTCCTGAAGAAATCAGGCTCATTTACATACAACCTGCCTTACTGCCTCAGGATAACAATGGGACCCTCACAGAAAAGAACTGAAGGGGTCAGGTCAATGGGGAGAAAACCATAGCCAGGAAAACAAGTTACACAAGAAAGAAATGTTTCATGCTGATCATTTTCTGCCACAGTCAAGGTCCACATCATCCCACATTGTGTCTGGAGGCTGCACACAAGTCACATTTTCATCCCAGCCTGACACACTCAACCAGCCTTCCTGCTCTGCCTCCTTGATCCAGCATAGCCTGGAGTCACACTGAAGGGGGTTGATACTGAACACCATATCAAGGGCATCAGGGGCATCAGAGGCAAATATGTTTCGTTCCAATGTTTGAATGTTGTTTTCTTCAAGATTGAGCATGGACAAGTGTGTCAAACTTGCAAATGTATTTGGTGGTATACTTGTGAGAGAAGTGTTCACAAGCCACAGTCTCTCAAGGTTGGGAAACTGATGAAATATCTCAGGACCAACATGCCTTATTGGGTTGGATATAAGTTCCAAAATCGTCAGAGAATCAAGGCCTTCAAACATGTCTGCATTTATCCTTTCAATGCTGTTGTTCTTTAGTGAGAGGAGCCGGAGAGAGGTTCCTTTCCACAGGTATTTTTCAACACAGACAGCCTGTTGCCTCCAAGATCAAGCCAGGTCAGGCTGGGCATGTGGGCAAAAGTCTCAGGCTTGATGTCAGACAACTTGCAGTCTCTTAGCCTCAGCGAAACAAGAGAATTTAGACCTTCAAACATCTCAGCTCTAAGGTAAGTAAGTTCAGTGTTTCCTAATGATAGAGAAATCAAATTTGCAAGTTCTGAGAATGAGCCTGTTGCAATGCTACTGATGGGATTTGCACTCAAGATCAAGTGCCACAAGAATGGAACACCAAGAAACATATTTTCGTTGATTGTCTGAACTTTGTTCCCATCAAGGTACAGCATTTCCAAGACAACAAGGCTTGAGAATGCTCCATTGGAAATGTGCTCTATCAAATTAAAATGAAGATAAAGATTTTGCAAAGAAGAAAGTCCCTCCCACATATCAGACCTGACTTCTACAAGGGTGTTGTGCCCAAGAGACAGGTTAGTGCAGCTGGATAGCCCAGAAAAGGCCCCAGGCTTGATGTTCTTGATGTTGTTGTGCTGCAGAGACACTGTAGTTGCTTCTATGGGAACATCAGGCACATCCTCAAGTCCTTCTCCATCATGGTTGAACTCCAGACCCTGAAGACTGAAAACCATTGTTAAAGCCAGAATCAGCTGCCCTGGAAAAAACAACAAACTTTTGTGTTACACTTTTTCTGTGTGTGAATGAGAGGAAATAGTATGTGAAGGTGTTGGCAAGCCCAGTGTGATGGAATTTCTGCAACTCAGATCTGATCAGCCAATGCTTGCAGAGGAGACTCATTTCTTCTGATGTTCCAACAAGGCTGTGCTTCCGGTGGGCAGTTTCTTTTTGCTGTGATCAACAAATGTTCAGACACAACATTGACTTGAAATGCAAAAGCAGCCCAACCAAATTAATCCCCAGTTCACATTCAGCAGAAGTCCCTCACCTGTGCAATCTGGATGATCTCTTCTTGAAAACTCGCAGGGTTTTGAAACTATTTGAGACTCTGTGTGTCAGTGTCTGACATCGTCCGACGTGAAACTGGACTGTGAAATCCAATTATGAAGCAGAGAAATGGCCAATTCTGAGCATGATTCATTACAAATTAAATTGCAACAATATGGAGGTGACAATTGAGGATTGGATGTGTCTGGAGCACTGTGTTGTATGCCCACACAACAACCCCACCGAACAACACGTCGTTATCTACAATCATGTTTGACAAACGAGATTTGCTTTGATGTCATTTCTGTCTTTCAAGCAGAAAGGACAGACACTGTATTTCCAGTGGTACAATGACTTGTGCAGATGAAATGGGTCACAGTACCCAAAGGGTAACGGGCATCCCAGTGCGGAGGGGTTCGGGTCACTCACTCTGACCTTGCAAGATGACCTTCGCCACATGTGGAAACAAACTTTTCCTGCTGAAACTGGGCGCCCTGATCTACACACTTGAATTTGACTTGGCCGTCGGGCCTTTCTGGTCTTTGTGGCTGTACTCTTGCTGAAACCGAGGTCAGCACTCCTCGGCCCGAATCTGCTGGAGTTCAGGTTCCACTACCGAAAGTTGATGGTACAACCGCCAGGCTTGAGCATTCGTAATATTTTCACCAATAAGAATCAGTTTCAGTGGCACTCTTGTCAAAAACACGCCGATTCTGAAGAATCACACACAAGGATCCAACAAACGCCCAAACATAAACTCCGATGAAGTTCTTTAGATTTTGATTTGCAAGTGAAAACTGGGAAGAATGTACTTTCAACAGAGACGCTGGACCACAGACAATAATTACTATCTGTCCTGGGATCTACCAAGTTGTTTGACAAAACATTCTATTTCCATCAATTGAGTGTGCATTCTTTGGAACACAACAAATTCATATTCGCAATTTTTTGAATTTGTTTCACCAACATAGAGATGTCAGTAGCATAACACACGAAAAGTTTGGCACTGCAAGTCAAAACCTCTAAAATCTCAGAAATTTGAAAAACTGAAAGCAAGAATGGCACAACCGTCATCTCTTGCGGTGAATTTCACTTTCCATGTACGGTTTGTTTGTTGTTCTTGGAAAGCCCTTTTGCAAAACAATCAGACAAGTACATGTTGAAGACGCTTTGTTTGTTTGTTGTTTTTGTTGTTGTTGTTTTTTTGGGGGGAGGGGGGCTCTCGGGTCACCGACATTCCGGACAGACACGTACTGGCAACATTAGTCGTGCTTCCGCGAACCCCCAATGGAGAGATTGAATGAGATGGACAAGTCTCTTTTGATTCAAAGCCTCATACAAAGCTCTTTTTGCACAGAGAAAATGGCTCTCTTTCTTGACCAAGTGGTTCAATGGTGCGTCAGACAAAGGAAAGCTTCAAGACATCATCTGAATGGCCTCCTTGTTTACCTGGATGTTCTGTTGACAAATTCGCAGAATAAGTTCCACGAAGGGCAAGGTGCAAATGCTGTCATCTTTTATCACTGCAAACAGCTTTCTCGAACAGGACTCCACAAGGCGCAAAACGATTGAAAACAGCGTTTCACCTCAATCAGCAATCAATGGTGTGGTCAAAGACACTCCTGAACCACGGAAGCAAGGCTCTGCTTGAAACTGGTTTGTGTTGTGATGATGAATGAGATGCGTGATGCGTAGAGGTGAGCTGGTGGATGATCCAGGGTCAGGAGCCTGTTTCATCTGGCCACTGCAGTGGACCCAGGATTGGGGTTCACCGAAGCTCAGATCGTCCCAATATGGAAGGCGGGGTTGTTGCCCTCGACAGGAATGCAGTACGCTGTCGTTTGTTGGTCGTGCCAGCCGTCTTATTGGTTTGTATGGCACGCGCTCATTCCTGTGGGGCACCTGGAAGGTGCATGGAGTCACCAGCGCGCACATGAAGTTCCCGTCAGATATTCCAGAACACCAGTCTGGCTCCAGATGAGACGAGGTGCAAACAAAACTGAGGGGAATGGTGTGTGTGTGTGTGTGTGTGTGTGTGTGTCTGTCTGTCTGTGTCTGTGTGCGTACGTGTGTGCGTGCGTGTCTTTGCTTTTGTCGCGTAGGCGTAGGGTGCCTCACTGCTACATTTTGTTCGCAAAAGACAAACCTGTCGAAAGCCGCGCTGCATCTGCAAAACGGAAAGAGTTCAGGGGTGTCCCAACCGCCCCTGCCTGCATTCCCAAGACGACAGTTTTGTAGTGGACTCGAATGCCACCCACACCCACACATTCCAATTTCAAACCCTGTCTGTACTCATCGTTGTGTCGTTGGATGTTGTCACTGAGGGATCCTGAATACACCGGAGATGAGCACCTTATAACACTGGGAGCCGGTGCCCTTGGTGCCCCCCTCCTTCAGTTTTCTGACGGACAGATTTGTGGACGACCTTGCCGAGTTGGGTGCTGGAGCCGCGGGAGTCTGAATAAACCGGAGATAGAGACATCGCGGTGTATCCGGCTCCAGTCTATTCGTGTCCCAGTGGATCCAGGATGTTTGCAGCAGGCCCAGTGCTGAGGGCAGCGTGGGGTGGGGGAGGCATCGCGTGTGTTGAATTGGGTGGCGCGCTGAGGATTGGGTGCAGACAGAAATGTTGAAACCAGAACGCGTTCGTTTGTGCTGACATTGACTACGGCGCGTCACGTCACAAGAGTCTCTTTTCTGAAGAACAAAGAGAATGGAGAAGGGGTTTGCAATTTTCTGCTTTCAGGTTCTGTGGCCATTGGGTCTAAGAGAATTCCATTCTCTAACCAGAATTGATGCACCATCAGGGAATCACTGACCCTCCAGACCTACCCCTGGATCTACTGAGACACTTCTATCAGCGGGATCAGCTCTTTGGGGTTGAAGAGTAGGATCCAGCTCGTCCCAATCTGCCCCTGGATCTGCTGGACCTGCCGGAGGACATGTCTATCTGCTCTGAGTTGGACTCCATCCTGGGTTCTGGGTTGAGAAGCGGGTCCAGATGCACGATTGCGGGGAGCCAGCTCCTCAGGATCTGCCCCTGGATCCGCCGGAGAATCCACCCATCACGGAGTTGGAGCCGTTTCCAGCGGCGGCGGTGGACGGAGGTCTTAATGAGACGGAGATGATGAGATGGTATCGCGTCCGGAGCGGCTTTATTGATCCAGATACAGAGATACAGACACAGTGAGCAGCGGTGGAGGGGGGGGGGGGGAAAAAAGGACTGAAGTGCAACATGCAAGTTACAATGCGACACGCACCCAAAAAGGAGTGTGGATTGT
>JAAUXT010117326.1_pt1 | contig 15825 bp, 13 predicted proteins | sample 7278171 | NCBI WGS metagenome assembly JAAUXT01 (sample SAMN14350112, study PRJNA611818) | marine sediment metagenome | isolation source: surface marine sediment (1.8m) | place: French Polynesia: Moorea | collected 2018-08 | reverse complement strand
ATTGTGAATGTTGAGTGAAAAAGTAAGAATTTTTGACAAAACAAAGTGAGCAAAATCAGAGTGAGCAAAATCAGAGTGAGCGAAATCAGAGTGAGCGAAATCAGAGGGAGCGAAATCAGAGGGAGCGAAATCAGAGGGAGTGAAATCAGAATTTCCTCAAATCACCGTGAGCTCCATGGAGCTATTTTTGTTTTCTGACCACGAATTCAAAACTTTGGATTCTTACCAACGGTCAGTTCTGCTACAGCTTTGTGTTCACATTTTCTGGGAATTGAATAGATCCAGGGACCGTTGATGCTTCATCGGTCACAAACCGGTCTTCAAAGCGGATTGGTTCGGGTTCTTGCAGAGGTTGTCGCGATCTTGTCGTCGGACGAAGAGGACCCCGGGAGCGGCGCCGACACTTCCTTCCCAGCGCTGCCCACGTCTTCGTCCGACTCGCTCGTCGCGACCCCGAAGCTGCCGCGCAAATTTCGGATGGAAAGCAAAGTAACCAGCTATTCTTCATTCCTTTCTTTTCGACCGCCGCGTTGCATGCCATGTCGTTTCAAGACCACATTTTGGCTGGCGCGTGCTAAATTACCCAACAAGCAAGTCACTGCTGCGTTTCATTTTGCGCACGTCAGGGAAGTGTTCTTGAAAACATGTCATTGTCACGTTGCGTTTGTTGTGCTGCTACTTCGTGAGAACTTGACTGTCAAGCGACATTCACTGCTGTGTGCGTTTTGTTGTGTGTAAACAAGCTGAAGTTTGTTTTTGGAGAATTTTTTTCTGCCGTGAAGCTGTTGTTACGGAGTTTTTTTGAGATAAGTCAGTAAGTATTGCCACACAAAGTCTAATCACGTGTAACACGTTGAAGTTGTTCAAGTTGGTGTTCAGTGTTCGGTGGCGTGTTGAAAACGCGCAGGTCCACATTGCCAAAGCGTTCATGTGCCTTCAGACAGCAGTGTCTCGATGCACATGTTTACTTGCTGGGCGAATTCCGTATTTGGCCTCTGCTAATTTGATTCGTTTTGAGTCGTTTTTGTTTTGTTTCCGACTGCTGACCCACCTGTTTGTTTCTTGTTGAAACTAATACGGTGTTGTCAACCTAGACCATGCAACCACGTCCAGAAGCAAGACTTCGGAATCGCATGAATTTTTGACAAGGTGCGGGACGATTGTGAAGGCTGGTGAGACAAAAGAACTGATTGGCCCTCCCCAAGTCGCAAACAACTTTTAGGAACTGATCAATCAGGCCCACGTCGTGACTTTAGATCAGCCGCGGGTACATCGCGTTCATCCGTGCTCTTGGTTCATGGACAGCAGTCGCTTGCTGTCCATATTCAGTTCGTTGCTTTGCATCAAAACAGCTTTCAGAACGAACAGAAGAACAAGCTTCGTGAACAAGCGTGGTGTGACTCCCTGTTGCTGCTTGCTGAAAATTTTATTTCTGAAATGTTGCAATTACCGGTACATGCATTCTTTCTTTTTCGTTGCAGAACACCAAGCTGGAAGAAGTCTACGTGCCGATATTCCTGGAGGAAGGTGTGGACGTGATGGAGCTTGAAAAACCCTGCAAGTCGAGATTCCACTGGGAGTGGCTTGACACGGAGATCGTCGTGAAGGTACAAAACTCCTGCGTGCGTAGAACCCAAACCCAATCAAGGAAAGAACAGCGCCCAATTCTCCGTTTTCAAGAGTTCGAAGTACAAAGTGAGGAGGGCAAATATCCTGCCATCCTGTCGGCATGAGTGAACCAAACCGTGGTCAGTTTCGTGCGTCTGAAATATTAAATGCAATTGTTCAGATTGGCCGTTGAGCGCCGTTTCCTGCTGTTTTCTTAGATTGACTCGAGATTTTGTTTTGCAGTGTGGCAGTGGGAAACGCAAACACATCGTGCGCGAGTCGATCCGAAAAACGCCGAAAGCCGGCGAGGTGTACTGCTTGCACTGCAAAAAGCCGTTCAACTACGGGAGCAGAGGCAAGACGAGCGTGACTGAACACTGCCGCTCGCAGCTACACATCAGCAACGTGATCCTTCAGTGGAAGGCGGCTGGCCTGGGTGCGTGCTTTGTCGCAACACTTCCGATGAGACTGTGAGTTCTGAAGTGAACCCGGAAAGTTTGGAAAATGTGTGAGCTGGTGTCTCTACCTTGCAGATTGGGACGAGGACCTGGGTGACAGTGACGATGACGATGAGGGCGACCTGTTTGACAAAGTACACACCTCGTTGTGGACTGTCCTCCGCAAAACTCCCAACCCTTGTCTCGCTGACACAGTGCAAAACACCAGCAGTGAATGTTGCTTGCGTCCGGTCAATCATGCCTCATGACATCGCATGTTGGCACGCAGACTGATGAATGACAAAGTTCTCCGGAACGACAGAATGGTTGACATGTGACGAACGTGGAAAACGAGCAAATTCGAATGCAAACAGTACAAATTTTGAACGAGTCCGTTGAATTCAACGTTTCATTTTGATTGAAGAACACAAAACTGTTCACGAGTTGTCTCACTGAGGAGAACTCGAAATGCACGTTTTCATTCCATACGACATTGCTCTTTCTTCGTGTCAGATGTCACCATTTTCCGGTGAGGAGCGTTGACTCTCATGCGACGTGCGTTTTGTCCCGCTGCAGGCTGGGAAGCTGCTGAGGGGGAAGAAGCGGCCGACCAAGTACCAGGTTGCGTACAAGGGCTCGCTGTCGGACGAGCTGAGCCTCGACCTGCGCGTCGTGCGCATCGGCTCGCTCAAGGCGAAGCCGTTCGACATGTGCGTCATCAGCAGACAAGGCTTCCAGTTCAAAATCAGACGTGAGTCTCGCAAAGCGATCGTTTTCACCTCCCCGCTTCTTGTTCGAAACGAGTATGCCTTGCAGGACATTTGTCGCGGAAGAGCATGCTGCTTGGTCCAAGAATTGGCACCAAAAAGGAGGACATTGCATACACTGTGCTGTTTGGTCTGTAAGAGCTCATACCATGCTCCTTGGTCCATAAGAAATGGTGCCAAATTCAAATTTAATGCCAAAATTGACCAAACCAATCAGAATGTATGGAGAGATATTGCCTCTTCAGTGTTCAGAATTGAATGATACTTATGCTGCTTCCCAGGCCATTTGTGCATGTACCCTGGCCTGAGCATAAATGATGCTGATGAGGGTGGGGTAGCACAAAGCCGTCACACCGTTATGGACACACATACTGACAATATTGGTCGCACTTTCGCGACTAAAAATCGAGTCAACCAAGTCTTCTTTGGCCAGATCCTCCGTTTTGATGTGGGGAACATGTCTCTCGACATTGATTCAAAATTGCCCCACTTGGTGTCCAAACTGAGGTCAGACGTGACGTTTCCGCGCGTTTCTGTGATGCAGAGGACGGCGGGCAGAGCGTCGAAATCACGGTGCAGGCGCGCGACCTCGTCCAGGTGCTCGCGCACCTCAACAGCGACGCGCCCGTCATCTTCATCTACACGACGCAGGGATGCGGCGCAAAAATCCGCTCTCAGCTCCACATGAGGCCCGGCGGACCCTACTTCGACCCGGGAAGCAAGGGTGAGGCTGCTCTGAAGACAATCCGTTTTCTCGTCAAACAAAGGCTGAAAAAATGCCATTGTTTCATCAATTGACCGTTGACTTTATTCAAACAGTTGAGGCGCACAAGCGGGTGGTTCTGGAGATGCATCCGAGCAATGACATGAACGTCGAAAAACAACTCGTGCACATCTGCAAGTCGATACAGGTAAGAATGTTGTTTTGGACTGAACTTTCAGTTTGAAGTTGCGTGAAGCGTACAGCTGTAAGTGGACGTATTTCGGGCTGTGAAATGTGTCTTTGGCCGTTCGGTCGATCTGTCCTCATCCGTGTTGTTTGGATTCGAGATGAAGAAAAGCATCATGTTGTGGAATCTTCAGAGAATGATTCATCTTTTGACATGGCGTTGCGAAATCAAACAGAATGGCTCCTCGCTAAGCGCCCGGTTGTCTCAGGAGGCGTTTCGCCACGACTCGAGCGGCGCGCCGCTGTCGTCGGAACTGCTGACGCTCATCGACCACAACTCGGCGCAGGAGATGCTCATGAAGGCGGCGCAGGGCGACAAGGACGAGTTGACGGCCGAGCAGCATCAGCGCGAGTCCGTCAAGTGCGTCGTCACGAACACGGACGGGACGCAGGTAGGCGGCGCGCGTCCGCGTGTGTTGTTTGTTGTCACCCGTATGCATGCACCAGAAACACTTCAAATTTTTTGGTAATTTTGCCCAAGAAACAAGACCGGGTTTTTTTGTCAAACGTTTTTTGCTGCACAACCAAGCTCCTTGGAAACAGACACACAAAGCGAACACTGTCTGTTGCACGTTTAGCCACCCTTCCAAGAGACGAATGAAGAGAAGAGACTTTCTGGACCTTTTCTGGTTGTATTTTCACGCTGTTTGACGTTTTAAATATGTTGTCAGACTCACAAATGTTCTCTTCAGCATGTTGGCTCTTGGTGTTCGTTTCAAGTGAAAACGCAGTTCGTAGAAATTACCAAGAAAATTTGGAAGTAAATTGACGTTGCTTTCAAGTGAACTTTGATTCGATTGAACCAAAAAGTTTTGTGTCCGAGGAACGCAGCGGGCTCTGCACAGAGACCTGAGGCAGTTTTGGAGCCGGTCCGAGAGCGGTGTTGCTGAGCCAAATGGGCGTCAAGTTCCCACTGCGAGTGTTTGGACAAAATGCATTGAAGCGCACGGTGTTTGCAGGTGGCGCTGCCGGGCGTCCCGACGGAGGAAGGCTACGTGACGGTCTTGATGAACGGGACACCAGTCATCCTCCGCGACTACCGCGTCGCTCAGGTCTGTCAGTCGCTCCTGCGCTGTGTGTGTGTGTGTGTGTGTGTGTGTGTGTGTGTCGTTTGTGAGTACATGTACGCGTCTGCGCGTGCCTGTCGCAGCGCACTGTGTGTGTGTAGTTGTGCACAAAATGTTTGCGCTGAACATCAAGACATTTTCACTGTTTGAAGAAGTGACACATTGATGGGGTGGGGGGTAGGGAAGTGATTTGTAAATGTTGCAACGCACACTAACTGTTTATGCACGTTTCGCAGATGTCGGACGAGGACGAGGATGGTGTTGCGGATCGGAGCCGGTCGCCCTCCCCGCCGCACCCCGTTTTCAGCGGACCCATCGTCCGGTAGGCAGCTCCACGCCTCGCACAACTCACTCACATTGCAACATCTCGTTGGGTGTGAGCAGGTTCAAAATTTCCCGCAGGAGATTTTACCAGATACGGAGAATTGGTGTCGAGATCAGCTTCATTCAGTGAACGCTGTTGCCCCTCAGGAGAAACACAAGGATCACTCGACTTCAGATTTTTCAGGAATTCGCATGAAGAATGCAGAAATGGTACTGTTTGTTTCTTTCAGATTGTTCATTTATCCACCTCCTCCAAAAACTGGTGGAATCCAGGTGTCAAACGAAGACTACTTCTGCCTTGGCGACGGAGAATTCCTCAACGATGTGATAATAGATTTCTATCTCAAGTGAGTCTCACGAGAGTTTTCAAAAAGAAAAAATGGGCAGATTACCGTTTGAAAATGTGCTGAATGCTGTCCCTTTCTTGATGCCACTCTTTGTGTGTGTGCTTGCAGGTATTTGTTCCTGAATATTTTATCTGAAGAAGACAGAGAGAGGACGCACATCTTCAGCTCTTTCTTCTACAGACGTCTGACACAGAGGTCAAAACGAAACGAAGACCCGAGCCAAACGTGAGTGTGTTCCTCAGATTTGAAGCTTTCCTTGGTTTGGTTCCTCACCAGACGTAAACGAGAAGCTTTGCGAAAACTCAAAGGAGAAAAACCGTGGTCATTCGCGGGTTTGGCTTCGTGTGTTGATCGCCGGTGCTGCTCGGTGTTTCAGGCCTCAGCAGCGACGACATTCCAGAGTGAAGACGTGGACGCGACACGTCGATCTTTTCAAAAAGGACTTCATCATCGTGCCAATCAATGAGAGGTGCGTCTTGCAAGGAACCAGTGTGTTTGCTGGCCTTGATTGTGGTTCAAGTTGATTCGGACATTCTTACAAACACAAGCTAAACGTGTGCATCGTGACAAGTTGCAGGAGCTCCTGCAGAGACGGCTACTTTACAAACCGAATGAGGAACCGAGAGTGTTGTTCGCAGGCACGCAAAACTTCACGGGACCTGCAACCCATGTGTTTTTGATTGCAGTGCGCACTGGTACCTGGCGATCATCTGCTTCCCTGGCCTGGCGAAGCCGGAGCCGTGGACGAGCCCGGCGCCGGAGCAGCAGATCATGAAGCCGAGCGAAGAGCCCCACGACGAGGCGGAGGCGGCCGCGACAGCCCAGGCCGAACATAGCGCCGAGACGCCCGCGCCCACACCCGACAGTCAAACCGCACCGACTGCAGACGGTGAGCCTCGCTTTGGAGTTTCAGACAGTCTCTGATCTCCCAGTTTTCCACTGTGGCATCGGACATTCACCGAATTGCGAAACTACTCAGTTTCGAAGACGCGAGTGCATCTCACTGGTGATGAACACATCTGTTCTGGTTATTCAGAGCGCGAGAAATACTTTTGGTGTTTGACTGATTTTGACAATCGAACTGAGCTTGTGTTCAGATGAGTCTTGACGTGTGTCAAATTTGCAGCAGTGAAACCGGAGTCATCGACAAATGGTACATCTAGTCAAGAGGAGGAGACGAGCGAAGCCGGGGCTCCCGAGAAGGCGAAGGTGGAAACCAAAGTGAGTTTGCTTGATCGATGGCCGAGCAACGGGTCCACCTCGGAGGTAGAGTGTGGTTGGTCTTGTCCCCGTTGCAGTTTTTGTGTTTAGTTTCCCTGGGGGGGGGGGGGGGTTCGCACACCAGCACTTTCTAACACAATCATTCGTCCCGCGATGTTGCTGCTGCGGCTGCAATGTTACTGTTGCTGTTGCAGGAGGCAGAAGAGGCGATGGAGATTGAAGACGCAGCGGACACGACGACGAGAGACGAAGCGACTGGCGACGAGCCGAGCGGTGTGTTCGGCTGGAAGAAACGGTATTGCCTTTGTGGACGCTGGGTTCGCTTTTACGTTTGACTCGAAGCGTTGTGAAGACGACATGACTCATGTTCCAACAACACTAATGATTCCAAGATCGCGCATTTGTTTTTGTGTTCAGCTGCGGGTTTTGTCATTTTGTTGTTTTCTTTCTCAGAACGTGCATCTTGATATTCGACTCTCTATCGGGGCCTGGACGGTTCAGTGTTACGCGGACTCTCCGGGAGTAAGCTTTGCTTTCACACACAAGAAGTCTTGGTGCAGCTGAAACAACAGAAGGCAAATTGAACTGAGACTAAGTGAAGTGCTGTTTTTGCAGGTATTTGCAGGTAGAGTGGGACAACAAGAAGGCTGCCTCTGAAGGAGCACGAACTTTTGACAAAGATTCCGTGAAGGGATCCAGTCCGAAGTGCCCGCAGCAGACTAACTTCAGCGACTGCGGTGTTTACGTCTTGCAATATGTCGAAAGCTTTTTCCAGGTGGGTGGATTGTTTGGTTTGAGCAAATTCGGAATGCTGATCATACCCCTGTTGAGTTCAAAAGAGTTGGTCTGAGTTCGGTGATCTTTTTTTCAGATGCCAATTGTGAATTACGAGATCCCGATGAAGGGGTTGGAGAACTGGTTTCCCGAGGAGTACGCGATGAAGAAGCGCGAGCGACTGCGCAATCTGATAGAGCAGTTGCAGAAAGAGCTGAACCCCGCTCTCAAATACGACTACACACAGCACTCGCTCGTTGCGCCGTTGTAGCACCTGCTGCTGATTTTGACCCACTGATTCCACGCCTTGTGCAACAGCAGGACGTTCGTGCGTTGTAGTTTCTATGTCTTTAAATTAATTATTTTGTAAAACACGCCTTTTGTTCTGTAATGACCAAAAGTGGCTGCAAAATGCGCCATTGTGTTCAGCTGTGTTCCATCTAAACTGTGTTTTCTTCGCTGTTCTCGTGATTCAGAAAGGGTTTACGCTTTTATGGCACCACTTTGATGGTGCGAGGTTTCTGACAACAGGAAATAATGACAAGTGTTACTTTTCCAAAAAACAGGTGTGCCTGAAACAACAGTTGAATGTGTGGTGGCATCGGTGTACATAGGTCTACAGGCGACTGCTTTTTGTGAGGCAGTTGTTGTTCTTTTTCCGTTTTTTGATTATTTTTTTGCGTGTTTTGATTTTGAAGAGGCAGATAAGAGTTCCTGCAAAGTTGTACGTGCGGTCAGTCTGACATTGCGTGTTGATGAACCGTTTCCAGACATTTCAATAAAATGTTGCAATGTCCAGCAAAAAAATAACCAGCTGAATTTTAACGCTCATTTCACAGGAAAAACTGTGGGCACCTTCTTTTACTTCTGCACGCTTCAATAGATCTCGGAGTGAGATGGAGATCATGACTGTCAGACTTGGCCTGTGGACGACATTTCGCTTCGAAATGTTAACTTTCGACATTCGCCCCAGGGTGGGCCTTCAGTTGTTGAGAGTATCTTGATTGATCTGTTTGGTGTTTTGGACTGCTGGCGTTAGCTCTCTCCCCCCCCCCCCAATCCGTAAGAAACCGTAAGGTTTGTTTACGTCCCAGAAGCCATGTGCTTTACCGACCCTCGATCTTGTGCAAAGTTTTGTGCAAAGTTAATTCGGCCCAGATAATATCCCTGAGAAATAACCTTCACTTACCACTACATTTCTAACAACCAATGATGGGCTTGGAATTAATCACCGAGTCAGCAGATCATCCAAAATCTCAATTGTTTGTAAATGCCATTGACATTGTCATTCTGAAGAAAAAAAAACCTGAAAAAATCACCTCTGATCAGGTCCTTCACCAACCAATATATTTCCAACAACCAACAATTGGCTCAGAATCAACAACAGACTGATAGCAGGTGATTAAAACTCAATCATATGTTAGTTCATGCCATTCCCCTTCTTGATCTGCAGAGAATCATCAGAATATCTGCTCTGATCAGATCCTGTCACTGACTGAAAATCAATTGGTCAAAATCAATTGCAACAACCAGGCATGGGAAACAGATTAATTTGACCATGAGTATCTGTGAAAGGAATAATTAGTTATCACAGAGAACATCATGGATCTCTGCACTTGTTCTGAATAGAGAGAGAAGACTGGCTGTGAAATGAAAATTCTGAAAACAAAAGCTTTCTAATTATGTTGAAACCTGAGCTCACAGATGCAAGCCATAAAACTGGTAATGGGGCCAGGCTGTCAGTTGGCTTGCCTTCAAATTTTGAACTTGGTATCAGAATGAGGAAAAAAGCACACCCCATTGCAGTGGAAAGAGTACAAGCAAACACATGGTTTTGAGGTGATTTGAGGAGATTGCACTGTCAAAGGTCACAAAAAGTGACTGAAATGGTGCAACTGAAACAAATCACCTGAGGCAGCATCTTCCAAAAGTATGTGTACAGTAGTTTCATGATCAATATAAATTTCAAATTTGCATCTTTTGGGTCTGTTTGAATTTGTAGGGGTCAAGGATAATGTGCAAGTGAGGAATTTGTCAAGTTTTTATTTTTAGGGTTTTGAGGGCAAAAAGGTCAAATTTTTGGGGTCACTAAAGTTTGGACTTGACTGCACAAAGTGGGAGATATAGAAAGTATTTGATGAAGGATGTATATTGATGAAATGTGGTATTTTGATTCAGTGTTGGATCATTTGTTTTTTCATTTTCAAAAATTTGTACATGGTTTTGAGGTGTGGCCATGTTTCAGTTGATATCTCCAAATGGTGATGGTCAATTTCCTTCAATTTTTCAACATAAGCCATCCACACCTGAAGGAACATCAGTGCAAAAGTAGAACTGTGTGTGATGGCTAGATTGTCTGGCTTATGTCTGCATACCCTGCATAATGCACACAACTATTGTGACTTGATACATGAATAAAATGCATACTACAACAGGCCAAAGTTTGGGTACAAATTTGGGATTTTAAGGAAAGGTTCAAAACAGAAATTAGGAAATATTTTGGAAAGCTTTATGTGCAACACGTGATTTGTGTGTGTTCTTGGTGATAAAAAAATATTTGCTGAAATTGATAATTTGTGCATCAACTTGTTTGCATTTCTATCACTGGTTGCTGTGTTTATGTTCGGTCGCTGTGTTTCTGTAGCTTCTCAAATCACCGGGAGCTCCATGGAGCTATTTTTCGGGCATTGCGAAGAGGGTCCTGGTAGATCGTAGATAGTAGATAGATTCCGCCACAAATCTGACCTTTGCAATCGGCGTTGCCATCACAATTTGGGTTTCCGAACCTCTTGACGCTTCATAAATCATGGCGGACCGCGGAGCGGAAAAATCAGGCGGTGCGTCCTTTTTCCTTTGATTTCGCCGCTTCTCTGGAAGAGATCATCGCTTTGGGAATATTTATCACAGTGTGGATGATTTTAGGCGTTCTCTACTTGTACATCCGCGAAAAGAAGTATGGCCGACGGTGTGTTTTTTTTTTTTTTTTCCAATTGTGGTTTAATTTTCATGTTTCCAAACGAAGTTGCAAGAGCGTTAGCTTTCTTTGTAGACTCTAGGTCCATTATTGGCATGATTTTGAAAGCAATTTCAAGGATCTAATCCAGAGGATTTCCACAAAACAGGTCAAAGCTCCCTCTGCTTGCGGTCTCAACAGGAGGTCTTCAGGCAAAAAATGGCCACAAATCAACAGTCCATAGAAAACACAAATAAAGCTGCATGGAGCTCCCGGTGATTTGAGAAGCGACCGAAACAGTGACCAAAACACCAGCGACTGAAAATACAGCAACCAAAGCACAGGGACTTAAGTATAGTGGCCTGAACACGGTTACTAGCACACAAATAAGTAGATTCACAAATTATCAATTGTGATAAATATTTGTTCTTTTTTATCAATGAGAATATCCAAATCTACCTTGATCATCCGCACATTGAACTGTCACCTGATTGCACATAAAAGTTGCCAAAATATTTATCTAATATCTATTTTGAACACTTTCCTAAAATCCCAAGTTTGTACCCAAACTTTGGCCCTACCTAAAAACCATATTCAAATTTTTAAAAATGAAAAAGCAAATGATACTAGTTCAATACTGAATCAATATACTACATTTCATATATCCTGTATCACTTTCTGAAATATCTCTTACTTTGTGCAGCAAAGTCCAAAATTTAGCAACCCCAACAATTTGAACTTTTTGCCCTCAAAAACCTAAAAATACAAACTTGACAAATCCCTTACTCCAACATTATCCTTGACCCCTAAAAATTCAAAAAGACCAAAAGATCTAAATTTGGAATTTTTTGAAACAGCTGTACACATACTTTTGGTAGATTCTGCCTCTCGGTGATTTGTTTAGGTCGCTCAAAAATAGAACTCCTTACTACAGCGCAACCTTCTTTTTATCCCTTGAAAACAATGTTTTCAAACGTGTGTGTGTTTGTACAACGCGTGAGCTTGAATTTGCGGAAATGTTTATGAATTCGGAATGTGCTTGTGCTCCGTGTGTGTGTGTGTGTGTGTTTCTAATTTCTGAGTGTGTGTGCACCAGTGGCACAATGATGGGCAAAGTTCTGTTCCAAAGTGTGGATTTGTTCGTTGTTTCACATTCTTTATTGCCTCCAGGTCCCTTTCACGTTCATTTCTTCCGTTTTTTCAACAGCGCTTCCCATTGAAAACTCGGTGGAGGACCGGTTGAAACCATCGGTCGACCCAGTCAAGGAGCCGGGGAACAAACACAAGATCAACTTCAGCATGGGTCTGAAAGGAGAGAAGAGAAAGTCATCTCCGGACGAGACGGAATCGGAGCCTTCAACAAAAAAGATTGGATTTGGTTTTGGCTTGACGAGTAAAAAGTTGCTTCCAATCAACGACGCAGCCAATGAGGCCAAGAAGCCAATCGCGCCCATTAAAATGTCGCTTGGTGTTCAGGTGAGACAAAGCTGTCGGGACTTTGTTTGTGAAAATGTCAACACACCATCCAAATCATCTGGATCGTTGTCGCGGGGGTCAACTTCGTCCTCGTCCAATGGAGCAGATGACGCTCTGTATGAGCCGCTCAGACATCCCCAGTGAAAGAAAATGAATCTGCACAACTCCTTGAATAATGCTGTGTCTTGTCAGCAGAGCGTCTCACCAAACTTGCGACGAAAGGGCAGCGAATATGAATTTTCGCCAGGAATATTCAGACATCTGGCTGGAAAATGACTGTACATTCGTTTTCTTGACACTTTTGAACACGAATTACAGAAACCAAAGGAACCGCAGCCAGTTTTGAAGAAACCAAGCGCACTCGTGGCGCAGGTTTTCAACGCTGATGAAGACGTAAGTTTGAAGAAGGTCGAAGGTAGCCCTGCACGAGGGAGGGAGGGAAGGATCAAAGAACAGCAGAACACAAGGCGATGGTGGAAGACTGATTTGTAGAAAGGATGTCTTTCCCTTGAGTGAACGAAGTGCGATGTTACGCTCCGCTGTTGATTATTTCTGCCTGATTCTGGTATTTTTCAGAGCGAAGAAGAAGAAATGCCAGCGGAATGTCGTATGAAAATGAAAAACATTGGAAGGTGTGTGGAAGCATGAGAGTGAATATGTTGGGAACATGGATCGTGAGGTGGTTGTTTTGGGGCAGGAAATTATCCACCGATTTTTGATCGCTACGACTGTTCCATTTGTGTTCATTGTGGCATTACAAACCTGTCAACGAGCTTTTCTTTCTGGGTTGGGAAAGGAACACAGTTATTGCAGTCAGCCCACTGCCGAGAACTGTGTTGTCCTGATTTGGCAACCAATTTAGCCGCTGATTTTTTGCAGCGCGAGATTTCATCGATCGCACGCTTGTTGTCAATGTGCTTTTTGGTGGTCCAGTGAAAGTGTTCAAAAGTGATTTCTTGTGACTTATACCATCTTTTGGTGTTTTGCAGAGAAACCCCAACTGCCGCGGGGCCGAACTCATTTGGAAAAGGAAAACTAGGATTTTGCGATCGACAGAAGATAATCCAGAGAGAGATGCAAGATCCAGAAAAACCAGTGCATAGGACAGACAGAAAAAATTGACGAATGGGTGGTACCAGACATTTCCACATTCTAAATGATGCCAGCGAAGCATGCGTATAAGTTCGCATGTTCGAAGGTTGGGTGTTTGTCGCGCTTGGAGTGAGCCGATTGCTGAGTGGAAGTCAGGATCCATCTGTCTTCTGGAGTGAAACTCAGGAACGGCAGCTATGCATTTGAAAAGGACCAGACATTCAACTTCTGGAACTGTTTGCCTTTCTGACAAAACACCAGGATACTGTCTTGAAAAGCGAACGGAAAGGAAAATACCATTCCACAACTGAACGTGGAAACCGTATCTTGGCCCAGAAATTGCGATTTTTGTAATGCAAAGCAAACTATTTTCGAGCTGAGACAGGTGATGGGAGTGACAATTGTGCGTGGTGCAGTGAGTTCAAATGTAAATAGGTGTATTTCTTCTGGCTTGTGTCTTTGACGATGTTCCTGTTGAATTTCTGCGAACACCGTATGCATTTCATCACTTTGCCAACAATGTAGAATCACTCTTCCACATGACATTTCTGACGCAAACTGGCACTTGTGAACAGCGTCTTTTGTGTGATGGCAGCGCTTCTCAGTGAAGGAAGGGAGTTCGAGGGTCCGACTGACCCTCAAGCGGAGGGGGTTGCTTCCTCGTGACTTCTGGCTGCTTGAGGTGACGTTCCGTACCAAGTCTGAAGCCACCGTGGATGCGCTCACGTTCTTTTCAATTCGGCCCTGTCCACGAACCACACCCGACGTTCCTGACGCTGCAGCTGCAGAGTACGACCGTAATATTTTCCGACGTCGTGCTGTGGTCCTAAAATTTCAGGACCACAGCATGACCAAATCGTGTGGTCATGCCGTCCTAAAAATTTCAGGACCACAGCACAACCAAATCGTGTGGTCGTGCTCTGGTCCTGGTCGTGCTCTGGTCCTGTTACACCGGGGTTGGTCAGGATGACCACGAATCGATTTACTCCTTGTGTGAACACCAAATGAAGTTCTTTGTCTGATTGGACGGCTGCCCGGAAACGCGTTTTGAACAAAGATTCACCTTTTTTTTTTCTCCGGTGGATTGTAGGAAAGAGATTTTGTTGGCGACTTTGCCGTTTGTTGCGGAATAAAGCACAATTGACTGCTGCTCATCTTGACGCGCGAGTGAGTGCGGCTTGACTCGACATGTTCGCAAACTGTGTCGTGTGCAGTCGTGGTCCACGAGGTTTTACGAGCACCTTGTGGGAAGAAGACGCAAAGACCGTCCTTCAAAGAAAACGTAATTGCCGACCGAACTTTCCTGATGGTTTTCCAGAAGGAACTCGTTTGAGTTGTGTGATAAAAAACGATTCGTGCGTTTCGAAAGGTGCTTTTCAGGTGATTTGAGGAGGCTGCACCATTGAAGGGCGCTTTTGGAAAAAGCGACTGAAATGGCAGCAACCGAAATCAAAGTACCAAAAGGCAGTATCTGCCAAAAGTATGTGTACACCTGTTTCATGGTCAAGATTGAGGTTTAATTTTGGATCTTTGGGCTCTTTTTGGTTCAATTTGGGTTGGGGACAATGCACCAAGAAGGATTTTAGGAAGTTTGAATTTCAGGGTTCTTTGGGTCAAAAAGTTCAAATTTGAAAGCAAGGAAAATGTAGGGTATGAATATAAAATGGGTCCATATCTCAGAAAATACAAAAATTTGGTGAAAGAAGTTTTTGATGAAATGTATATTGTGTGGGGGTTTGGAAGGTAGCATTCAATTTTTGAACATTTTGAAATACTTTTTAAGTGGGGTCAAAGGTATGGTGGAAAAGTCATTTTTGATGGAAAAGTTAATGATGGATATTGGGTAATTCTTTTGATTGATAAGTGGATATTGATGTAAAACAATGTCAAAAAGTTCTGTTTTGTTGATTTTATTCCATTTGGGTATATGCTAAATAAGTTCCCAAGTTGTGGATGTTGAGTAATATGGCAAGACTTTTGAAAAAAATGTGACCAAAATCAGAGCAACCAAAATCAAAGCAAAATCAGAGCAACCAAAATCAAATCACCGCGAGCTCCATGGAGCTATTTGGAATTTGTGAAAAAGGTCAATTTTGGACTTTGTGATTTGACCAGTTGGCTTCAGTCTCATCCCATTCCCCTTGTACAATTACCAGCTGGCCATTTGGTGTTGCTCAACATTGAAATGGTGGGGAACTTTGGAAACATAGGTGTCGGGGTGGAAAACAGCCAGCCTAAACTTGAAACAAGTCTCCAGACTGGACTTGCTCTCCCGCAAAGTCAATTCCAGCTTGAAGGTTAGTTCTTGGCTGGGAAACATATCACAGTCATTGCCGTGCATACAGTTCTGAAACTTTGCAGGAGCAACTGCCAATTCACTTCTAAACGGGCAGCTATTTTGCAAAAAAAAAGTGACGAACTGCTCGAAACAGGCTGCAATTTTGCTGCAGCAGATTTCAGGTCACTTTGGAACATCCTTTGCAGCTGCCTTGGAATTTTGTGACGATTTTGTGGCTTTTTACACACACCATCCTAAGGGTAGCGGCGTGTGTTATGCGACGGTGATAGGTTTCGTGGCGTGGTCGGACCCTCCTGGGACCCCCTCCCCCCCTGTTTGAAATTTTTGTCTTGAGGGACCCCCCCCCAGTTTTGGACTTAGAAAATTTCTGGTCTTGAGGGACCCCCCCCCTATCAGGAAATTTGCTGGGAGGTGCAGATCTGACCTCAAAAATTTTTTGAAAATTTTCAGCCGACAGGACCCCCCCCCATGAGTGTTTATCCCAGGTTCAGGGCCAGAATGCATAATGCAT
>JAAUXT010130679.1_pt1 | contig 15829 bp, 18 predicted proteins | sample 7278171 | NCBI WGS metagenome assembly JAAUXT01 (sample SAMN14350112, study PRJNA611818) | marine sediment metagenome | isolation source: surface marine sediment (1.8m) | place: French Polynesia: Moorea | collected 2018-08 | reverse complement strand
TGTCAATTCACACATACAGAATGTCACTTTACACAGACAGAATGTCAATTTACACAGACAGAGTTTCAATTTACACAGCGGTATGAGAGGAGGATGCGGATTCAGGCTACACAAACTTCGCGCAAAGGTACCCAATAGAATTCGTGGCCAGTGACACACTGTACAAAGTATGCTTCTCGTGACTTTTTCTTCCCATTTTCCAGGGAGCGCCAAAACAAATAACTGAAGCAAATTTCCTGTCCCATGCAATCATGTTTCAATTTCACAGAAAACGAAAGTCACAATAGTCCAGCAAACAGCACGTGCCACTCCTCTTTTTATCTTTTTAAAACTAATATTGCAAAGTGAGGGAAAAGTTTGCGTGGACCATGGACAGCGAATTCGTGCCAAACACTACAGGGAAAAGTTTCACTGCAGCCATGGGAAAAGTCACCAGCCTCCCTTCCACAAGCGATAAATGAACCTGTTATCCTTCTCAAGTTCCTCACTCAGGGTTGTCTGAGGTCATAACACCAGACATAATATTTCCTCAACGGGTCAGAGCGTGCAACGATGCAAACATGTGCAGTAGACCAGCATCTACTCGTACTTGAAAACAAACAGACACAACGTGCCAATCCGTTGCGTGCCCGAAGTCAGTACTGGAAAACATGCGTGTTTTTCTGTGGCACAAAACCATCGACTTGTCATGAATGATGAACAGGCCACACAACCCTTTTGCCGAACACCTGAACTTTTACAAAACATGTCACACACAGCTTTGTAGCAACAATTCACATGTACGGACAGACGTATGTTCACCGTGATCTATTCGTGGGGGGAATCGATTTGTGCAACATTCAATCAACCGTACACGTGTTTCAATAATCAAATGTCCCCGTGCGATGCTTTGCCTTTTGTTCGGTCTTTACATTTGCGCTCCCAACGATGAACTGAGACATTTCCTTAGGTAATTTCGTCTCAGTCTGCAGATGAGCCACCGCACGTAGTCTCTACACCGCGGACAGGAGAGGACCTCATGCGACAAATTTATTCAGCGAGAAACCATCTCAATCAAATTCTTTGAAGCGAAAACGTGCATAAATCTGGGCGATTTCGGGTTCGCATCTCCCAACGACTTGCCCAAGATACCTTCAGTACTTGGATCTACGTTGTGCGTTGGCACGTACGTTGACAAGTCTTCTTTGACATGAGAGTCCACCCAGACACGTCAAAATGTGTGCCAGAAGCTTTGCTTGTCCTTGCATGTCAACGAACTGGGCACTCCCACTCGCACGTGTTTGCACAGGTCAGGTCACAATGGACCTGAGCTACATGTTTGTGGACTCAAACTCATCACACAGGTCACTCACTCACTCACCTGGTCATACTCGTGTAGTTCCAGCAGAGTCGGTCTTTTCCGCATGGCCCCAGTCGCCGACAGCAGATTTCGGTAATGGTCCACATGGGGCAGGGTTTCTAATGTGTTCTGCCCGAATGTCTTGAGGTTGTTGGTATCATACCCGTGTGTTCCTGTATGGGTACCGGTGTACGAATCCTGTGACATCTGTGGAGACATTTCACTGGCGTTGCTACACGCCGATTCTTGTCTTTTCCTCGGATAATGTTTGGCCACGCCGTTCTCCACATTGCCAGCCTCTGAATCTTTTTTGTCGACATCCTCGGCAAAATCCACCCTGGCCACCTTGAATCTGGAAGGCCCTTTGACTTTTGTAGGTTGTTCCTCTGACTTAGTTTCTCCATCTGAGAGTCCTGCTGAGTTTAAACTTGATCCAGATACAGAGAAAGTAGCTAATTTGTCAGGCGCGAGGTTTTCGCTACTACCACGCCGCGCCATCTTGCTCGAGTGGAGAATCCTGTTTGATGACGTCACTACGGGAAAGACCTGTGATGACAAAACCATTGATCAGAAACAGAATGTCGCTGAGTGTTCAGAGACCTGCCAACAAGGGCGTTGCAAGCACCTGAGCACGCCGATGGGACTTCACTCAGGCTGGAGCTTTGAAATTGTTGGTAGAATCGACAGTCTTGCAGATACCGTACTCTCAAAGTGCTCCCATCCAAGGGACACGTATGGGAAAGAAAACTGACTTGAAACATTACATTATAAATACATTTATTCGCACGTTTGGGACAAACTTGCAGCTTTATCGCAACTGACACAACTTTGCACTCAAACAAAAAGACGCGTAGATCTCCAGTGCAAAAAGATTTTTTGAGCAAAACCTTGTGGACTGAAAATTCGCAAAACCTCAAAAGTTTATTCCTTTCCCACTGTTTCGGCACACATTTGAATCGACAACACAGACCAATTTTGCCAGTAGATTCTGTATCAACGGCGTTTCCCCAATTCACTTGACTGAATTTGCACAGAAATTTTTGGGCAGGGAATCGAACGTAAAAATTTTCTCCAGTGACTTGACAAGAGTCAAGTTTACGTCAATCTGACATCCAAATTCAACGTCCTTCTCTGCTCTGAGAATCTATTTTGAAACCATTCTCAAAACAAGGCGAAGTGAACTGAATCCCAATCACTCTTTACACACAAACATAAAATTGCAAGTTTGTGTGTCTGTACAAAAATTAATGCTGTCTCCACATGTTCCAAAATTCATTCAAAAGCGCAAAAAAAAAAAAAAAAAAAAAAAAAAAATTGCCTCACGACAGATTTCACACCAAATCGAAAAAAGCTACGGCTTTATAAAAAATATATTGTGTAATTACAAAGTGTACGGAGAAAATTACACAAGGCAACACGGATGCTTTCTGGAAATGCAACAACTGTACAAAGTCATTTGGCTCGTGCGGAGCCAAGACTAGATCTGAATGTGTCAAATACACAGCGATTTGAGTACGAATGCATTCTTCGTGTCAGAAGCAGAGTTGTGCACGCTATTTGTGCGTCTCTACATTTACAACACAACACAATTAGCAACGCTTCGCACCAGAACATCACGTTCTTGCATCGTTGGAGCATTGTCATGTAACATCCACTCTTTTCACTGGTAAAACACAGACTGGCTGATCGTTCACGTCACAAAAATATCTTGACATGGACTTCCTGTATCAGGAATAGAACAATTGCAATGTTCATTTGGCTTGGTATTACAGAGAGAATGATGACAAAAAGACACTTCAATGTCACATTGAACAGGGCAGACATCCCCCCTGGCAAAGACAACTTGCTGGAAACATTTTTTGCGTCTTTTGAAGTGCTATCCCGCTTGAATTCAAAATATGGACTCGTAAATTTGAGGCAAGCACGTGGAAGGAAACTTCTTTTCATCCATTATATTGCAAGAAGGTCAAACTGCATATCAAACCGATTCGTTGTATCAAAGTATTAAAATAACCGTTCACAAAAATAACGTGTACGAGACTGCTATGTTCATGTCCTACCGCTTCAAATTTTCTGACAAGTATCACAATGCACACAAACATTAACACATCTTCCACAGAACAACGTCTCAACTCACTCCGCACACTTGAAACAAGAAACAAATTTTCTCCGCAACGACACCAGAACTCAGTTCAATCAGACAATGACAGGTTGGAGTCCGACGTGAATCAAATGCATGTCAACAATCAGCAGAATGTTTTTTCGACGATTCTGAATTTTTGCTTTTCTTTCGGACCACTGCGCACAAACAAACGTCTCATTCTGCAGCAACGCGAAGTTTATGACTGACACGACAAGCAACGTTGGAGGAGCAAATTCTACTTTTCTGCAAGAACTGAAGGCAAAGCTGGAAAACACCTGGTCATTCAACTTACCAAAGCCACCTGCTCTGAAGCGAAATGGAATCTTTCATGAGCGTAAATTCCAAAATTCCGTACGAGTACAATCTGCACTGGAAAATTTCACTGGAGTCCGAGCGGTGAGTTGCTGCATGAACAGAACCAAAATGGTCACCGCAGTACATGTGGAGTAACGGGAGAAACATTGTTTCAGGGTCACAGGTGCCTGTTTACGTGGAGATTTGCTTTGTTGCACCTGGTTTCCTGGTTTGAGGGGGACAATGGGCTAAATCTTCCCTGGTGACAAGTCAACAAACAAACCCCTGGGTGCATATTGTTGCGGCAGGGGCTGTTTCAACGACGATCAACAAAGTGAAGGTTGCACATGCAAACGACAATGATTTCGCGGTGAAATTTGCAAGTCCAAGGTCTGAGTAGGGGCAGGGAAGACGGACACATTTCCACAAGGAAACGGTTGTGCACACCTTGCGCGACGCAAATTCCGAGGCCAGATCTTGTTGACATATTGTTGAGGATTGACTTCAAACACGGCAGAAAACTTTTGGGACAGTCCACCTGCCGACGCTGAGTGTTTCAGTTTCTTTGTGTCGCTCGTCTCTCCAGCACACTGTTCAGTGGTGCACACTGCGTCGTGGAAAAGCTAAAGAGGACGCATGTCCTACACATGAAGGCACACGGGCGCTCAGTCCAGCTGCACCAAGCTGTGCGCCTTCCGCAATACATCCTCTCCTCGTCCCAGGACAACCAACTAAAGCTGCTGACTACGACAGCGGAAGCTGAAGATCTTTCCAAAATATAAGTCCGTTCCTTTGGCAAGCGTTTGATTTCGTGTACGTGCAGATTCCAGCTACTGAGTCAGCGAGAGAAGCAGAGCAGCGTGGAATGTATTGCAGATACCATGGCTGAGTACAACGTGGCAACAGGGCCTACTGCGCTGTGCTGTTTAGACGCCCACTGCGCGCCCGCCTCGTCATTCCGACCGATCGACCGGCCATGTCTATTCGGTCTGACTCAAGCAGATGTGCTCCAGCAGATTTTGGTCTGCTCTCTGCAAACAAAAGACAATGTACTTCACTGTGTTTTGACAGAAACAAGTGTCATTAAGTGATAAGAAAAGGAGTTCCGTTCCGTGCGGTTTCCCAGCTTTCACCAAAAACACCAACCCGCGTTTGTAAGCCCACTGCGGTGATCTCAGCACGCACCTGGGATTAGAACATGATGGGCAGGTCCTTCGTCTTGTTCTGCACGTAGGTGGTGAAGGTGCGCAGGAACTTGGGGCACTCCCGCTTCGAGATGGCGCGTATCACAGACGCCGGTGCCCAGCCACCAGGATTTACTGTCGAAACACACATTCAAGTCAGATAGGTCTGCCCCTGTGAGCAATGACCGGCAAAGGAAACACGAAACAACTTTTTTCCCAATGCGTGTGTGTGTGTGTGTGTGTGTGTGTGTGTGTGTGTGTGTGTGTGTGTGTGTGCGAGCCCACGCGCGAGAGAGTCCATTTCAAGAAAGATCCGTAAGTAACAGCGTTTGGTCCGTTTGACAAATTAACAGTTCAGTTCTGTTGTGCAACGTGAAGCCCCAATTTTATGTCATAAATTTTGTAACTTGTTTTCGCAAAAGGAAGCGAACCGTACTGTGGACTGGAACGCGGACACACGAGCAAGGTCACGGTCATTGAAACCAAGCGGAAAACATTCCTGTGACACAAAACGTCGTTCCATACCCAGTTACAAGCACGTGACCAACAGGCGTCTGCTCGCAGCGAGCACGCTCCGTACTGGAATTCACTGTCACTTGGATTCAGCCGTCGGTTTCCAGCGCACGACCTGGATGAGCTGAGGACTCACTGTTTGCGGTGTACTGGATTCGCGTCCGGATTTGGTCGCGCTGGATTTCGTCCTTCTTGCTGGAGGGAGGCGGGTCGACGATGGTCGTTTCGCAGATACACGCCACGTTGATTACAATGCGAACACACTTGGGTCTCACCTGCATCAAAGTAACATGGGTTGAAAATTTGCAGTTCAGTTTCCCAATTGCAAAGTTGAAACGCGAGTTTGTTGTGCACTGTATTTGCGTGTCATGTGTACGCTGGTTTCTCGAACTGACGGCGTCACTAAAGCTGTGCGTTTCTCTGTGTGGCTTCCATGTGACTGTTTGTGCGTGCGCTGCTGTGTCCACGGATCTATGCCTGTACTTAACATTTCGCATCCGAGTGCGTGCTCGAAGAAAACGTGTGTGTGTGTGTGTGTGTGTGTGTGTGTGTGTGTGTGTGTGACTGTGTGTGTGTACGCGAGTACTCACGGGCGCCGTGTCGTGGTCGCACGTGTAGTTGACGACGCACCAGTAGTCGGGGCCCTCGCCGTCCTCCGACTCAGCGTGTCGAATCGTCGTCCAGAACAGCGAGTCGCGCTGCGTCGTCGGCCACACCCGCTTGTGCAGCTGCAACACAACGCGAACAACCCACTGAACGCTGCGACACAGTCGTGGAATTTTGAATACAAAGTCACGTGCTGCTCGCGACATCCTGTCCAGCTGCGTCGCACGGCGGAACTCGTCGCACCAGGTGGCGCCTCCTCCTCCACGCCGCTGCCTGGCAACGCACCTGGTAGGTGACGAGCGTGTCGCTGGACAGCCACTCGACGACCTCGCACGACTCGAGCATGCTCTCCCACTCCATGCGCACGTCAGGACTCCAGAAGTAGTGGCAGAATTCGTGCCCCGTGATGCCCTGCAACGCGCCAACGTGAAAAGCTCAGTCAGACAAACTGCTGGGGCATTTGTGACGCGCATCGAAACGCGAATTCGTGCAGCGGGTTGTTTTTGCAGTATTGTTCTCGATTTTTGAGAAATCTAAATGTCATCGTGACTTGGTGGCCTTTTTCTGTTGTCGTTGTTACGAACTTGACTGTTTTTACTTGAACAGTGGTGGTGTCGAATTACTCTGTGTCCGAAGTGCACGACACGAGAAAGACAGGAGGGGGAAGCACAGGAAGCAGTGAGAGGTTCTGCGTGAAAGCCGTGACCAAAAGCTGTGTCGGGGATTGACGTTAGCACAAGGATCTTCTGGCGCCGCACGCAGCTCCATCGAGAAAACACTCCAAGATTAGTTCATTGGACAGGCGATGCAAATCATGTATCGTGGGACGCACAAGAATCTGCAAATCAATCTGCAATCATAGATCTGTGAACACGGTCGAACTCAAAGAGCGGTGGAAGGGCGACCAACAAAACTGAGAGAATCTTAGCGGACTGAATGTGAACAGATTTGAATGTTATTGGTTCTCATCAGGCGAAATGGGAAATAAATTCTACGCAAACCAAAAACACACCTACAGTGAGAAAATGACGACAGCTCACAAGAAACTGTATTGCGTCAAGATCTAATTTCAAACTTTCGAAGAACGCGTCTACTGGGGAAGCAATCGCGAAATTTCACTCTATTGTCTTGTCAAGCCGTGTATCGAAGGACAATCGTAGGTCTGACTAAAAGGCGCGATCTCGGGTTGGTTTGTCCGCGGTCACTACGATTCAGTCACCATGACGACCACGACGACGGCTTCAAATACCTGCACGACGTGCACGGCTTTGATCGGGTCGACAGCGACTCCGTTTTCGATCTTTTCCTGTTTGTAAATTTTCATTCCGGCGTCCTCTTGGATCAGAGTCCACGAGTCGTGCACATCGTTGCACGTGAGGTCTGCAGACGCCAGGTGCTTCTGATACACCCGCTCAATCTAGAAGAGTTCAACGCTTTGTTTTTAACACTCGCATGCTCAAACTGGTGGTGCACCTTTCACGCAGGCGCGCGTCATGCACCAAAAGGGGGGTTGGGATGCGAGAAGAAGAACCACGCAGCCAACGCATCCTGGTGTCTCAGTCGAGTCCTTCCTTCCACGCAGGCACCAGGCTGGTCAACCTGTTGAGTCTGTCGAGTTCATGCAACGCAAAAGCTATGTTAGTCATGCCAATACTGCTACAGGACAGGCTTCATGCAGGTCTCAAGCCAACAGAAAGGGTGTTATTTGTTCAAAGCGGTGCAAATGTCACTTCATCACATTTTTGACTGCACAAGTGCAGCAGACATGACGTCTGACGAAAAACAACTGCCAAATTGACACTGCCAAATCATTGCGGCGAAATTGTGCGTCACACACAAGGCAGTGAAATTTGCATCGCAATGTAGAGTGCCAAGACCCTGGTACGTCAAGCTAAACACCAAAAAATCTTCTAAAACACCTACGGGAAGATAAAAGCACGGGTTAGATACACAGAATGCTTGCAAGCAACACAATACAAGCAAGGCGGGCAGGGCAGGGCGGGGCGGGCTGGTAGGTGTCGTGTCCCCGTAAAGTGGCGTGCGTTAAGTGGGCGTCTAACCTTCACAGTATGTACAGCTTTTATGGGATCGAGCACAAGGCCGTTTTCTTCCTTCTCGAGACGGAACATTTTCAGCTCGCCCTCCTCCAGGATGAGCTGCCATGACTCGGGCGCCTCAGTGAAATTGGTGCCGTTCACGTGCTCAGTAACTATCCGCTCAATCTAAAACAACAACGGAGATACACACGCGGGCTCCTTAAAAACTTCTACCAGCGGCAAGAAATCAAATGTAAAATCACGGCACACAAATCACCCCCAAACCGGTGCTTTTGCGACACCCCAGTGACAACAGGTGCCCGACAACAATTTCCACGGCACAGACTGAGCACATCGTGAGCGGATCAAACAACTGTCAAACTTCACTTTGATGCGGAGAAAAAAATTTCTGGACGAACGATACTTCCTTATTTTGCAACCAAAAAGCGCAATGATATTTGCAGGGAGTTGGTGAAGGATTTGTGCTGCTTTTTCTTTGATCCACTGCACAAACTTATCATGTCGAGTCAGACTAATTTTTGAGGAACACCAGCCAGTTCAATGGACATCCGAGGCGGCTTGTTGTGCAGAATGCAACACAAGCCAAGGGTGTCCACGACCTGGCTTGTCTTCCTCTCAGAAGCAAGCAAAGCACATTGTGTCTGTTCTGTTGTGAAAAAATGCGTTTTTGTCTGGTTGGTACGCTGACATCGTTTTTCGTTTTGTCTGCATGATTACTCCTGAGGTCCTTGCTCCACTGTGACACTGTCGTGCTACAAAGTGCGCCAAACCGCACTGTGTGTTCGGGCACAAGGTGGCTCTCTTGCTTCGGTGTTATTGTTGTCAAATGAGGAACGGGTGTTCGACTTGGGTCTGCATGGTAATGAGTACACCAAATATTCACAACACAACTCATCAGGTTCTCACTGTATTCAAAATGCAACTCTTGCGAGTTGTTGGTCTTCAAGAAAAAGAAACGGTGTTTTCTTGACAACATGCCCAAATGGAGACTTTTCCTGTTTCTGGTCAAAGTGGGAACCCGATTGTTGTCTGGCAAATACAAAATGTACAGTTAGACACTGGAAGCACAGTTACGGTCACTGGGAAACTCCACTGACGAGTCACTTTTTCAGCAACAAATTATTTGCACTCTCAGGCACGCATCTCGATCCAATCCACAACCAAATTCTCACTTGAGCTGTCGCTTCAAACACAGTTGGATCTGCTTTCCTCGACGACCAAAATTGAATCAAAACTTTTGTTTCTCGCACAGTGCGATAAAGAATCGACCAAGAGGGTGTGTTCGATTTTGCGCGCCAGCGCAGCGCACGGGCACCCTGAACTACTCCGGTATGCCAAATGGAGAAACGGCGGCTATCACCACATTTGGGCGTGACACGTGACTGACGCTACGCACTTCGTCGTAGAGCGGGTGGGCGGGGTCTAGCGACGTGTTGGGCGGCTTCTCGTAGATCGTCGGCCCGATCGGCTTGATCGATAACCGCTGAAAACGGGCACGTAAATCGTCAGTTTCCTAACTCTTGTTTTCAAGGACGACTTTAATCTGAAGTTCACAGTGGAACCTTTGTGTCGCCAAAAGCTCCACGCATCAGCGCGAGAGACTTCACTTCTGGTGCAACCCGTGTGCGCGGAATCGATTTTGATTGAATCAGAAAAAGAAAGAAAATGCATGCCTGCGCCTCCATTACCTCTTCCTGCTCCTTCTCAAGTTTGTCCAGCGAGGCATCGACGGCGTCAAAGAATTCCTCTTCGTTCAGACAGCTATGCGGCCCCTCCTGTGAAATGTACGCGAGATGGTACGGTCTTCTACAGATCACACACGCTTGCAAAAGCACAGACAAATATCACACAGTGCTCCTTTCTTTTCCTCAGTGAATTTCCGTGTTGCCTTTGTTTCCTTTTGCAATGAATACTTGGGATTTTCACGCATTTGAGTATTAGGTTTCTCCGCTTCTCAATTTTTCCGCATTTGGTCTCACACTGCGTGCGCACCTCGAAGTCGGGTCCACCGAAGACATGTATGGGTTTTGTTCGTTCTTTGCTCATGTGTTTGTAGGCTTCCTCCACCTTCTTCCGCTTCTCTACCTCCTGCAATGTCCGGTAAGAAAACATTTGTAAAACTGGTGCGATGTCTGCAAGCATGAAATCTAAGAACAGGTCCGCTCATTGTTGGTCTGGCATTAGTTGAGGTCAGATTTCGTGTGGTTGCAACACCTATCGAACGGTGATTTGTGCTTGCTTGTCACTTCAAGAACTTCAAATAACGTGCGCACGACGCACGACTTGCACTGAGGCAATACGCACAGCACGGCCGACATGAAACAACCACGCAACTGACAAGGGTACCTCACCCGAATGCATGAATCCCCAAGAACGACAAATGCAATGATTTCAAAGGTACGACACAACCTCTGGCACACGCACATCTCCTTGCACCATAAATTACGTATTCAAATGGCCTGCAGCTTTGTGTTGGTTGCCTTAATCTATTGCACAGACTCGAACCAGTCTGGCCGAGGAGAGGATCGGCCGATGTCTGTCTGTGGACGGACACCCAAGAGGACAACCAATACACAGTTGCCGATACTTTTGAGAAATCGGAGCGTGTATGAAAGTAAACACACACGCACACTCACACTCACACGCACACACACACACACACACACAGAAAAAATGTCAAACTGCACAGGAACCAGGAGAGAGGGAGGGAGATACGGGTGACGGGCCATTTCAAAATGGCCAGCTGCTCATCAAGGCTTCCAGAAAGGTACCTGGTAATTTCAGCTTGAACCTGAACCTAAGACACATCGGTGTCTCAATTCAGGCCCCAACCTGAAATGGCCAGACGCCCATTTCCAGAAAACTTTGTGTCTCGTCATTTTATTCCACCGGGACCCAGATGGAACACTTCCAGTTTCTCACGCAGATGTGAAAGGGCTGTCACGGTCTTTCTTTTCAATCTGTTCAATTCGTTTTCACATTTTTCCTGGAGAACCAACAGTTTGTCAGGAATCGAAGCCAAACTTCCACAGAGCCATCTAATTTTCACGCGCCACCAAATGTTCGACACACCCATCCTGAACAGCGCACAACATTGACACAGAGCTTCGAACAGCATTTTCAGCCTCCAGGGGTCTGTCAATGGCCGTCTTCATCAGAGCAAGTGCCAGTCCAAACAATACTTCATTTGCACCCGACGGTTTTACGTTTCAATGCAAAGCGATGTGACACCACACACATTAGCGCGTGTCATCACCGCCGACTGATTCCTGTCAGCTGAATACTCATTACATTTGAGCATTGTGACGGACAGGGAAATTTCATGTTCACACAGTGATGCACAGAGTAAATTGTTTGGCAGTTTTGGGAGAACAGAGTTGAACACTGTTTCGTGTGAAACACAGGAGGGCCTTGCAGGCCTTAAAATCCACAATGTTGTTACACGGTGCCACGGTCCACACGAGGCTTCACCAATGACCACACCGTGTCCGTATACGATCAGGAACCCCAATTCCACGACGAAAATCCGCGGACAGACCGAAGTACAAGTCAATGCAGATGTGATGAAAGGTGGCTCCTGTGAAGTGTCCACTCTGCAGACCAGACGCTGACAAATCACATGGAACAGGTGTATTCGCCCCCTCCCACCTCACACATACCCTGACAAAACCTCCGCAGAGCTCAGACTGAGGTACTGACCCGTTCGAGGCGCTTCTTCCAGGCGTCCTCGCGCTGCTGCATCAACTCGATACAGTGCGACAGCGTCGACAGGATCCCGGCCGTCGTCGCCTTGAACGTGAACGCTTCGCCCTTGAAGTCGATGGCGTGCGCGCCGTGCTGCTGCAGGATGTTCACTGCAAGTGCACAGCCAAATTTAGGCCTCAGTAACAACAAAATGCTACGTTGGAATGGGACTGGGGCAAACACTAATAAAAAAAAGGGGTCTGAACGACCAGATGTTCACAGCACGCATTTTCTGTTTCAACACCCCCCCCCCCAACACAAATCCCAAGGTTGTCGTGGCGTGGCAGAATAGGGAACAAGGCTCACCGATGTCATCCTGTCTGGGCGCGTTCGATACGAACACGTGCCTGTCGCCCTTCGTGTTGCTCGGGTCGTCGAAGTCATCGACGTCGTCAATGTCGTCCTCGACTGACACCGGACGAAACAAATTGTGAAGCAAAACGTGTGGTCATAATCCAACAGCAAATGTCTTCAAATGTGGGGTGACCACTGAGACCAGAACAAAACTGACTTCCATTGACCGCAGTCTGTTCGGAAACGATGATTTCAAACATTGGAAAAGCTGTTTGCTCAAGGAAATTGACTAGATATCTACACGGATGGACATGTGTGTGTGTGTGTCGGGGGGGGGGGACTCACGGTCGTGGACGGTTTTGTGCGCGATGACGGAAGAGCACGCGTCGAAGTAGCTCTGCAGCGTGTCCACCTGGCGGCACAGGATGTCACGGAACGTCTCCATCTCCGCCAGCTTCTCCTTCAGCCCGCGGCCTCGCTAGAAACATGCAAGAGGAGGGTTCCAGTGAAGTTCACAGACGCACATCTGATGAGCTCGAAACAGTGAGACTCCGCACATCGGATTCGGGAAAACTGCACGCGAACGTTCGTACGCATGCACGCACAGGCAGTCAGGGTTCGGGTCCAAATGTACTCGGTCAACACAGAAGAGAATTCTGTTGGGTTCTGCAAATTTTCATGTGATGTCAATCTGGCTCAAAGCATCTCCCAACTACTGTTTGTTCACCACAATGGGCAGACAACACTGTTCATGTGGGCTGGTGATACATCTTTCATTCGCAACACATCTGCCAATGTTGCAAACTTGAATTCACATGTGTCTGTTAATCGTCCACATTGTGACACGCGCAATGCTGATCTGAACATTTAACCTTCCACATGATACGCTGCATAGTGATCCCATTTTTTACTGCTTTCATCTGTATGAATGGCCACATAATTGCGTTTGGCGCCACATCACGTAATGAAGCAATACGTTCCAACAGGCACGATCAGGGCAGACACAGAAATTGGTTTGTTGTATTTCGTTCTGAAGGTTTGAACCTTTCATTGCGTGAAATGTCGGCCGGCGCCCGACAGTTTCGGCAAAGTGTGCATGGTTAGTGGCAAATGTGTGTCAAAGTGTGTGTGTTTGTGAGAGAGAGAGAGAGAGAGAGAGAGAGAGAGAGACAGACAGACAGACAGACAGACAGACAGAGACAGACAGACAGACAGACAGACTGCAAGGTTTTGTGAGGCTGGGTGTAGTGTCGGGGGAGGGGATGTGCAAGCCGCACAGGTCTCTGTGTGTATGTGTGTGTGTGTGTGTGTGTGTGTGTGTGTGTGTGTGTGTGTGTGTGTGTTGACGGGGTCTGTTCACCTTGAAGGATGACGCGGACGCGTTGGACATGCTGGCGCCGGACGTCAGCGACAACATGGAGTCGTGACGGCGCAAGCTGTTCTGGCTGCCGTAGCCTGACTCCGCTTGCTGGAATAAAACACAAACGGCCGAACGTGAGGAAACCGCCTTGTCCTAATTTCGTGACGGAGTCGTTTTTCTCTCCTTTGCCACTCTTTTTTCTGTCGGACTGCGTCGGAATCGGAATTCTTTTCACTCTGCATGATTTCTCAGCTGTGCGAAACTTCAAATGACTGTTCTGGCATCCTCCTTTCGTCACACTGTGACTCGATCAATTCGACAGGAAATACGAGACGATACCTTGTGCAGGAGGAGGCAGTCGATCCATCGCTGGCGCTCCTCGCAGGACTCGGCGCGCAGGTACCACAGAGAGTCGTTGTTGACGCTGACGTCGAAGCGACACTCGTCGAACTCGTGCGGCTGCAGAAGGAAAGAACTGAAGCGTCAAGAGCGAGACAGGAACGGACACGCAGGGTAACGCAGCGAGAAAAGGTGAACTCGGCCCTTTGGTTTCGATGAACAACTATTCTTGGACACTGGGAGGACGTTATCTGCCATTCGCGATGAACACAATACGCATGGCAGGTGTTTTCCAGCGACCAACGGAACGGATCAAACACGCGAGTCGCATCGCATCGGCCGCTCCTTCCCAGATAAACTCCAAACATCAAGTGGCAAATCCACCCACCCACGCTGAAGTGGCGATTCAACACTTTGAGCTGCCCAAGGTTGGAAGTCAACACAAACGTTCCGTCAGGCACGTCAACTGATAACAACATTGACAAAGCGCCAGAGTGGGTTGGGCAAAAGAGAAGGTCTGACGCTGCTGGATGGAAAATGAACCTCGAATGAAATTTTGGGGAACACTGCCAATGTCCCTTGTGTACGGAACCTGTCCGTCAAACGTCGTAATTCCCTTCGAACAGAACAGTACTTGTCATCAACCAGCAAATGGACAGAGAAATAGCGAAAGGAAATGCTGTTGGCGCTTCACCAACGCGACTGAGACCAATGACTCCGGCAACACAAACACCGACAAGTGATGAATAATTGAACACCGGATTCGATTTCCTCAGCCAGAACCAGGCGGCGAATCCTTTCCACTCGCCACGTCCCATTCATGCCTCCCAAACGAACTTTTGACACCCAACTTTTGCGAATCCCAGATAAGCCAGCAATGTAGATAACGTAATCAGAACTTTATTTTCTCGTCAACACCTCGTTGAGGCTCGTTCAGCATCAGGCGCACCGCGGGAGAATTCTTCCAGCTCAGTGCGTGTTAAAAGCCACTGAGCTGTTGCCACCAGATTGGCATCTGGCACTGAAAGCTGATCGCTCTGTCAACATTATCCTGCCAATGACAGGGGCTAGATGTCGCCCAAAAGCGGGGTCCACATCAGAGCAAAAAGCTATCACAATTTCCGTGCGTGTACACAGGCAAATATATTTTGGGTGTGAAGAAAGAGCTCAGTGGGTGCAACCTTTCCGTGGACACACTGAAGTGATCCTGGCTTGAAGTTTACTGTCGACAACCTCTTCTTCAATCCATTGAAGCCATAATTTGCGCATCGCTGGGCGTGTTACCACATTGAACAGGATGGTTTTGCAGTGTAGACAACTGCATCTTCATTAGAGGCCAGATGCCCAGCTTTCAACACTGAATTTACTGCCAAAATCCACAACCTCGTCGCTCGCGAAACCTTTGCGTTTCTCGGAATAACGTAATCACCTGAAAAGCGTGCAATGCATTGGTGTTGTCCTGTTCAGAATGTGGAAGCACAAGATGTCCACTTCTACGTATCAAGAGTTCAGGAAGAGCCAAGTGCCTCGCATACCGTAGACCAGTGTGCTGGATACGAGTTCTTCTGGCATCTATCAACAAACACCATTGCATACGTGAGGGTGGGGTGAACCTTGATCGTTTTCGTGATACAAACATTTCCATCATTATCTCGTTAACAAGCTTGTTGCCAACCGAAAGAGCGACAGAAATATGCAAAGCTATGTCGGACTGACTAGACGCACTGGATGGACACTGAGTGGTTTTGGTGCTGTGTTTTGCTCGCACGGTGTCTGAGATATCATATTTGTGCACCTCTCATTGCCGCAGAACTGATCGAACAGGATGTGCACGTAGGAGTGCGTGCCGAGACTTGACCGGACAAACAACAAGAATGCATCGCATAAAAAGCGTGTGGTCCATAAGAATGTTCGCAGTTCATAAATACCTAAATACCTTCACTGATCATTTTGCAC
>JAAUXT010114216.1_pt1 | contig 15829 bp, 13 predicted proteins | sample 7278171 | NCBI WGS metagenome assembly JAAUXT01 (sample SAMN14350112, study PRJNA611818) | marine sediment metagenome | isolation source: surface marine sediment (1.8m) | place: French Polynesia: Moorea | collected 2018-08 | reverse complement strand
GCCTGTGCCAAACTTGAACTTGGGAATGAGACATGCACTCTTCTCCATAGACTCCTTGAAGCAGGCGCCAGCTTTGAGTGGCAGTGTGACCACATGCAACTAAAAACTTCAAGTTCTCCCTCTGGGGAAGGCGTGACTGCATTCTGGATCCCGTAACTCCAACACAAACACTCACACAAACAATAAATCCAAGAAGAAACAAATTCATGCTTTCGGTAAAGAAACCTGCGACTGTCTGGGACAATTGAGCGACGTCGCACGTGCACCTGCTGAACTTTGACATGTCTGCGACACACTCAGAAGTCAGTCTCCGATCTTAGATCATCTCAGGATCAATGAACAGTTGAGGAACAACAGCAGGATATCAGAAATCTCCGTCCAAATTGACGCATGTGCGATTTATTCGACCATAGTGGAAAGTTATGAGATCAACCTCGTATCACTGTGAAAATCTACCGATCGCAGGTAGAAAGTTGCGCGCAAAGCAGGAACAAAAAAAGGACAACTTACCAATGATCCGCTGAAAGCTGGATGCTGAAATGAATTGCATGTGCACCTTGTGAGAACTTTTATTGTTAATCTTGCGCTTGCATTTGTCTAAATATGGGATAAAATGTGACGAATGCCTTGCAGAATAAATATGCCAGCAAGGATCCTTTGTGTGGCAGTAGTACCATTGCCTTGAGTAAACATCTGGGGACAACCTCAGGGCCCGATGTTTACCCCAAATGCAAGACTCGCTGTGCGAGGGTAAACAGCGCTTGTGCAACCCGCGGCTTGTTACCGCGTTTCTGCATGAGGGCGTGATGGACGAGACGCAGGACGATGGGCTCTACTCGAGCGTGAACGCGCGACCAGTCTGTTGAAAGACAGCTTTGGTTTGCGCAGGTTGCTGGCGTGGTTCTGCTGCAGGAAGGTTTCATGAAAAACGCCAAGGTCGAGTCGCTTTCGATTGCATTGTCAGACGTCTTTTTGAAAGTAAATTGGAATCAGCTCAAAGCAGGTTGGAGTGTGTCAGATTTAGTTTCAATTGGGATCACAGAAGCACACACAGAAGCGCGTGTATTTCAATCAGATTGAAAGAGAGAAAGGATGAAGGAGATAAGTCTGTGAATTAAGTTTCTTGGAGACTCTCATGCAGTCTTCAACAGATTTTGATCTTCACGAAATGCAACGTTGAACCTTGTTTTTCACCCGTGGGATTCTGCCATATCCCCCACGTTACAATTCATGCACAGCGTCTTTGGAGAACAATTATTTTCCACGTGCAAAAAGCGTTCATGACATGTGCTCCCGTGCAAATGAAATGGATTTGTCAAAACAGGTCACTTGAATGTTTTTCTCGATGGCACCGCTTCGGAATGCTCCAAGCTGTTGATGTTCCCGAAGACAATGCGGAGGAGTCGCGCGAGTGATCACTGCTTCTCCAGCCCGTTCACAGCCGGAAACTTCTTTCACAGGACTCAGGCCTCTCAGTAACAAATTTGTTCTGGAATTGGACACATTTCCTTGTTCACTATTGGATGCCAGTTCATTGATCCCCGGGGAAATTAAACGGGCATCGACCATTTAACTGGTCTTATATTGTTTGACATTATGCTATTTGATTTGCTTGGTCTTTGCTTCCCGCGAGAGGACCTTCTGAAACACCACAGAGAAACAATGTGTGTTCCGATCAGTGGAGTCAATACATCTCTCGCAGATAACGCGATGGATGGTGACACGGTCCAAAGGGTGCCGCTCAATGGTCGCTCTGCGCTGCTGGCGGCTCCGCTTCCTTCAGGCCCGCGACACAACAACGCTTCACGTTGAGTTCTCATTTTGAATTGGAGAGACACCATGACATGAAACACAGATTTCTTGGCGGTTTGGCGATTACTTTACAAAGAAGGAACCAAACGCAACTGGAAGCCATAAGGTGTGGCTGCACCGAGTGTTCTTGTCAATTCTTGTCCTGGGCCACAAATCTACGACTGGGAAAGAGGTTGTTTGGCCCCTCGTGAGAAGCACACAGAGTCACCCAAGGTGATGACCCGCTGTGAACGTCAAGACTTTCCGTCAGGATCTCATCGCCTGCAGACGTTGTTCTGGCAGAAGCTCGCTCCGCTCAAATCCCGCTCTGCTTCAAAGCTCCGGGCGAAATGGACATGACGAGCTTGTTCTTTACCGCGACGACGCGCGCGTGTTGGATGGACACCACGTCTCCCGGATCTGTCGCTGCTTCACTTCCCAACAACTTCTCGTCGTGCCACTTCGGTGTTGCATCCACAATGGGAGGCTTTCAGGGGATTGAGTACCAAAAGAGTTGCAATCTGTTTACGTCCAGAAAATATTTGATTATGTGAGATACAGTCGGCACTGTGAAGACTCCAGAATTATCCCGTCATGAATAATGCCCGTGCTTTTGTCGGCGTAATGAGGTAACGCAGATGAGTTTGCATGATATACCCGCGAAGCTATAGTCGTGGCCGAAAGTGGATGTTGTCAGACAAGACTGGCTTCTCAATTTCGGGAAGGAAATGTGTCAATGGGACATTTTCCCGTGCAAATATTGAGAATAAAAAGTATGGCCAAAAGGACAAATTGTGGTCTTTCGCTGAAATGACGCACACTTTCCTTTTTCTGTGGGCCCTTTCCATGCGAGACAGACTATAAGATTTTCGAAATCTTGCCATAACATATGTCTGTGCTGAGGACCAACTTCTTGATCTTCCTCCACGTTGAACAATGAAATCTGAAACATAGCTTGACATTTCAAGAAATGTTCACGCAGCTGCAAGCGAATGCTGAACCCAAATACGCAAGACTCCCGCTCGTCTCTGTGACTCCCATCAACCAGTTGACCGCTTGATGAAGGTATATTGCCGACAGATAATTAGGTTACTGGAAGACTGTGCCGTCATGTTGGACAAAACAAAGTGACATTCTATTGTTCCAGGGGGACTCCTTGCAAAGCGATGTGTTGTTTTATTTCCTGGCCATTTTTTTGCGCTTGGCTGTTTTGGATGTAATTTCTATTTCGTGGGGGAACAAACAGAGTCGTTCAAATGTTGGCCAACTCCGCTGAAGAATCGCTGCACAGCTTGGTCGACGCACGAAAGCAAGATTTCCGAGTCATTTGGTTTTTGTGCAATCATTTCTGGAAGTGCCGTTTCTTCCATCGCTGTGCACGAGCTGTTGAGGTCACAGTTGAGGCAGACCGTGCTTTTATTGAGTCGAAATGTTGTTAAATCATCTGCAGGCTTGTCTGCAGGCAGCACATTTGATTGCTTTTCCTTGTTTCTCCAGCAGACAGACATTTGACCCACAGGTCCACAAGAGTTTATCAATACTATGACATGACAGTGTATCATTATTTTTGATCAATAACCTTTTAAAGTGCCCATTTGTGGTCTTCATAGGGAGCATCCATAAAAAGGAGGTCCATATGATCCATGCCACCTCGGGACGCCAGACGACTGTCCCGCACGTCGCAAATGACGACGTCCATATGTAGAGCATCCACCCGGAAAGTCCGTCATTGGGAATATGCTGTCCTTAAAGCAAGGATTTACTCGTGGAATGCGCAAATCCGTTGTTATCTGTGCGTCGCACGGGCAACAGCTTCATCATGCGTGGAGCTGTGAAACTGTGAAGATCAATCATCATCTATCAGCCGGCGACAAATGTTTTGTGTGTCCAAACTGTCTTCCGCTGAAGTGCAGCCCCCACAGTATCTCATCTGACAGATTGTTCAACTTCAGGTGAACATAATTGGTCTCCCTGGATTTTTTCGGCGTCAATCTTTATCACCAGAGAGAACATTTCCGCCTGTCATGTGCCTTTTCCATCATGGTTAACACGGGACGTCGACATTGGTCACAAAACGACACACTCAAGGAAAAGATGGCTGAATGTTGGCCGCGTCTCCTGAGCGGAGTTTGGCCCGTTTTCTTCTTCACACAACTGGATGTAAAAAGCGCGAGTGGCCACTCCCGGTCCTGCATGCTCGTGTGATTTACGGATCAAGCCTGGATTCGTGACAAATATATCCGACTTGAAGCAGCTTTGTTCCATATCATCTATTACCTGCGATAGCCGGCCGAGGAAAAGGCCACGAATAACAGATGCCTGACGAAAGCTTTCCACTTGTCAGCAAGAACATGAAAAATATCCATCGTTCGTGGAGCCCGACCTCAGCCATGGGAAGTGATGCCTTTCTTCCTCCCACGTTTTGGCATCTCTTGCCGTCCGAAAAATTCTGCTCAAGAGTATTATGGATTTTGTTGATCTGTTCAGTTCTATCTGTAAAATTTATCTGACAGATATTTAATGGAAATGTGGAGTGATACTTCGATTGAGGATCCAGTTGTGCTGCGGCTGGAGGAAGACATTCCACACAGAGACATCAATTCACAACAAATTCACACAAGGAATAGTTGAACGTTTGAGTTTTCGAAATCAATACGCGAAAACAGTCACTGTCGCGCGTTCTCTTTGCAAAAGTTCTTCTTTTACAAACTGTCTGTGCAACAGGAAAATGAACCGCAACAGACTAAGGAAACCCCCCGCGCCCTTCAGTCTCCTCAGACCGAGCAGCCTTGTCGCGCAATGTCCTCAACAGGCGACGTATTTGATTGCTTTTTCTTGTTACTGTTTGCAAATCGACATTTGGCCGAAAGCATGAGCAGCTCAAAGTTGACTGGCCCGATCTGATTCGTGAGCTTTCTTGAAGGCCAGGTCACTTGTGTCAATTATCTGTCGACAATTCGGTGCAGGTACCAGAGGTCGGGGGAAAGAAGAAAAGCTGATTTGCCTTTTGCTTTGACCTCGGATGATTTTCTCCAGATAATTTTCTGTCATCTGTGAAGAAGTGATTGCATTAGGGTTTACAGCTCAGACTTCAGAACACATATGGAGGCCGGAAAAAAATCGTGGATTCATACGAGCGTACTTCATGTTGTATTAGCAACTGTGTGACCCTTACACAATTTTCTTGGTGGATGGCAGTGAATTGTTGTCAAATGTATACTCGCACAGAGAATGTGTTTGTCGGACCTCAAGCTGTTGAAGCACGGTTTCCAGTTCACTGATGTCCTCGTTCAAAACATGCACATAGTTCCGGAGTCGGCGGTGCACCCTTTTGAGTGAAGTTGAATTTGCTAGCTTCTATCGGTGCTTGCATTGCAGCAGGTATTCTCTGCGAGCACAGCGCAGGTGATCTCCAGAGACCGCGGTCATCATTTTCCTCACTCAGTGTGAAGGCGTAAACGCACTTCTCGTTTGTGGACGGTCTCGTTTGTCGTACATCTCTGTGTGAGCTTTTGTTTCGTCTGGATGAACTTCATGGTTGTGTCACAAAATGCCACTGGAGGATTCCTCAACAGTTCCGGCCATTGGGCGACACCCAAATCTGCAGGAGCGTGAAAGATGAAAACGATCGCGACGCCTCAACAGTCGCTTTGATATCAGACTGCTCCATTGTACTTGACGTAATCCAATAACAGAATCCTGAAAATATTGCATTTGTTCAACTCGGAAGACATTTACCACAATGTAACATGATTACAAACATCTGTACTCAGAACCATTGTCATTTGCGGCAATTTCAGAACAACTTTTCCCCCCAATGCGAGTCGTAAATACATTAGGTCTCGTCGGCGTTGTTTCCGTCACTGCAGTGGGAACAAGTTCCTCGGAGAAGGTTTTTCCGAAGTTTGTGGAAGACAGTTTCATCTTTGATTTCGCTTGGAGCGAGAACAGTGTTGAAGATACATTGGCATCTTCAATGAATTGCCACAAGCTGTGCATGGCAAAGAAACAGCACTGACAAGTTGACTGCCCCGGAGTTCTCTGCAGGATCAGTCCATATTGGTTGAGGTGTGAGCGTGTGCACGTGTGAGCGGGAGCAGAGAAAATTTCATTTCAAGAAGCCACAGTACTTGTGGTCAGGAAATTTGTTTCAGGTGCATGCACCGGAGTCGGAGCCACTGCTGACGTTTGTCTGACTTGTCTTCAGAACCGCGGTCTGCCAGAGAAGATCGCAAGAACATGCGAGGTCAAAAATCATGCAAGGTGAAATGCAGCTGACTTCACTTGTCCAATCCAAGCAAGCTGCTCCAAATTGGATTTGCATGTGTTGCTCTTATATTTGAGGATGAGAAAATTGTATTATTGTGCCTGATGGACACTCTTCGCAATGAAGACGTGTCCTTCTGTTATTTGGGTCAGGAGCTCTGTGATCTGTGGTTCTGGTCTTCGCACATTTTGATGAGACCAATCCCCCCAGCTGCGGTATTTGGACACATTTGACCGCGTGGTCTTCTTTTCATGCATACAGACGTGGATTTTGATGGCAACAAGCAATGGCACTCTTGTGCGTTGGTGGATAATGTTCCACAGTCAGCGCTGCAGTTTCACCACAAGGCTTCATTTTACACTTTTCTTTCCATCAATATTTTCCACTCGGTTTCCCCCTATTTGTCTTCTCTACAACAATATTCAATACATCATGTCTTAACTTTACATCAGTTCACTTCATTTGACTCGCGAAAACTACAGCTTCTCCGCCGAGTTGCACCAACATCGTGCGCCGCGAATCGGCTTCTGTTCAAGTCTTCTTGTCCCGCTCCTCCAGTGCACAGGAATCAAACTCGCACACTGCTATCTCCTGATCAAACCACCCCAGGAACAAAAGACAGCTTTATGACAATTTGATGGATCTTATTTTGACAAATGAATCTTTCTGAATGCATTGCCAGGGCCTGTGGTTGAAGAGCGTACAAGAACAAATCCAAAACAGCATTTGGGCGGCACAACGCGAATCCAAAACTGCATGGAAGACCCGCTGCAGACAAACCCCAGAACAAAGGAGAGTGTGCAAATGCGCCTCCCGAACACGACAGTTCTTTCCCTAAAAAGAGCACAATTACTCGTATATCTGAATTCAAAGCAAGGCGTTGGAACGAAAGAATTCTGATTTGTGGAATGACAAGAGTGTTTCTCATTGAAAGAGTGTCAGACAGGACGCCCGCCGCTCTGTGATGGATGTCGCATTACCACTATGGCTCTTCATCGGGCAACTCTAAGTGCCCTATGACGAATTAAATGACACAAAGTAGCCAAACAGCACCGCCCTCGTGATTGATTCGAAAATAAAACAGATCTCAGCACCAATCTAATCCCCAAACAAGTAAAAAAGGGCAGCAATTCATTTAGCGTGGCAGTCGATATGATGAATCGAACAGAAGAGCACGGAGAGAATCTTGTGCTTTCTCCTCATTTTGTCGCTCTTTTCTGCGAAACTACTCACGTGTGCAGAAGAAAAACCCGTTTGTATCTGGGAACGCTGGAGACATTTGAGGCCACAATGACGCAGCCACGACAGCATGAGCCCCGCGAGTGTCACCAACAAAGAGCGGGTCAAATGCTGGAGATTTCCCTGCGGACGGAGTCTGCAGCTTCCCACGAGGGGAGAAAGCACATCATTCAGTCGATGTGACTGGGACAGAGCGCAGAATGAAGTGAAATCTAATTACACGTCTTGGTTTAATTGTTCGGGAATCAATCAAATGGCCAGTGTCGCTCGGTACGTGACGCAGTCAGGGACAATACGGTGGTTTTGGTTTCTTCTGGAGACAAGGACACTGCGGATTCAGCTGTGTTGAGTTCGCCCGTCTTGCTCCAAGTGTGTCGATCTGGTTTTGATGCCTGAAGCTTGAAGTAATCTCGCAGAAAAAAAAGACAAGAAAGGAGTCAGAGAGAGGGATGGGGAGTCAGAGAGAGAGAGAGAGAGTCAGAGAGAAAGGGAGAGAGAAAGAAAGAAAAAAGAGGAGAGAAGAGAGAAGAGAGTGCAGCAAGCGTCGTGTGAATGAACAAGAAGCAATGCTCAAGGCAACTGCAGTGCGAAGTCCCTTGTCACCAATTCCTCCTTGTCCTTCTTGTCTTCCGCGGGGGGGGGGTCTGGGGGTGGGGGGTGGGGGAGGGGGAGGGGGGTTAAGGGGGAGGGGGCAGGGGACATTTCAGCCACCTTGCCATATACTGCACTACCACATGGTGCTTCGCCCTAAAGGGACTTCGCACAATGAAGAGAAGTACCTGTCTTTTCTCGGATATCCATAGTTTTTTTTAAAATCTCCCAAAACAAACAACCAGACGAAGTTGGAACTCTGGGCGCCTGAAACGTTTCCCCAATGCCCGCCTGTTTTTCCCGACGGTTCCAATGGATTTTATGCCCTTTGGTTTTGAACCACAACAAAAGCACAATCGTTCCTAAAAAAGAGGAAAGTGAAGGGTAAAAGCCGATCGGGACTCCGTGCCTGTGAAATCCCGGCGTCCATAATGGTGAAACAAATCATTTTATATCCAACAGGGAGACTGTCTGTTGCATAGATAGCACAAATGACTTCAACATCCATTGTGCGGAACAATAAGTCAACGAGAGCACTGACTGGACACTGGCTACAGGACCCCAGGGAGGCCAGGCAATATCAATAACTGTACAGCAGAAGATGTAAAACCAAATCATGGACACTTGGACAAACCACTTTGTGCAAACATAAATGTGGAACACATCAGGGGGTTGTGCGACTAAGATGGCAAAATGGAATGCGGGATTTGGAAGCCTCACAAAAATGGACCACGCGAAAGCCTCAGATCTCGCAGTTGTTCTGGATGCATCGTTTTGATCGTCTGTCTTTTTTTTCTTTTTTTTGTGGGACAGTCCACCGGAACAAAAACACACAAAGTCCTCCTCTACATCCCACATTTGTGCGGAGACAATCTTTTTCTGTTTCTTTTTATTTTGTTCGAGAGACTGCCAAAGCATGACATCACTTAACGAAGACAACAGGTTCCATCACACGGTGAATTGAACTCATTGCGGGCCACCCAACCGTTTGATTGCATCTCAAGGTGTGTTTCTCAGAGCATGCACGTCGGGTGCGCGCGTTGCACTGGAAGACCGTGTTTCTAACACGCGACCACACGGTCCATGTATCGGTCGGTTCTGAAATATCAAAAGAACCAAGATCATGAAGGCATTCAAGTGCTGCCTGGAAGAACCATTTGAAGACTGCAAGAGACGTGTGGAAAATCCTTGCCCACGGATCCGCTGCAGCTTGGACTCACCGAGATGTTGACAAGGGCTCACCGAAATCAGTTCAAAAAGTGTCCTGTGTTTACAAAGGGAAGAAATAGATTGGAAATTGAATGAAGGAGACACAGCAACGACACCGACCATCAAATTTGGATGGAAAGTGGAGTCAAAATGTTCACAAAACAAATTGAGGTCTGACGCTGGAGCCAGGGCGGCCTGGAATAATACGCAATATGTATACAACAGCTGGTGTCAGAATTATGATTGTTCATGTTGCATCCAGTTGAAGGATCCGGTGACCTTCCACCTCCGTCCATCGTGGAGTGGGCAGGCAGAGCGCTCCAGAAATCAACACGCTGCTCGTCTCGGCCAAATGGCGCAGGCTGAACATCTCCATGTGGGGAGCGGAAGCGAGAGCGATGCGAACAAGAGTGGAGCAACTTCACGAGAGACCTCAGCCTTTCGGTTGTTCTTCCTCAGCGTGTTGTACTCTCAGACTGCATGGAAGTACACAGCGCGTGTCGTGCTGAACGTCGAAGCAAAAAGCGACCCACCTGATACAGAGCTGCAAATTGACAATCTGCCCCCCACACACACAAGCAGTTGAATTGAAACAGTCAAGCAGAACCAAGAAATCATACCATCAAAATTGTGTGTTTTTACTCTTTCCATAAAAACCAGACTGGGTAGAACTTTGCAATTTTGAATTCAGTCTGAAATAAATATTTATGTGAAAACAAGGCTGAGGAGCACTGAGCAAAACTTGGTTCAGTTTGAACAGATCTGTGTGTGAAGACAACGCTGCATGTGAAATGCAGTGAACTTGGTAATATTCAGTTCAGTTTGAACAGACCTTTCCACCAAGCTAAGGCTCAGTAGAACTTTGCAATAAAACGGGGAGCACCAGGAATTGAAGGAGATTCCTTCTTTTCAGCGTTGACCCAACTCTGCACTCACTCCATTTGCAGTGCACATGTCTTGTACTGAAATGCCTTGTGTTTACAGTTGCCTGGACGCACTCGGAAACAATCTGCACCGTATGGGTCTGCAATTGAAAGATCATTCTGGAGTTTCTATCCAGATTTCTTTTCAGATCTATCGAAATTCGATTCATCGAAACCCAAGCTCGAAAACAAAACTGATTCTCTGTCGTGCTGTTCTTTGTTCAGGTATCTTGTCTTTCATCACATACATTTTATAGAGGGGAGAAGTTCACAACACAAAATAACACTGACAGAGTGAGTAACAAGGCAGTGAACCAATGTTCTTTGACAATTGAGCACAGACAAAAGGCGCACCGATATTGCGCGGGGACAGTAGGGGCCACGGATTATATCTGACATAATCAAATAACATATTGACAGAAACAGATTGGACCCACGCACTCTTCTCTCGAAGCCATTTTTGCTTCCGTGTGCCAACCAGCCGCATTGGCAGTTTTGTTCCATTGAAGAGATTAAAATCTGAACAACAAAGTGGTTTCTTTTGGTTTTGTGCTCTGTTTTTTGTTTGGTGCACAACCGGATGCCATGAATAATTCTCTCACATTTTCAAACTCGTCTGCATAGTGCCACTCTTGTGCAAAGCCCGCACCACTCCATAAATATTTGTGAACATTTTCCAAAAACTTTCACACCAGATTTGTTTCATTTGATATGTTGATCTTGTTCGGCGGCAAACCGTTGCTTGTTGTGGCGACTGTTCGCCAATAGTGGACACATTGAGAACGCGAAGATCACGCACAACAGGAGTTTGGCCAATCACCCGAAGCAGAAATGGGGGTTTTGTTTGTCGGGAGCTTTTTTGGCCACACCTAACTATTCGAGTACTGAATCTTTCTGTTCCGTAGTGTGTGAGAACACCGTCTAATGTAACCATGGCAACTAGAAACAAAATTGTCTTGACAGACAATGCCAATGCAAAAAAGGTCAACAAGAACATGAAAGGAATGAGAATGAGAACTGTGTGTGTGTATCAATGACAGATATTTTTGGGTACAGGGGGTTGCAATCCAGTTGTGTGAGAAAACGAAACACTCTCAAAAACAAGTTGTTAGGGCCGCTCGTTGTTGTTGTCACGGAAACCGTTGAGGAAAACGATGTTTCTTATTGCCATAACAACAAAAGAGATACCTGCTTCTGGCTCCCGTGTTGATCGTCTTGGCCTCCAGCTGTGACACTTTGCAGCTCTCGGACCTGTAGTGACATGTCTTCAGATGTTATGACATTGTTCCCAGTGTGTTGTGACCTTGGTCCTCACAATTTAACTTCCAAAACAATGATTTTTAGAAACCAACACTTTGCTGCAAAGGGACCTTTTTGGCGATGTGGTTTCTGTTGGAGCCAAACAAGGAGCCCAGTCAGAAGTCAGAAGTTGAGCTTTTCTTGTGCCACGCATCTGCATGGGACCCTTGTCGCAGAGTCCTCTTGTGTTCATCTTCTTAGCTCCCATGGAGGCGAATTCGCAAGGCTTTCTCTGACATCGCACTGTGTGCTTGTGCGTGGGATTGTTGCTCCGTACGAACGTACCAAAGAAGGTCCTAAATACATTGGGTACTCAGTCGCCATGACTCTGCAGATGTTCTGTGCTGTCTGAAAGTTTCTGCCCGCTCTGAGGACCTCATATCAGCAGTTCATTCACTTGTGAGCCAGAATGATCACCGATTCACTTCAAGTGCATTCACACGGCACCCACAACACCCTTGTTTCTTCTCTCTTTGCGTGTTTGCTGGAAGTTTTTTTCCCTTGATTTGCACATTCAAAGTTTCTCTGCTCACCAGCCTCCTCCAGCTCCGTTCGAAGAGCAACATTCACATCTCGAATTCAGCTGCAGCCACAGGACAAAGTTCATGTCCACACACCATTAGGACACAATCAGCCACTGAGGCAAGACTGAAAGTACTCAACTCCATATTGTCACAACCTCCCTTTGACACATCGCAGCTATTCGTAAATTGCATGTTTGGTATGGCCAACATGAATTTGCCATCCAAATCCACTTGAGGCTGAGTGTGATCTATTGAATGGAGATGAATGGGGCGCGACTGAACCTGGATGTAATATTCTCTTGTTGTGTGGGCACATGACATCAACGTTGAAAACACATCTCGTAATCCCATTTGTGGTTCCCAAACACCAGAAGTGAAGGTTTGATAATTGTCACTCTCAAGGCGACTCCAAACTGCGTTGAGAAAGAAGTCGCTCTGTGTGCTCAACCGCTGGCAGATGTGTGCTTTTCTTGTTCGTGAAAAAATAATTTTGTTTTGGCCAAGGCGTCTTGTAGCTCAACAGAAAATTCTGGAGCTGGAAATGTTTTTGTCCACTCACAAAAGTATATTTTTGATTTCTCTGGAGGGAAATGTTGCATTCTTCATCCTTCATGCACCACGCCAGAGAACTTTAATTCCTACCAGGGCCTTGGTTTTGAGGCTTTTGGTGTGTTGAATATGTTTGCCAACACGCACAGGTCCAAGCACTCCATTTCTGCCGATGATTTCTTTGCGTTATTCAGCCGTTAAGAATTTCATGTCAATTGGTGAAAACAAACAACATTGGAAATGGCATGGTTTCCTCCGTTTTGTGTTTCCTTTTGCACGAAGAACCTGTCCATGTGTTCATGTGTCAGGAACAAAACGGTTGAGGAACGCATGATCTTTTCTTGGTGGAAATTAGACGAAAGCTGAAAAAAACAACAACAATTTACACATTTCAAACCAAGTAGAAATTTTCCGGAAGCTCACAAATTTGCATCGAAGTGAAACGGAAAAGACCACATTTAATCATGAATGGAGAAGGCAGCTATTAATCAAGCTACATCTTCTTTGTGTTCTGTCTAAATTACGCCGCATGTGTTCGTTGAGGCTTAAATGTGCAAATTGATGGTTGGCTCATGTAATCATTGTTTTAACTTAAGCAGCTTTCACTCAATCAGTTTCATGTCTCACGGAGTATTTCACGATGAATGATGCACAGATGAGGCTGAAGGAAAAAGGCTGTGTTTGGAACTGCCAAGCAAAGCGGATGTTTTCCTTCCCAAGGTTTGTCTTGTGCGATTTCAAAACTCCAGCAGAAAAGTTTTCCGTCTCCGACTGTCAAAGAGTGAAAAACGAAAAAAGAGGCTTTGGTGGCAACACCCAAATCTGGCCAATGCAACTTGGGATGCAAGTTGGGAGAAAGAAACAAAGAAGAAAATTTGCTCCGGCCAATGGCTTCTCAGGCTGGGCATGCATCTCATGACCATTGCTGCATGCATGTGCAGACGGTTGTTCATCCAAACCCACCAAGTCACAAGCTGCTGGGGGAGATTGTTCTGCTGCAGTGGGCCGAGTCTCCTTCGTTTTGTGTGCGCTTCTCAAGTTGTCGTCATCACCATGTCACCTTGCGACGAAAAACAAGCAAATCGGGCGCTTCCTCCTTTTTCGGCTTTCAGGAGGGGGGAAGGTAAGTTGACGTACCTCCACATGACTGATATGAGTTCAAAGTGTGAGTGCCACAAGCTTTTACGCTCACTGCTGTTGTTTGCAGTGAAACAGTAATTAATCGTCACTCGTTCAAGTGAGGAACATCGGTGTGTTGGTCTCCACTAATCCAGAAACCGATGCATTACCAAAAAGCCTCGAGAGCTTTTTCATTTCGGGTCACCAGAATGGATGGAAGGCGGGTGAGCCGTAAGTGGCGCAATTTAAACCGGCTTCATGCGAATGAACAAGTTCTGTTGCCATTTTTTGTGGGCACTTCGCAGCTCGTGAAAGTTCCCTTTGGTTCCACAGCTCTGGTTAAAAATATCGGACCTGAGGAGGAAGACGGCTGAGAACGAACACAAACTTTGAAAATGTGCCTGTTGAGTAAAAAAACACAAAAACAAAAGGTTCACTTGAAAATTGGTTCTGACACGTTTTCCCACATTTTGAAGAGCTGGCTCACAGCTGTCCGAAATTCTGACACTACAGCGGGCTGAATGTGCGTCCCCTTGTGAATCCATGTTGAGCCATTGTGTGGATGAAATAGGAATCAATTACTGATAAAGGCGCGCTTGATAGGAGTATTGATCAACTTGTCCCCACACGAACACATTGGACCTGTTTGCTTCACGCCACATTCAGAAAATGGACATTTATTGCCTCAAGAATGAAATGTGCTTTTCGAAGAAAAACGAAAACGAACAGAGCAAGGAAATGCCCGGCCCGACGACTCTTCACTGGACACTTTGCAGTGTCACCGGAACTCGAGGGTTCCATTCAGGACCTGAAGCTTTTCATTTTGTGCTCTCCAAATTCCATGTTTGGTGTTGCCAACGTCTGTATTCCTTTCAAATCCACTTTGTACCACGTGTACCACGTGTCATCTGTCAAATAATCATGGATGCGTTTCAGCTGAACCTGGATGCAACACGACACTGGCGCCTCCAGAGCCGACCTGCGCTTTGACTTTGTGTCTGCAGTCTGTTTGCCAAAATACGTAACAGGAGGCACAAACAACTGTTGGCCCGGAAACTTTTCCGTTCAAAATTTGATGAAGTGAGTTCATTAAAGCTGGATTTTGCTGAGCACGGCTGATGAAGTCATTATTTTGCCAGATTAAGGTGTGATGTTGAGGCGTGAAGTGATTTTTATCCCTTTTTTGTTGTTCAGTATCCTGACTCTGAAAAGTGAATACGAGTAGTGCACTTTAGGGGACGATGCGTGTTTGGGCTGTCGTCACTTTTACGCACAGGAAACACCGTCCGAGAAGTTGTGCTTCATCTTGTGAGGATCACATTTCAAACAACTCGTGCAGTCTTCCAGTCTTCAGACCAAACACAGCAAGTCTCGTGAGCCTCTACAGAGCGGCTCCGGTTCGAGTGCGGAGCTCGAGCGTTCGTCGTTCCCCACAAACCCACCGCATCAATGCGAGGCGTGTTTGTCCTCAACACTCCTTGAATACACAATCGATGAACATGCAGCTGTTAATTTACATCTTAATTGATCAAATGGTGCTGTGAAGTTGTTTTTTACAAGCCCTATAAAACATCGATCTCACACCATTGCATTTTTGCCAGTTATTTTGACAACCTCCCAGACAATGGAAAATCCTCAGAAGGCAAATTTCTTCGAAACGCGTTCTCTCGTGAATCTCGGCAGCAACAGTGGCAAAACGCCGAATCTGGAGCTTTAATGAACAGCTCGCTGAGCATATCATAAGCCTTTAAATCTTACGATTTTACACTCTGAGGAACAGTAATAATGCTGTCTTTCACGGTATTACAGAAATTTATTTTCTGCCGGCAGGAACTTGATGTACAGCAAAGATTCGGCGCGGTCTAGCTTTGCCTGACAATGGCAGGGTGTTGCTTGCGTTGACCCCTCAAGCTGGTGTAAGAATTGGAGAATGGGGTGCCACGGCCACTGATAGGTTTCCATAAATCATTCCACCCCAGGAACAGCCTCGGACTAACAGGTTTATCCATATTGGTCAAATGCATCATGCAAGCTCCACATAACTCAAACAGGATCTGTTCAATCACATGTTCCAAAAGCAACCAGAAATGGGCAGCATTCTTTGTGGGATGAGGGGATGTGCTTGTTCTAGGCACAACTCCTTTTGCACACGCAGACAGGGTTCTCACACTGTACAAAAACGGTTCCTGTGAAATCACACAATTACTTTTCGAGACCTTTGGTCGAGAAAGGAGTTGTGTGATTGAACAGGAACCTTTTTGTGGGGTGAGAACCCATTTCTACCACAATGCAAGCTCGTACGACATGTTTAGATATCG
>JAAUXT010070437.1_pt1 | contig 15833 bp, 14 predicted proteins | sample 7278171 | NCBI WGS metagenome assembly JAAUXT01 (sample SAMN14350112, study PRJNA611818) | marine sediment metagenome | isolation source: surface marine sediment (1.8m) | place: French Polynesia: Moorea | collected 2018-08 | reverse complement strand
GGCTACCACAAACGGGCGGACGGCACGTATGAGAAGCGGAAATGTGGCTACCACAAGCGCCAACCTGGACGCAGTGGTGAAGGCAGTAAAGAAGGACACGGAAATGGAGAACATGGATACGGGCAGGACGAACGAGGCAATATTTTTTGACAGAAACGTCAATTCCCTTCGTCTTTTATTTTGTCGTTTGCAAAGAGTCGTCACGTTGCATCCAATCCGTTGGAACACAACAACAGCAGAAGCTGATGTACCCGTACTCTTCGCAGACCTGTTGTCTTCACGCAGTCACACACTGTTTCTTCTTTCTGTAGCACGAGATATCTTGGACCGAATGCTGGCGTTGAAGAAAAGGGCACAACGCCGTGAATGTGAGTCGTGCGGGCACAAACATGTGCGCACAGGGGTGGGGCGTGACCTGTTCCTCCGTGGCGAGGTTGTCTTGCGCGTCCCAGTGAACCGTTTGTTTCGAGCGTTCTTTGAACTTGAAATTGTGGATTCACTGACTACGATATTCGTAGTGAAGCATCTGAACCCGAACGTTCCATGCAATCTCACTCTGAAAAAAAAATCTTCAGGTCTTTGTTTTTTGTTTTGGTGTGACCTGAACTACGGGGCGTCACTTTTACCCTGTTTCGTCCTGTCCTGTGCTTGCAATGTTTTTTCACTGCGCGTTTTCGAGATGCGCACCCGCACCTTTCCAACCACGCACGAGCCTCACCAAAGCGCATGTTCAAATCGCATGAGTTCCGTCTTCGAAAACTTGTTTGTTATTTTTTAGTGTATGGGAGCGACAGCAAACGTGGCGGCAGCAGCAGCGGCAGAGGGGGCGGCAGCAGCAGAGGCGACCCTGAATGCAGACAACGCCCGATCACCTCAGAAAAGGTCCGCGAGTGCGTCCGTACGTATCTTTTGACGTTCTTGTAAGCGTGCGTGTCACAAAGTGGTGCTGTGCTCATCTGTATCCTCTTTTGTTTTGTCGTGAACATCTCACCGCAAAGTTCATTTTTGCCGAGTTCCTTAGGAATGCGGACCAGAACCCTGTTGAAAATGAACTGCGTGGGAATGTGAAATAAGAAAAGTTAGTGCTGGGGCAACCGCGGGTGCCCATCCCATCCTGTCCCGTTCCACGGACATTTGGACCAAGCTGCACACATGTGGAGCTGTTTCTATTTCTCAACTGAAATGAGACATCTTGCCTGAGATGCCACAGGACATTGGAGGTGAGATACTGTATTCAGCCCCACATGCAAGACCTCAGCCCCAATGTCCATTCAGTCCTGTCCATGGGGGAGGATGGAGGACAGGACATCTTGATATTGGAGTTGAGACACTACATTCAGTCTGACAAGCAGGATCTCAGGCAAGATGTCCCATCCTGTCCTGCCCAGGGGGGAAGGGATAAGAAAGAACAGGATGGGACGGGACATCTTTGTTGAGGCTGGATTTGACCAGCCTTTTGCTCTTTGCATCTGTTGCACAGGCAAGCTCTCCAACCCAGAACTCAAAGTTTGCATGCGCGTGTGTCTGCAATTTTCTGGTGTTTATTTTCAAGACAAACCAGGTGTATTGGAAAGCCGAAACTTTTCGCAGAAACTTTTCGCCAGTTCTTGCGTGCATGTTGGAATCTTGTTTTTCGAAGACACGTGTCCAGAGGAGCAAAATTGTCCATCTTGTCTTTTCAGGAGATCAACTGAAACAATTCGCGGAGGACTGCGGAGTGGTAAAACTTTTGTTTGTCAAACGAACCATCTCTATCAAATGATATCAATTGTCGAATCACACACATGCAGAGATGAGTTCAACAATCACTTTTCTGAAACGAGTCCCACATCTCAAACTTGGTTTGCGAGCTCAGTTCGTCCGCTTCTTTCACGGTCAGGATCTCACAGCGCCCAATTTCGACCGAGACCAACAGTGTGATGCTGAACTTCGCGACGCCTTGACAGTCATGTTCCACACTGAGTTCTACCCCGGCTCGTCATTGGCCCTTCCGGACATCTTTATCCTGGACGCCTTGGACCGTCTGTACACTCAGATGGATAGAGATGGTACCACATTGTTCAACATTGAAACACAAGTTTGAGTTTCGCAAATCGACAAAATCAGTCTCTGCTGCATCCCACTTTTGTTGTGTCTGCCAGTCTCTTTTTGTGTAACTTGCAGTGTGTCTCGGAGTTGCCTGTTTCTTCAGCACCATGGACGTTTTCTACCAAAACGGGGTAAACAACAAGAACTTTGTTCATTTTTTGAATTGTTTAGTTGTTCCCTGTCTGTCTGTCTTCTCTCTCTGATACACACAAACGCACGCGACACACACCGACAGTTACAACAACGCACTCTCTCGCAAACAAGTGTGCTCCATTTGCTCCACTCTGTCACGTACACACGAACGTACGTACGGACACACACACACACACACACACACACACACACACACATACATATCGCTCCACGAAGAACATGCTCCCAAGCCTGCCTTGACCCTCGCCAGACAAAAGACAACCACACAAGTCAAAGGACGACAAATTAGCTTTGACCGAACAATTTCTGGTTTCAATCAAAAGAACCTTCCTCCTGTCAAAAAAAAGAAAACTATTGGCCTCTCTGACCCACAGACGGATTTCAGATTCTGAAGTGCTCAATCCACAGCCAAGAGCCTTCGCTGACTGGAAACATCAATGAAGGTCTGCACATTGATCGACAAACAGTGTACTTTGTCATATAAAGCAGTGCATTTGAACACCAAGTTGGAACCACAGACGACCCCCAAACAAGAACAACACTTCCTTTCCAGCAACTCGAACAAGCTTTCAAGCAGCTCGAGCTGATTGGAGATTCTTATTCCCCGTTTCAGGACAGACTGGCGGACGATGTGTGCAACTACCAGAGAGACGTGTGCGAGGTTCCGCCCGGACCTCCGCCCAGGAGCTCGAGCTCCGAGGACGATGACAAGAAGCTGAATCGCCATCTGTGCAACATCCAGTTCTCGCTGGAAGCTGGCGTGAGTGAACAGAACTGTTTTCCGTTTCTGCACGAATGATTGGTGTTGAAGAGCAAATTTTCGGCTTCACGGTGTTTCAGGTTTTCACTCTTTCTCTTGTCAGCGTGTTTTATTTTCCCTTGAAGAACCATCCGTCAGTACACCAGCGAAATGAGTTGTTGAACATAGTTTGTTGGGGTATGATTGAAACGTGATTTGTGCTGCATGATTGTTTCAGTGCACAAGTGAGACCACAGCAGATGATTGCGCTTCTGCGTTTGCATCCAAGTTCGAAACAGAGTGCCCAAGCCAGATCGTACGTAAATCTGTTGCCACTCTTTGTATTTTCCTCGCAAAATCTCTGTCTCTCTATCGCTCTCTATCTGCCGTAATCACCCAAAATGTGCAGTTTTTCCACCAAAGAGAATACCTCAAAAGTTCAGGTGTGCGTTTATCTCTGGTGTATGTTTCAAGTTTGATGATAACGGCATCGGTTTTCTCCCTGTCGCTCTTTCACTCACCGACAATGTAAGAACGTGACGTCACTTGGTTCTTTTGTTGAGGATAATCAAAGGACTGGGCGGACACCTTCCGCGCACACACTTCTGCGTGTGGTGCCTCTTGCTCACAAGTGTCGGCTTTTTGTGTCTTTTTTTTTGTTGTTCTTCTTCATGAAATCTCCTCTTTGCAAATTGTGTCTGCAATTGAACAATGCCAGCTGAACAGGAGTGTAGTGTTGACGATGATGCGAATGAATGATACATGTACCGATTTTTCTTGTTGCAGGCCAAGAAGAGAACGCTTGCAGGTGCGTCACTTATTGTTTCACGAAGAAGCAAATGCATGGCAAACCTTCCATGTGCTCTTGAATGAAAGCCTTTGTCTGTCGTTCGTTGTAGTAAAACAATTCGAGTATTCAAAGGTACGATACTGATCGCTTCTTGCTCTCGCAGTGAGAAAGCTGAAGCGACTGTTGGGTCTGAAGCGCAAGTGAAGAGCAGCAGGTGAGACCTTCTCGTCGGACAGTCGTCGATGTTCTGGCCGGAACACGGTCGAAGCCAAACAGCCCTTTGCAAAACATCACTTCAATTTCAGTTCGTCCTCTACTTCCATTTCTAGGCCTTAGCTCAATTGGATCAAGAAACGGACGTTGACTGACCAACCACTCCCACTCATCGATGTGACGACTGCTTCCATTCATATCGCATAGTTTAGCATCGCTCCAAAAGGTGCAAAAACGCGCAATTTTTCAAACTTCTCAATTCAAAAAACAACAGCACAACCAAAGCGAAAATAAATTGATACGAGTTTTGATACGAATTTTCTGCACTCTGAATAAACCAGCACGAGCATCAAAGTGCGTGTCGTTTTGTTGATCAGTGGAGGCCAGGAACGACCATCTTGAACTGAGTTTACGGTGTTTTGAGGAACACTCGTGGATTTGTTTTGTGCAATGGTTGTTGCCAGACTTCAGCGCAAACATGCCAGCACCTCCGTGAGGCGATGAAATTCTTGTTCTCCACTGAGAAAGGAAGCGCATTCACGCGAAACTCATGCAAAAGGGGAAGTCATTGTCCTTGTGAGAAGAGTTGTCTGAGGTGAATAGCCCTTGATGAGAGGAGAAGGACACGGAATTGTCTGGGTTTGCACCGAGGACAAGCAACGGGGTCCGGGATTCGAACTGATCCGAAGCCAACAGTGAGTTGCAAGAACCAAGACTGGGCCAGATCTGCGCCGGTCTTCCAAACTTTGCTGCATTTTGCATCAATTACGCAGAATAAAGTGAGCTCAAGTTCGTCAAAGATGAAACAGAATCTAATTTATGGTCAAACTGGATTCCAAATCTGCTTTCTTCTTTGCATCGGTCAAAGACGATTACCCATTGGTGGAGTTGGCCTCGAAATGAAAATTCCAAATTTGCCTGTGACCTTTGATGGCTCATGGATTGTGGTGTACGAGTCGCGAACCTGTTTTCGTGCTGAAATTTGCCACGAGAACAGTTCGCAACTTGTCAACAATCATTTCCATTCACCAACGTCTTGGCATTTACATTGTGAGCTCATCTACATATCCAACCAACAGCAGATCAAATGCGAATTCCACTTTGACTTTTGTGCATTGCATGCTCTAAAGCGCAACACAAAATTCAGCTAAGAGCAAAGGGACAATGCTTGAACGGTCCAACTCAATTAAAATCCAAATCTTGCAACTTTCACCTGAAAACAATCTCAGCTGAAAGACGCCCTGACAAGTTTCTGACTTTCGTCGGAGTCTCTGCCTCACACGACACACTTGTCCACGGATTCAAGGGGATCTGGAAGACAGGGTTCTCACACTGTACAAAAATGGCTCATGTGAAATCACACAATGACCTTTTGAGACCTTTGGTCGAGTGTGATTGAACAGAAACCATTTAAGGTGAGAACCCATTTCTACCATGACGCGAGTACACACTACAGGGTTTATGATCGCAGAGTTGTAGAACACAGCCTCCCATCACCATAAAGAAACTTACTTCCCCTGTTACTCACATCGACTCGCCCCTTTGGTCTAGTACATCTTTAAAGAACTTTGCGCAGACCCAAATGCGAGAACCCTGTCTTGGCGACCGAAATGTCTTGTGTGCATGTTGAACTGCAAAACAGCACAAGAACCAAAAGGCCTCGGCAGACGAAGAGAATTAAAGAGTGTCACATTCATGCAGCAATTGCACTGGACAACACGGATTGCGTCTCCCATGCATGGCGTGCGCAGTGCGTCTTGTGTCCGACTTGAAACGTCAACTGGTATAGCGTTGCAAAGTTCTGTTGTTTCTTCGTGCGTGTGTACCCATTTGTGTTTCCTAATGTGTTCTGGCGATCTGGAGGACCCGAACATTTTGCTGTTGTTTACAAGTAAACAAGTTCTGTTACACAGAATCTATTTGCCGAGAGATGGATGGACGGATGGCAAATATCACTAGTTCATGTAAATACCCCCAGTAAACAGACCCTCAACGTTATCAACCCTGTTTTTACATACGTATGAAGCCCCTTGACGTAATATTGCATCACACGTGATCCAGTTTGTCCTTTTGAGACGCATCTAGTGCTCGGATCTTCATGTGTTGAAAGAGCAGTCAGTGCTCGAGAATATGCCAAAATGTGTGTGAGCATCACGAAAAAATACGAAGCAAAAGAAACTTGTGAAAGAAACCAAGAACGCTTTGTCCTTCATGGAACCAACCAAACCCACTTGGAGATGTAAAATTCGGTTGTTTCTGAAACAGAAGTGCCCAAAATTACCTCCAGCAATTGCAGCTTTCACTGCCTGTTTGAGCACAAAATGTCTGGAGAATTCTGGACGAAAGACGTGAGGGACAAAAGCGTTGCAATCGCAAAAACCCCAAATCACTCTCGCATGTGTCTCAGCTTTTCATTCCATGCTGCTTGTTGTCATTGTCCTCATTCCAAAAAGCGCCCCGTGGAAGCATCTTGAGTGTGACCGACCGTCTTGTCGCCGCTCTACCGATTCATTCACTGTTCCAGCTTGAGCACTGTCGAATCTACGTGACGCACTTGTTCACATTTGCTCCTCGCCACCTGTACAGGGCATGGGTCTGGGTACCATGGTATAAATACTCTGGGTGAGCCTTTCCACCCGTCAGCGGGTGGACGGGTGAAGACGGCCGCTTTTCGAACGCATTTTGATTTCGATAACCACGTTTTGTTTCTGCAACTCCAGTCACATCTCGAACGAACCTGTGAGGATGGCGAGGACTCTAGTGATTGGACTTCTGGTCCTCTGCGTTGGACTAGATCTAGCATTAGGTGAGCTTTGTTCTAATTTGGGTCTCAACAGCTTCTTGTGAACGACGATTGCAGCTGAGTGTTCGCGTTTGTTTTGGAGTTGATTGAGTCAGGAACCGCAGTGCCAAAAAAGACGATGGTCATTGGAGAAAGCTTGACGGATTCCATCTCACTCTCTGAACTGAAAGAAAAGACAACTGATCTCTGTAATGTGCGCCCAGCTACTCGTACATACGATCACCAAAAGCGAGGTTCTGTCACATTTTTGGCTGGAACGTTTGAACCAAATTGAACAAACTTTTTCACCAGATTGCATTTGAATGGCTTGGCTCGCTTTTCAAGAAACGACGTGCCCAGACGACGAGCGTTGTTTCACGTGTTCAGCACTGTTGTGGCAGGTCATCCTCCGGGGCGGGGCGGACCCAGGCGCGGTGGCGGCCGCGGCGGCCACAGACGCCCACGCCGCCCTCCGACTCAGGCCATGATCGAGCGGCGCATCAGTGAGTGGTCACGTAACACGCAGCATGAAGGGCCACGGCCAAGCTGAAAGAGCCACTCAAACCAAGCAAAGCCCCAGAACTTCGTGCTTGCCAGCATTTCTGTCATCAAAATTTGTTGTCAGCAAATTTCTTGACTGAGCATGTGTCGGAACACTCCCTCATGAAGATGTGTCGTGCTTTGTTTCAGCGAGTGACCTGCAAGAATTCAACTCCCTCTGCACGTCAACGCAGGTGATGGAATTTTTTGCACAACACACATTCAAGCACCAAAATCGGTTTGTTTCACTTGCAACTAAACTTGTTGTCTTCCTTCTCTATAGCCCGGCGATCCCACAGAGCTCCAGCCATACGTTACAGCCATCTTTGATGAGATGTACAAGCAGGAGCCGGACGTGCAGGTGATCGAGGAGAAGGCCTTCTACCTCGGCATGGCTGCTTGGGGTCAGTCCAAGGCCGAAGCTGGTCATTCGAAATACTTGTGATCAACGAATCTGAGACTGATTTGCAAAGAAAACTTCGTCAAAATTCATTCGAGTCAATGTGGATTTTCAGGAGTGTCGGACGGCAACATAGCCCAAATGAAATGTACGCTGGGTCAGTGCTTTGCCGCAGAGTTCCACACCAGAGCCCAGTCTTCGGTAAACTTTTCCCTCTCTGAAATGTTGACCGCATCTCTGGGTACAGAATATCAGATTTTGAAGGTCTGTTTTGGTATCGAGCATTTCACTTCCGTAAAGTTGACTGTTTGGCGCGTGTTGAAACACGAAGTGATCTTTGCACCTCCAGACGATCCCGTGGTGCACGGAGGACGAGACTGCGGTGGAGCTGGAGACGGGCACGGGCATGGGCACCGACACCGACACCGCCACCGAGGTGAAGGCGAAGCGGGACCGCGGCCGCGGCGGCCGCAGCAGCAGCGACAGCGAGGACGAGCACATGTGCGCCGTCGAGGCCGTCATGAAGTCGGTGAGTTCCGGTTGAGAGACGGGGGAGCGTTGGGCGGGCGTCTGAGCAACATTGAGTCTTGAGGAGCCGGACATCACACACCCTGCAGCAAAACTTTTGGGTGCGCAGGGCACGGCAGGTCGAAGCACATCGACTGTTTCTTTGTGAACACACGTTTGTTGCTTGACAAAATTTGTTGGACTGCTTTCTCGATTTGCAGTGCACAGTGAACGAGGCGAACGGCATATACACCGTGTCGGATGTGGAATCATGCGCCACGAGGCTGGCGCAACAGGTGTGCGCCAGCGAACAGTGCGCTCAGGCGCAGACCCGTTCCCTGAAAACCAGGCTGCGTGAGTTGGTCCCTTTTCCATACTTCTCAGGTGGGAACAACAACGGCTGAAGAGACTGGTGGTCCATTCAGTTTGCTACAATCATCAGATTATTGGCCTTCAAAGTCGTTTATCCGAGTCAATGTTCAACGATGCCAAGCTGGTCTTGTTTCGAGCCCTTGAAAGACGTAGGCAAGAAATTGCACCAGAGCGCAGCAGGACTCGCGCAAGAAAACTTTTGTTTCGGTGGACAGAAAAAAACTAAATTTCGAAAAGTGGCCGAAAAGACACAGATAAAACACCTGTACGAGGTTCGTCCTTTAATATTCCGTTTTTTTGCAATGGTGAGCACATGGGCATGATGATCTTTACCAGACGGTGTCCATGGACAGCAACGATCTCGAGGGTGGCCTTGATCCAAAAATCGACCTGTCTGGGTCATACCGACGATCACAAGGAGGTCACAAAGGTCGTCTCTGTTGTGTGCTTCGGCGATAAGGATGGCGATGGAGTTTTTGACCACTTTTATCCTTCTTTGTGGGATTTCCATGGAATGTAGGGTGGAGCAGAGGTCTGCCATCAAGATGTGCGTCTGCGCAGGTGAATCTGCAAGATCCACGATCACCAAGCTCCAAGCTGCATGGGGAGACAATGCCCTGTCAGTGAGTCAAATCTGGTTTCTGGTTTCGGCGCTTCACCACTGAGCCTGACCGCAACACCAAGGACAATGCCCACACTGGTCGACCTGTCTCCAAGAGGACTGCAGTCAACCAAGCAGCTGTGCAGAGACAGCTTCAAGATGACAAGCGCAAGACTGTGAGACAAATCGCCTGAGAGTGCAACATGGGGAAGAGCACAGCGCATGCCATCATCACCAAAGATCTCCACCTGAAGAAGTTGGCCCCGAAATTCGTGACCAGGATCCTGAGTGACCATCAGAGGGAAGTCCAGCTCCAGATTTCCAGAGACAATGTGCAGGAGCTTGAGGAGGATCCAGGCATCTTGGTGAGGCTGATTGCAACCGATGAATCATGGATCTTCACGTATGATCCGCGCTCAAAATTTGCAGACATGCAGTGGACAGCTCCAATGGAACCATGCCCCAGAAAGGCTCTCAGAGGCTGGTCACGCCGAAAGACAATGCTCATTTTATATTTTGATTCTCATGGACTGATTCTGACCTACTTCCAGGATGAAGGCACCATAGATTCTGACATTTACATTGATTCTTTGCGCCAAATGAGGGAGGCATTGCGCAAAAAACATCCGCAGCTCTGGAAAGACCACAGCTTCATCCTGCTTCAAGACAATGCTTCACCGCACACTTCCCTGCCCACTGCTGATTTCCTGTTCCAGGTAGACATGGCAGAGAGTCTCTGGTCTCACCCGCAGTACAGCCCTGACCTCTCCCCTTGCGATTTTTGGGCATTTCCCATCCTCAAGTCAAAGATTCGCAGACACAGATTTGAGAGCCTTGAGGATGTGAAGGTGGCAGTGCATCGCACCCTGAAGGAGATTCCGGTTTCTGAGTATCAAGATTGCTTTGACAAACTCTTGGTCCGGTACAGGAAATGTGTTGAAGCTGGAGGGAATTACTTTGAGGGGCAAGGAAAACGTGGACTTGGCCAAGTGCAATGACTGTTTGGAGGACCAGAACATTTTGTTTAGGATTAACATGTCATTTATTGTCTGACTGTTTGGAGGCATCGCCGCAACCGCATGCTTTTGCTTGTTCCAGATCAGTTTATGAGCATGAAGAAACATTTTTGTAATTTGCTGCATGTCAATTTTTGGAAATATATACCCTTGGCAACCAATCCCCATTGTCTGTTCATTCCCATCTTCGCAATGCCCGGCACCATCGCAAAAAAACGGAAAATTAAAGGACGAACCTCGTAATCAGTACACGTTCTACATGTTGTAGTTTCCGAGCTAAAGAGACTTCTGCTGAAGGCGCAGCGCTCCAACAGCGATGATTCTGACGACAAGCGAAGCGACAGCAGTGCCGACGATGACAAGAGAAGCGACAGCAGTGATAACGACAAGAGAAGTGTCAGCAGTGATTCTGACGACAAGCGAAGCGACAGCAGCGACAAGAGAAGTGCGAGCAGTGACGACGACAAGAAGAAAAGAGACGACGATGACGACGACGACGATGATGATGATGACGACGATTCCTTTGACTTCAGCGATGACAGTGACAACATGCAGTGGGGACGTCCTCAACAAAGGTGTGTACGAAAAATCTTCTGATCCTCTTGAAACATTCAGTTGAATGAGAAAGAAAACACAGCCACCGTGAACAGACTATGACAAAGAAGCAGACCCATCACTGTACACCTTCTTTGACGCAACAGCTCAACCTTATTTCAGTTCCAGGGGGCAGCAATGGGGAGGAATGCAGTGGGGTCAGCAGAGAGGCGGTCAGCAGTGGGGTCCCCCCTCCCAGCAGGGAGGCGGCTGGCAGAACTTCGACGACAATGACAATGACAATGGAAATGACGACTTTGATGATTTTGATAGTGAGTGGCTCACTTGTATTTCTTTGTGATCACAAAAACCAGATCAAAGAGACCCCAGTCCTTTCTGACACTGGTCCGACCCTGTGGGACCCGAGGTCCAAATCAAAACCCCATATTGGGGAACGATACGAGAGGCAAAGTTTCACATGTTGCGGAAGTTTCTGGTGGCGTCGGGGGGTGAGTGATACTTGAGAGCAAGACAAAGTGTATTTTTCCCAAGAGCCAACGAAGCTGGAGCTCCAGGAAATAGGCGGTTGTTTCATAGTTTTTATTGCTCCATGATTCTCGCATTTCAGACGGTGGGTTTGGTGGCCAGCAGGGCTGGGGCCGGCCTCCACCACCACGTCGAGGTGGTGGTTTCGGTGGAATGAGAATGGGTGGAGGTCAGATGGGTGGAGGATTCGGTGGCGGACAGATGGGTGGTGGCTTCGGAGGACAGATGGGTGGTGGTTTTGGGGGAGGACAGATGGGCGGTGGCTATGGAGGACAGATGGGTGGTGGTTATGGAGGACAGATGGGCGGAGGATGGAACAGGAAAAAACGCCAAATGGGAAGCCAAATGGGTGGAGGCAAAGGTGGTCAGATGAGTGGACAGATGGGTGGAGGCCAGATGGGTGGAGGCCAGATGGGTGGAGGCATGGGTGGAGGACAGATGGGTGGAGGCCAGATGGGTGGACAGATGGGTGGTGGACAGATGGGTGGAGTCCAGATGGGTGTAGGCAAGATCGGACGTCTGAACAACAGACAACGACATCAATCTGGTGTGCAGAGGGGTGGATGAAAGGGTGGAGGTCAGATGGTTGGTGGACAGATGGGTGGTGGGCAGATGGGTGGAGGCCAGATGGGTGGTGGACAGATGGGCAGTGGACAGATGGGTGGTGGACAGATGGGTGGAGGACAGATGGGACAAATGAAAAAGCGCCAGATGGGTGGATCAATGGGTGGTCGGATGGGAAGCCAAATGAACAGTCAGATGGGAGGCCAGATGGGTGGGGGAATGGGAGGCTCACCTGGAGGGCAAATGGGAGGGAGCCATATGGGTCGAGGTCAGATGGGTGGAGGCATGGGCGGAGGTATGGGCGGCCAGATGGGAGGTCAGATGGGTGGAAGTATGGGTGGTATGGGTGGAGGTATGAGAGGAGGCATGGGTGGAGGCCAGATGGGTGGAGGCATGGGTGGTGGACAGATGGGTGGAGGCCAGATGGGTGGAGGCATGGGCGGCCAGATGGGAGGTCAGATGGGTGGAGGTATGGGTGGAGGTCAGATGGGTGGAGGCATGGGCGGCCAGATGGGTGGTCAGATGGGTGGAGGTCAGATGGGTGGAGGTATGGGTGGAGGTCAGATGGGTGGAGGTATGGGCGGTGGTCAAATGGGCAGATTTCAGAAGAGGGCGATGACTGAGAAGAGACGAGAACTGGGAAGACAGCTGTGTAAGTCACATTTTACCGTGTATTTCCTCAAAACGTGTAACAGGCGAAACAGATTGAGCCTTGAAACTTCGTTGGAATGGTGGATCTGAATGGTGAGAAACAATAGAAACGAACGATAGATCTAAATCCAGCGGTCATTGCATTTCTAATTCCAGTGAGAACTCTTGGACTCTGAAACTTCACTCGATGGACGTGCAAAAGGACTTCCAAATTTCAGACACCAAACTGCAAATTCTTTTCTGCAAAACTTAAGGAGTGAAACCTCCGTTTCGAAGCTCACACAACAAAGTGTCACCTGGAATCGTCCACGGACCACGACGAAGGCCTCGCGTTGTTGACGAGAACAGAAAACTTAGTTGACAGATGTTAACACGTCATCGTGGAATAACAGTCAAAAGTTAAGCGTGCAAAATAAAGATTGCATATCACAGTGACGAATTCTTGCTTTCTCTCACGATTTGATCAAGACAAACATGAAAATGCAAACATTGTGACAAACTGGACAGTCGCATTTTTAATCAAAACTGGTGGTTACCTCTCACCAGAACAACCAGAGAACAATCTTCTCAATTCATGTCATTTCAAGAAATTGAATCTTTATGTCTTGCGACCAATTCCACTACGCTGCCTTGAAGAGAGATCACGGAATCATTGGTTGATTCGTCCCGACCGTGTCGGGTTGTAGTTGACTCAGCCAGTCTGTTGCTCGCGCAGCTGCAGCAGTTCGTCCGGAGTCACGTTGCCACCCGTCACCACGACGACAACCTTCTTACCTGCTACTTCCGGAACCTTCCCGTGGAGCAACGCAGCGAAACCAGCTGCGCCTGGAAAGGGGAGCCCATCGTTGTTCACATCACCTTGAAGATCTGTTTCGCGTGTACCTTGGATTTGAGTGGAGGTGTGTCGAAGACGAGAGCCGAGGTCTTGTGTTGTGTCGGATTGAGCACAATCAGCACACGGGTGAGGGTGTATGCGATTGGGGATGCCGGAGGTTCAGGCGATTGATTTGCCAAAAGAATGAGACTGACAGCCACTTGTTCTGTTCACGTGACTTTTGTCAAAACGTGTCAGCTTTTGAACCTGGCATTGCGACGACACCCGTCTGATTCATGACATTCTACCACGGCACCACAGTAAAGACTCGCAGACCACATTGGAGCACATTGAATGCTAAACTGTTGCACGAACCTGACGGCTCCACGACGAGACCACGATTGTACAAAGTGAACGAAGCGTTGAGAATTTCAGCGTCCGACACGAGCAGAACGTCCTGGACAAACTGGCGGCAGTGACGATACGTGTTGGCACCTGGAACGGGCGAACAACACAGACTGAATGCCCAACTGCTTGTCACAAATCTACAAACCAAACTAACGGCTTGACTGTTTGGCGCCTCACGGTTGTTCCTCCAGTGCCGCAAAGCAATATATTGTCCGCACAAAAGCTGTTTACCGGCCATGGGTGGAGACAATCCTGCAGCCACGGAATGCACGTCCATACTGACCGGGTACCCCGCGCGAAAACTCTCGTACATCGTTCGTGCTGCGATGAAGACACACGTCATGACTCCCAATTTCTGAATACAATTGCTGGTTTGGAGCAATGGATATTGCAGTAAACAGCAGAGAGGAAAGATACAGCAGTATAATGACCACACACGTCTGCGGAAAAAAATTCGCGATAAAAAACAACTCAAGGAAACACAACACCACAACAGGCAGAAAACAGACAAGTATTCTCACATCCGTGGGGCTCCACGGCGTACACGCGACAGTGGGGCGCCCTTGCGGACAGTTTGATGGCTGCGGCGACGCCGGAGACGAAGCCTCCACCCCCGCAGCACACAAGCACCACGTCCGGCGCTCCCGCCTCCTCCAGTATCTCAAACCCGCAGCTGCACACGCAAAGGCTCACAGTCAGACAACCACATGTTTCACGCCAGAAAGATCTGTAAGGCGCTCAGCGCCCCAACCAAAACGTGACACAGACGGACCGTTCTCATACAAAACCACCCGGGTGTTCGAACAAGTCTGGTGAGTTACACGAGTATGATAGACCGAGAGTGACTGACTGACCTGCCATAGCCCGCTATGAGCTTGGTGTCGTCAATCGGATGCACCTGCACCATGTTACGGGTCCGCACAAGTTCGTGGATTCGTGGCCACAGCTCTGCCGTCGGGTGGCGCTCTGTCTGCAGCCCGAAGCCCTGATCAGCAAATCTGTCCATCAACTGACAGAGGAGCGGCGGAAATGCTTTCGTGCTCATTGTCAAGCATCTTGGTGCCATCCATGAGGAAAGATTCACATATCCACACCACAAACTTTCTTATATGAAGTTATTTGCCTCATACCGGCAGGTACACCCTTTCAAGGTCGAGACACCTGAACACATACAGAAGCTAAGGCAGGGTGCTTTTTGATGTGCATACATACACGCACACACACACACACACACACACACACACACACACACAGAGGTATACGTGCGAACAACCTTTCCTCACCTCAATGATCTGGGTGCGATTCTCGGGCGCGGACTGCGGAAGCAGGACGAGTCCTCGCAGCCCGAGATGACTCGCCATGAAGCCGAACGCTTTCCCGTAGTTTCCGGCGGAGGCGGCGACGAGCGGCCGCGCGTCCGTCCCACTGCCCGCGGGCAGCGTCGCCAGCTGGTGGATCACTCCTCGGATCTTGAACGAACCTGGAACAGAAACACAAATAGCAGTGTAAATTACCAACAACAAAGTGAAAAGTAACTTCAGACACACTTCGTAAGAAAACTGATGTGAGCTTTTCTTTCGCCAAAACCGCCAAGGAAACTTGTCCACACGTGCACCCAGAAAAAAGCAATCTGCATTGCTCAACTGTGGTCTGCATGTTCTCCAGCTTGAGGTAGAGATCCACGTCCAGAAGACCGAACATGGACTGGACGTGTTGCAGCATTGGCGTGCGCACGTAGTGCTCACTCGCCTCCACCACCTGTAAGATAGACAAATCAGAGATTCGTCGGTTCTCTTCAAATCAATATGGGTCGCAAATTGATAGAAACAGAGATTCGGAGAAACGGAGGTCGGCGTTGTTCTGAGTATCAGGGAATGTCAGAACTGTACCGAATGTTTGACTCACCTTTCTTGCGGCAATCAGGTCTTCGAGTGTGACCAGCACAGCATTTGGATCGTACAAAGAATCCTGCAAGTATACACGCAGCGGAAGGCTTGTCATTGCCCACCAAGTCAGAATAAAATAAGAAGCAGTGCTCAAGGCAACTGCAGTGCGAAGTCCCTTGCCGGTAATGTCATCAATTCTTCCTTGTCCTCCTTGTCTTCCGAGGAGGGG
>JAAUXT010049457.1_pt1 | contig 15833 bp, 25 predicted proteins | sample 7278171 | NCBI WGS metagenome assembly JAAUXT01 (sample SAMN14350112, study PRJNA611818) | marine sediment metagenome | isolation source: surface marine sediment (1.8m) | place: French Polynesia: Moorea | collected 2018-08 | reverse complement strand
TCGCAATCGACTGAATACCTTGATCGTATAGGACAACGCACTGACCACTTCCACCAAAATCGCAGGAGCGATCAGCATGTTTGAACGCCAGAACTTGGATCCCCCTCGTATCTGGTGGAAGGAAGCAATTTCAGTGAAAATACTCACATCCTGGAGAGTGCCCAAGCTCTTTCCAGACTTCGCGTCAACGACTTCGATCTGCGAATGGAGATACACTGTGACAAAATTTTGAACAGACTCCAAATGCAAGTCAAACACATCTTGACAACGAACGACCAGCTTCACTTTTCGTGTCAAGAGACCGGCAAGTGCTCCAGATTTCTCTGGAACATACTGACATATAGAGTTGACATCCCCACATTGCAACGGTATCACTACCACCAGTTAACCTTCCCAAGCGACATTGGGTTCATTATTGATCAAAACTGCACACATAAACAACGAAAACATAAATTTTGACAGGTTTGCTTACCTCCATCGTGAAGGCTTGGAAAAGTTTAATTTATCGTGTAGAAACTGAACGAAAATTTTGGAATCTGAGCGAGCTCACGCTCTCACTGGGCAACATTTGAAACTAACAGGTATAGAATTATACGAGTCAAATAAAAAAGATATCTTTTAGCTTGATATATTCTGCTTGTGGGCTGACAGTTTTCTGCTGAATGAAATTTTCGTTTTGCTCAGAGTTTATGAATTTCTGTTCTAGATCACACTATTCCGGGAACGTCACGTCTGACGTCGCCACCAGTTTGACCTAGATCTAGAAAATTCGAGAACATTGTTGAAAGCGGAGGCTTATTTAAACGTGTCAGCTGCTTTGTGGTCGCCAGACGAGGCTCTACCGCAGTGAAGAAGAGACTGGAAGGTTTCTAGAACGTGAAGAATTGAGAAGTGACATCGACTGTGGCCAAGAAACTTTGCAAAACGCGAGGTGAACTTGTGCAAAACACCACAGCTGTTCAGGAGTCAACGTGAGTGTTGCAGATTTTGTTCGAGCAGTTCTGAAAAATGCCGAGCAAAGATTTCTACAAGGTGTTGGGCGTCTCCAGAGATGCTACTGAGGATCAGATCAAGAAGGCCTACAGGAAGATGGCCCTCAAGTACCACCCTGACAAGAACAAGTCGCCAGGAGCGGAGGAGAAATTCAAAGAAGTTGCAGAGGCCTACGAAGTCCTCAGCGACTCCAAGAAGAAAGAAATGTACGACAAATACGGGGAGGATGGTCTGAAGAGCGGAGCTCCTGGCGGTCCGGAGGGAAACACCTTCTCGTACACTTACCACGGAGATCCCCACGAGACCTTCCGAATGTTCTTCGGCGACGAAAACCCGTTCGGCAATTTCTTCCCATTCGGTGGGGGGCAGACCCACGGGATGGGTGGTGGGCGCCCCGGCGGCAACCGAATGTTCTTCAGCGCCGGAGGAGACCCCATGGAAATGGATGACGACCCGTTTAACTTCGGCGGTGGCTTCGGTGGGATGCATGGCATGCCTCACGGCATGCACGGGATGGGACAGAGAAAACGCCAGGACCCAGCAGTGGTGCGAGACCTGAACGTCACCTTGGAAGACGTCTACAGAGGCGCCACGAAGAAGATGAAAATCACCCGAAAGGTGCTCAACCCCGATGGACAATCAGTTCGTGTGGAGGACAAAGTTCTGACCATTGACATCAAGCCCGGATGGAAAGCGGGCACGAAAGTGACTTTCCCGAAGGAGGGCGACCAAACCCCGAACAATGTGCCTGCGGACATCGTGTTTGTCGTCAAGGACAAACCGCACCCGACGTTCACCCGAGAAGGATCTGACCTGAGATACAAGGTCAAGCTCGGTCTCAGAGAGGTGAGTACTTGTACAGTGTAAAAGCAAATCTCAGTGTGATGAGAAATAGCAACTTCTGGAAGATTCTAACTTCAGATCTGTTGAACTTTTTGCCTGTTTCCATTTCGTTCGGTGTTGGAACTGAAATTTTGCATCACAACTGCTGCAGCATGTACTGACATTGGCTTTTGCTTGCCCTTTTCAGGCTCTGGTTGGAACAACCGTCAACGTCCCAACGATCGACGGCCGCAAACTGCCGCTGCGCCTGACTGACGTCGTGAAGCCCAACTCGACGCGGCGGATCCAGGGCGAGGGGCTGCCCCTCCCGAAGCAGCCTTCCCGCAGGGGAGACATGATCCTCGAGTTCGATATCCAGTTCCCCAACAGTCTCTCCGCCAATGCGAAGGAAATCCTCAGTGACACGCTCCCAAGGACGAGCCACTAAAGGCGCTCTGTGATTGCTGCACGAGTGTTCGACGGACAGGGAATGGTGTGAAACGCCAAAACGTGCAGCAGGACACATTGGACACAAAGTGGCATTTTTGTGCCAACCCGGCGTTCGGCGTTCGGCCAGTATGAAGCCTGCAAGTGACTTGTGTTCTCAACTAATTGCGGGCAGTTCAGTCTCACAGAAAGATGTAGATCAGAATCCATGGCTTGCAGAACTGAAACGCAACAGGTTTTGAAGCCAAGATTTTGTGTCAACGAGCCAAATTGATTTTTGGATGTGGACATCGGTTTCAGTCTGCCTCAGGCTTGAAGGAACATTCTACCAAACGGACTGTGCTTTCAGTTGTTCATGTCCCAACGTTGGTTGGCTGTTGCCAACTGGATACCTTTGCTGTACAAGTGAACAATTTTTACACAACGCGCGAGTTCATAGAACCTGTTCGTTTGTTGTCTTTCATTCACCCTCACTCACTTCTCATCTGCATTCACAGAACGCAAACTCAAAACCAACATTGTAAGATACGCTGCCAGTGCAAAACCGTTGTGCAATGGACTATTTTATAGGTGTGGGATATGAATGCGACGTGACACATCGCGATGTGAATCGTCTTGAATAAACAGCAATTTTGTCAAGTTGTTGAAATCATTCATTACAGTTTCTTTCACACGAATAATGCCGTGGAGCCAAAGTAGTTTGCTGCGATTCTCAATATTTCCAAAGAACCCCACGACTGAAACAAACGGTTGGTGGGTTTGCGTACCAAGCAGAAACCACGTAACCCTGAGAATCTCATAGTTTGTTGAGTAAACAAGAGCACGTCTGCAAATTGTTCCGACATGTATTCACGAAGAATAGTTTGTGTAAACAGATGCCCACGATCGTGCGGAGAACAACGCAACACTCACCAGCCGCACACAGATCTGCAACTGCAGACAGTTGCGAAAACACAATTGACAAACTGCTTGAAACCGATCCAGATCTGACACAGATTTTGACAGGTTGGAAGCCTGAAGACGAAGCACACACACGAAAAGCTTCCAAACACAGACGGAATTTGGTTTTACGCTGAATTTCTTCAAATTTTACCCTGAAAGTGGCCAAAAATTCACTGAATTTTGCTGTTGGTTCAACAGAAGCTGCTGATGCAGACGGAGCGCTCAGGTGAGCACGGCCCGAGAAGAGTTGGCACCGACTCAACAAGAACAGCACGAGCGCAGCGCTCAAAACAGCTGTTCGCAGCAGAAAGCGAATTCTTGGGTCATGAATGAACCAATGTTTCAACAGCCAGAGTTGATATCCCAACAAAGCAAATGGAACGAACCACGCTCAGATCCATTTTCGGTCAATTGATTCCAGATGTCGTTTTGCTGCGTCAACACAGTGTGGTTGAAGATGACGTCGACGAAGCTGCATTCCCGGAACTCGACAGATGTTGCTGACAAAAATAATTGTCCCCATGTCCTGCAAATGCGATTCTAGATTGGAATCATGTCGTTTCCCGTTTCATGTAAACAAGTGCAACACACGTAGTGCTGTCCTTTGACTGGATCAATCGACAGTGAATGCACATGTCACTTGATGCTCACTGATGTCCGTGTACAACTGGGAAAGAAATAGTTTGCAAGATTCCAACATGTCGCACACAGTGCTGAATACCAATGGTCAACACACTTCTCACTTCATGTCCAAATCTTTCTCACTCCCAGCACCAACGTTAGTGAATGTTGAAAGTTCCGGTACGTGTTGAACTGTGTCTGTGAGCACAGTACATGTGTTCGCATTGTCACGTCTGACACAATGAACTCTCCAGCTGCATCCGGGGCCGTTGTTGTCGTCACACGGTCTCCTTCTGCTTCTCGTGGCTGCGGTGGTGGAACACGAAGCTGATGGCGCGCGTCTCCCACGCCGCCTTCAGGACCACGTCCTCCACGCCGCGCTTGTCGGCGCAGTGGTGCCACGCCGACAGGTCGGCGCCGCAGTCAGAGCCCTCTGGTGGCCCGCGCACCTGGATCCGATTGACGCACCGGCGACATTTGAACCTGCGCGAGAAGTTGAGTGGTGAGCACCAACGTGTTTTTGGACGGCATTTCAGAACAAAGTTTTTGTTCGGCATCAGGCTGAAATGCACACGCCAGCCTCCTGAACTTTGTTTATGTTCGTTTTCGCGCACTGGCACGCTCAGAACTCGCGCATTTTTTCCTTGAAAATGGTGCGTTCTGAGTGCACCAAAACGCCAAATCGAACACAATGGGGCACAAGCCTCACGCGTTACGTTCCAAAAGAAGTACATGCGCGGTATGTCCCGCAGAACCCAATGAGCACCGACTGCAATTGTCTCTGTACTTGCACAGGTGCACAGCTCTTGATGCATTCAGTCATCAGACTGCGCGTGATGCGCTACTCACTTGTCGTGCGTGTCGCTGTCAGTGGACTCGTTCAGTGTGAAGAGCTCGCGCAGCTCCCCGAGGCTGAAGTGCCGCTCCACATCCTCCTCGTTGTCGACGACGCACGAACTCAGCGCCTTCTTGTGTGCCTGGCGCTGCAAAATCTTCTCCTCTATCGTCCCCGTCTGAAAGCAAAAGACATTGAGTCTGAGAGCTGGAACGGAGAGGGATTCAAAGGGAAAAGCAGACTCTGAGGTTCGTCCACGCGTGAACGGTCGCAGTGCTGACCGAGATGAGTCTGTAGATGTAGCACTGCTTCTTCTGCCCGTCCCGCCACACGCGCGCCATCGCCTGGTCGTCGTTGGCCGGGTTCCAGTCGGGGTCGAACATGACGAGCCGGTTGGCGCCGATCAGGTTGAGTCCGCACCCACCCGCTTTGCTGCTCAGCATGAACACGAACTCTGGACTCTGTGAATGCCGAGAGGAAGACTGCTAAATTTTTCGGTCCACTTCACGTGCCAAGCGTCCACTCGACTCCACATTTCTTGAGTCAATGCTGTCATATTGTGGTATGCTCAACACACCACCCACCACCCACCGATTTGATGAGTGACACAAAGCTTGACCATTTCCAAAAGGGATGGTTTCCGGCCCAAGCCTTGTTTCGTACACACACACACACACACACACACACATACTCACACACACACATACTCACACACACACACACACACACACACACACACACACACACACACACAAAGGATCTCCAGTGGTGGTTCTTGCAAAGCCCCACAAAAATTCACTCCGACAATTCAATTTTTCTCAACAGGCTCTTTCAGTAGCCGACAGATGCACGTACAGAAGGATTGTTGAATTTCTCCACGACTTTGGCTCGTTTCTTGATGGACATACTCCCATCCAGCCGCACGTAGATATACCTTCAAAACAAAACAACAATTCCTTTGGAACGAAACACAGCCAAGCAATGTGGTTTGGGCACCTGCGCACACCCAAACGTCGTGTTGATGAAGTGTTCACTGACCCGCGCTGCCGACAGAGATTCTCGAAGAGGTCGAGCGTCTGTGTGTAGTTGGAGACCAGCACCACTTTATCGCTCGTCATCGAGCGCACCATAGCGAGGATAAAGTCCAGAACCTGGAACTTCCCTGCAACAAAACAACGGTATCGACTGAAAAGAAACATCCGACAAGGGAAGAGACACGCCGCTGCGTGGTCAACCCAGTTCCTGGCGCGCATGCGTAGAGACGAGCGGACGCGGTGTGAAACTGAGGACATCAACCATTCGGAAGCACCTTGTTCAAATCCTGTGACATGCACCACTGCATTTGTGGCCGAAGGCCTCATGCAGGTCTGGAGAGACGAGATCCGTGCAGGCGGGTGAAACTTTGGCTGGAAACATGGGCGTTGCATTTTCACCTGAGAGTTCGGGTTGGACCTTCTTCGGGTTGTAGCCATGAGGAAAGAGGTCCAGAGCGCCTTCAAATCCATCGCTGCCCTCCATGCATTTACCGTACACCAAGTCAGGATCTGGAAACGTAAGACACAAATGTGGCCCCAAATTTGCAAGACTTCATTCAAAACACAGTGCACGGCTCCAGTGAGAACCAGACAGGTGCCAATCTTGGAAGAGACTTCAAATCAACTTGGACCAGGATGCAATGCGTCACGCATCACGTGCAAATGAAACAAGTCTCACGGTTGGTGAGTTTCTTGAGCTGCGTGATGGAGGAGAGAGACGAGACGGAGACTTCGCCGCTGCGCGTCAGCTCGACCTGCGATGACTTGGACTCGACGAAGCGTTTGTAGAGCGCCTTCTGCAGTGGCGTCAGGTGGCAACACACCACCTGCTCCACTGAGGGCGCGAATGAATGAATGAATGAATGAATGAATGAATGAATGAATGAATGAATGAAAAGAGGAACGAGCAAATGAATTTCACAGGATCTCTCTCCATATCTATTCAAGAAGCAGCAGGGCAAAAGCTGCAGAAAGGAAAGAACGACAAAGTCACCTTTGACTGGAAGATATTTGGTCAGCAACGCCTGTGTTCTTCGGATGATGCATCTGTTGACTATTTCAGCCAGCTGCAAACGAAAGCAATCATGAAGAGTTTGCAATTTGTGCATCTGTCTCTTGATCTCTCTCGCCCCACTCGACCAGGCCACGTTGTCAATGTAATCAGTACCTCTCGTCACATTGTATCTCAGTGTCCGTGCAATTTTGCAAAGTTTTACCACATCAAAACCCCTGCCACCAATTGGATCACGAATTATTTGAATGGGACACGACTGTCCTCTCCTTGCAAATAACAGTGACTTTGCTCAAGAAGACACAAATCAGGGGAAATTTTTCAGTTCAATGGTTCTTGGGACCCACCCCTGGATGTGTTTGTGTCTTTCTTTCTCAACGCACCTCTTGCAGCTTCTCGCGGCCCCTGCGGTGCTCGGCGTCCGTCGCGTCCGCGTCTCGTCCGCGCAGAATCGGCGTCTCGAAGCGGCGCTTGAACTCCTGCGCCGTTCCTGAAAACCCGATGTGTCCCAATCACTTTGCATCAACACGCGAATTCCTCGCGTAGACAGCTCGAATGGATGCCGATCTCTTCTCCAGATCCTGTCGACCCGAGGAGAAAGTCACTCCCGTCGGGGCAATTGTTTTGCAAGTGGGACGGTGGACGGTGCCCAGCGGTCTGAGGCCAAGAAGCAGGTACCGTACCCCGGATGAAACACTGGAACCTGCTTCGCACGGTAATCATCACCAAGTCACACACGATGTGTCCAGCTCCATGAAGATCTGGCTCCAGTTCTCTGTCTGTCTGTCTGTCTGTCTGTCTGTCTCACACACACACACACACACACAGAGAACCAGACCGAGATGACAATTTGCTCCAGATCACTTCATTTGTGTGAAAACTTTCCAGCAGCATCTCCATGGCAAACGTTTCAGGCGGGGGCGCGTGTCACGTGCTTGCGAACACGACGGTCTCATTCACCTAGGATGTCGGCGTTGACGAAGTGGACGAGGCTGTAGTACTCGAGCAGGTCGTTCTGGATGGGCGTGCCCGACAGCAGAATGCGGCGCTGCGCTTTCAACCCGCTCAGGGCCTGGTACGTCTGGTTTTCCGAGTTCTTCAAGCGGTGGCCCTGCAGGAAAAATGCAACACCTGATGATCCCCCAGGTTTCGCCTTGCTCAATGGCTGAAGCTTCACACGGTTACCGATAGGTGCGGAAAAGTGTTCAACCACTGGACAGCCAGGTCATGTCAATTGATTTTGATTTCACTGCTAGAAACGTTTTGACTTGATTTTTTTGAGGTCCGTCAATCCAGAGTTTGGCAGATTTTGTTTTCAAAAACCATTGTGAGAATAGCAGTTTCAAATCTTTGTCTTTCAAAACAAGACCAACTCCACGACAAGATATCTGGATCATGCGTGAGTGTTTCACACTGGATACGGCCATGCCTCACGTGACTCGTCACGCAGCTGCCAGTCAGCGATGCAACACGTGACACGCCCAGTGTGTGGACGGGTCTGAGCGACGCCGCGTCGCGCTGCGCACCTCGTCACAGATGACGAGTCCGACGCTGCCCCGGTGCAGCACGGTGGCGTGCAGCCGAAACGTCTCGTACGAGATGATGAGCACTGGCTGGTGCACCCGCCGCCCATCCTGCTTCATGAAGAAACCTGCGTCGGGACGGGAACAAAACGTGTCCGTGAATGCGCAACTGACACAGCGATGAAGTGCGAATTGATTGCACTCAACATGAAAAATATATTGGCGTGACATCGCGTTCAATTCAGTGCACTGTTTTTCACACAGTCAAAAGAAATCGGTGTGCGTGCACTGGCTGGGTATTTTGAAATTGAAAATTCAGGTGATGGATCACATACTTTTCTGCAAGTGTTGTTCACACAACGGATTGAGGCAATTCATTGATTGCACACGTGACGCAGCAAACGTCTTCCACGAGGAACTCACTCAGATTTCTATCGATCTCGCTCTTCGATCCCGAGTCGATGGCCAAACACTGTATCTTATTTCCCAGCCATTTGTTGATTTCGTTGTACCAATTCTGCACGCGCAAAAAAAGGAAATCAATTTGCATCTTGGAATCACCGAGGTTCAATGCATCATTGATCATGCATTTGACTACAGATAGCTCTCGTTGAAAAATTTGGTTTCCTACCTTCACCAAACTACTCGGAGACACAACCACGGCTTTGTTGATTGTGGGGCAGCATTTCGGACTCTGACGCTGAAATGGAACGCGAGTTATTTTCCACTGGCCGAAAAGGCTAATTTTGTTCCTTATCGACTCACGTCTGTCTGTGCCATGAACTTACCAGCAGAGTCCACATGAGAGTGATACACTGCAACGTCTTCCCCAGACCCTGCAAACGTGTGAAATATCAAAGTATGTGGAAGAGAACGCTGCATGTCGCTGCTTGGAAAGTGAAGCTCCCGCAGTCTAAAACTGGAACAGAACGTACCATTTCGTCAGCCATGATGCAGCCATGACTGCCTTCGATTTGCTTTCCAGTTACACAGTCGTACATGAATTTCACTCCCTGAAAGTAGAGCCAGAGAACAAACACTTTGACACCGTGGTTCTTTCTGATCGGGTGAAGAAGTTGCGCTTTCGCCGCAACAAACAGTCGTCTTTTACTCCACTGCAAGATTTGGATGGAAGTCGCCTGCCTTCTTGCGCGAGATGAGTTTTCTGTTGAACGTACTTCTCTTTGATGCGGACGCAGAATTTTGGAGAGAACTGGATCCACCACAACGTGCACCTCCTGCTTCTCCCTGCAATATTCGACAGCCAACAGACTCTACAGTACGACCAATTGCGTTTGTGCCAACACTGACAAATGTCCGGGCTCTCCAAACCAGCTCTGTGTGGTGATACGAAAACACAAATTATTTAGAATACGTACAGGTCCGCTTTGAGTTGGTCATGCGCCGAGAGATCAGGAGGGTTGTACAACACAAGCGCACCCTCCTCAAAGGGGTCATGGAGTGCAGTTCTTGCGCCCTGTCTCCTGACTCCCAGGGCTCGGTTCAACGTTGATCCTGCAATGTTATATTACGAATGCAACGCAAGCACAGTGGGTTGTATTGCGATGTGACACTTGGTTGATTTTTGCGCACTCAAATTTGTCAGAACGGTTGCAACAGCATTCGATCTTCGAGTGTCGGAAATTTGTGTTCCAATCAAGAGCCTTGGAATCTGATCCTCAACTTTACAAAGACCAACAATTTTCAAGTCACCTTGGTAGTTCGGTATTGGCACTTTGAACGGTTTCGCCAAAATTTTCCGAATCAGCTCTTCCTGGAATCGAGAGAAGAGGATCAGTGTCATTGAAAATCAAAAGGACCCCACGCAAATGATGTGTGAACCTGCACAGGTGAAAATTCAAATTTCACTTTGCACGCACATGGCTGCTGCTGCCCCCGACACTCAGGGGTCGGTTGACGATCGGCGTCAGCGGTTTCCTGAACGGAGAAGCGTAGTCGCTGCGATCACCAGTCGACGACAGCTTTGTTTTCTTTCGAATCCGAATCTGTGCAAGCATAGAAAACAACTGAATATCCTCAAGCAGATCCTCGAACAGAGTGAGAGATAATTTGCAATGGTGTTCATTGAGGACAGAAATTCGGAGCACGTCAAGAATGAAGTTTGCTCACGTCTGAGTCCTCGCCATCTCCATGATCTCCGCTTCTCTTGGAAACTTGACTTGGAGCCAAACTTCTTCGCTGGAAAGACAGAACATGGAAATGAAGTCTTGAAAAAGTCTCTGAGTCTGTGCACATTCAGATTGAACCACCCAGAACAGGCAGTTCCAGAACTGGACGAACACCACACGCACGTCCACAAGTTCTGACTTGCCAGGGCTGGACTCCATGAACTTGAGACCGTAAACAAACTCTGAGCGATAATGCAAGTTTGGCTTGAAGTCACCCTGTTACACCTCACCATTCTGCACTTTGCAGACACACAATCCACAAATTCTTCCTTTCTGCTGTCTACGAACTCTCACAGCTGGAGTTGAAGCCTTTTTGAAGTTGAAATGAGAAATCGAGGCATTTTGTCATGTTCAAAGTGCGCGGTGCAGTTTGGAAGTGACCTCGTTCTGGAAACTGGGGCGACGAATCGGAGGCGGAGCTCGCGTCACGTGGGACATGGCTTCCTCACATGGAGAACGGTGTAACCGAAATCCACACAAAAATGGATAGATTCGATGCTTTACAATTGGAATTAACTCTCAGGACATAGAACCGGTTGTGGAGCAGTAGGAATGGCTCAGGAATTACGTTTGCACAGCCCGACAGGGGCGGATCCTGTCGTGTACACGTGGCCCATTCCCCCTTCTGTGGTAAGCATTCTTCAAAATTCATGTCAGTGATTTGATTTGATCATTTTGCATTCACTTCATGCTTTACGAGTTTCGCCACATCGTGAAGCACAAGGTTGTTGGTGTTTTGCATACACTCAGACGCTTGTTTGACGTGGCAGATCTAAATTTGAGTTGACCCCAGGTTCACGGATCAGTGTGCGGGAACAAGGTTGACCTGAAACATTTTCCATGATCATGATAAATTAGTTCAACATTATCACATGCGTTGAACACGTCAAAGATTTCTTTGGATCTTTGCCCGCAATATCATTGCAAAATGAGGTTTTATTGACCGTTAATGAGAACTTGCTTCGTATCGATTCTCCCAAACCAGTTGGAGTGCATTTTCGAGTGCAAACCGAAGCGTGATTCTGTTATCATGGAGCATGTGAAGTCATGAAAGGAAACATTTGAATTTGGATCTTGTCCATCAAGCCGTTTGAAACTCTTGGTCCATTGTGTCTGAATGTGGGCAGGGTTCTCCCAAAACATTCGGCAGATGGATGGTTGCGTTTTCGTGGGGCTGCACCCAGGATTTGGGGGGAATGGCTCGAGCATTTGTGTACGACTCGTAAACTTGCACGTTCACGAACAAAATAAATTTGGGGCACCTGCTGGTCCTGCTTTTGACACTGACGACGGAAAATGAAGAAAAGAGCCTGACCAGTGTGGAAACACTCGCTCGAACGAACCAGCACACAACCTTGATTCCTCAGCTTCTCCAGCGCGCATGAACTGTTGTGGTCGCGTCACCAACACAAAAGTCAACTCATGCACTGAACATTTCTCCTTTCAGGAAGGAAAGGATGGGGCCAACGAAATTGTGGACACAATACGGTGAGTACTCGTACACGCACAACTTTGACACAAAACAAACCAGTGTTTGAAAGTTGTAACAAGCTCGCACTTGGATCAAGTCCCAAGTTGAAGCAAAGACGGAGCTGTGTCACTCGACATACGTACGAGATTTTGAAGTCGTTCGTACGCAGTTGAAGAAGGGCGAGTGGTTTTTGGCAAAGAAATGTTTGGTGCAATGGAAACTTGTCGTCATCAATTTCTTCAACTGTTCCTGTTGCAGAATCGTTGGAATTTGAGACTTTGCGTTGTTGCGTTGCAGATGGGTGTGTGAAGATGTGTCCGAATTGAAAATGGCCATGGAAAATTACGTTCTGAAGAGCTACGACACCAAAAGGTAGGCCTAAGAACGGACAAATGTGTTCGATTGTCAAGATTGTGATGTTTTCAGACATCAAAACGACTCGAACTTTGCTACGAGAATTGCTGTTCTCGTCAGAAGACCCCATTGTACGGCGGACAAGTCGACAGACGCCCACCTAAGGATCTGTCCAAAGCACGCACGTGCACACACACCACACACAGTGATTTCAGGTTCAGAGCAAGAAACAACGTTGTGAAATTTGTTTCCTTTGTGGGGAGAATGGGGGGGGGGGAGGTCACAGTCTTTTGAAACTGTACTCGTGCGAAGGAAATGGGAATTTGTGCTAACATTTTGCAACCTGACATTCGACCAGCTGTGACATAGTTGTTGCAATAGCGTTCCTGTGTTGCAGGCAATAGCCTGTGTTGCAATAGCCTGTGTGCATTTGTTGGCGTTTTTCGCCGGGTGTGTGTGCGCGTGTGTGTGTATGTACTTCTGCTACTGGGGGTGGAGGGACAGACATGGACATTTCTTTTCAAAATGGGGGTGGGGGAACATTCCCTGTTTGCCAAATAAATGTCAGATGGGATTCTGCTGGAAAACCTGGCAATTTTCAGATTTTGGCTGAATTTTCTTGGGGGGGGGGCTTGGTATGGGCACTACTGCTCCTCCCTCCCTCCTGGGTGTTCAAAATTTGGGCAAACTCTGCATTTCCTGCTGACCAAATGTTGGGCGAGATTTTGCCTGCATGAAGTGGTCCAATGAGTGATAGCTCTGTGAAATGCCAACCGCATGGAACCGCGTGCTTTCTCGGTGAAGCCTTCTTGTTGTCTGCACTGAAATGTGGACACATGCACGTTTGTGATTTGCAATGAGTTTGAGCTGATGACCTTGTCGCATGACGACACTGTTGGTTTCGTGAGAACAACGGTCGGCCCTGGTTGGAGACGGTTTCCATGAGCTCCTGACCCCTCAGGGGGATGGAGGCAAAAACGTGCCGAAAGATGTTGGGTGAACACGTGTTTGGCACAGAATCTTTCGCAACGGTTTTATCCAGTGTTGTGATCGCTTACAAGTTTCCCATGGAGGCATTCTGTGGAAAAATTCCAAAGTTTCCGCGAAGCATTCTCTGCATTCACTTGTAAATTTCACCACAAGGTGGAGGTTTCCTTACCTCTTGGTGTGTTGAGCATAAATTTGAACTCCTTGACACCAGGGAAGTTTCTCGAGCGCAAATGGGGCCATCACCCACCTGCCTGCGCATTTGTTGTGTTTCTCAAGCGTGTCGTTCGCTGCGTGTATTTTTAACGGGAGAAAAAGTTTTGTTTTGTCTGGATGAGTTTGAATCCGATGCACCCCAGCAGCTCATGATCTAGTTTCAGTCTAATCTGCTCCAATTCCTCTCCTTTTGACTGACGTGTTGTTGATAAAGGTTGACAGGTGTCGGATGTCAATGCAGCATTTCCACAGAGAAAAAACCAGTTTGAGAAGAGATGGAAGTTGATTCATTCGTTTACGAGCTTCTTTCTGCCGACTGTTCCGAATTGAACTTTATTGGTGGACCTGTTCAGAGCAATTGCAAATTCTCCCCAGTTCATCAGAAGTCCAATGGAGTCATTGACCACGATTCATCGGATTGGACTAAATTCGTGGTTTGTGTGTTCTTGTGCGCCTCTCCAGCCCCTTGCCCACACAAATGTGTACAAACCCTTGGGGTGGTCACTGCGACCTGACCTTCAGCACCTTTCCCTGTTGAAATACTCGTGGACGATTCCACACGTTGTGAGTAAAGTCCCCGCCAGTGTTGTACTGGTGCAGAATGTCCTCATTGTTGCAGAAGTGAGTTCACACACTGGAGAAACACCATTATTTTCTCAACCAAATGTCTCCAAAGTTGTGCGATTTCACAGTAACAGTTTCTCCAGGGTGTGTGAATGTTGACGCCCAAGCTGCGCTGGTTCTTCTGCGGATTTCGGACTCACACGCGGCCCAGAAAGGCACAAACTTGAACTCGTCAGGGTACTGTGGTACAAAACGAAGAGATTGCAGACTGGTGTTTGTCTGTGGGGAAAAAAGCGAAAATGAACTCGAAGTCCCGTGATTTGTCGCTCACGTGAATCTCGTAGAATCTCGTGCACGCCTCCACACGTTGACCCAGATCGACAGCTTCCGTTTGTTGTGCAGTTTTGCGATTGACAATTGACAAGCATTTCACAAATTTTCTCTTTTGCAGCTTTGAAAGCATGAAAAGCCTCTGTGATAAATACAACCGAGCCATAGACAGCATTCGACAGTTGGTAAGTTGTCTGCATTTGTTTTGACAACAGATCACAATTGCATGTCCATTTAAATTGAATCAAGGAAAACATCTGCGAGAAATGTCGCGTCGCGCAAATGTTGCATTGCGTGTTTACATGGCGAAACTGCTTCATCATGATCGCGGCATTTTTAACCCCCTGTTGCTCGATGCGGGCATGAAGAACAATGCTATGTCGCTCAAGTTCATTGTGTAAGGCCATTAATTATCGATTATATCACCCGTAATGAGTGCTGATTTGAGGAAAACGAGGAGTGTTGCTCAAAAATGTTGTGCCAAGCGCACAATGGACCCTGAGTGTTTGTTTTGAACACTTTTCCACAATGATTGAAATGGTGACTGAAGTGGGTGGGTGCAGATTTGGATTTCTGCTTCTCTTTGTTTCGTCCGTGCACAAACACGTCAAGCCAGCACACACTGGGTTTTGGGCATTTGGATGTTCACAGGGGGCTGACCAGTCGCTGGTCCACTTTTTGGGCTTTTTGTGTGAAAAAAGCAACCAGAATGAGCAATTGCAACGGTTCAAATCACTGCGAGGCCCAGGGGCCTGAATTTGTGTTCGCCTGCGGCTTGGCCGATGGGCTGCCGACTTGGTGCAACTCGTACTTTTGGCATGTACTCGTGTGTCTAAATCTACTCGTACGTCTACACAGACAATTGTGTTGCATTCGCAGGGGAGTAACCCAACCATTGCATTTCTTGCACCGAGGCAATGACCAGGAACATTCTTCTCAAACCGTTGGGTTTGCCCCCGCCCCACCCCCTGAAAATGCAACGAAACGGATTTCCATTGCATTCTTTTCTGCTCTGGAAAATTTTCTGGGTCATTTTCTGGGTCCGAAAGAAAGTTTGGTTGCGGAACTTGCCAACACCCCAGCAAATGCAATGCAATGGATTTCAGTTGCACTCCGTTTTGCTCTGGAAAAGGGCCTTGGTCATTTTCTGGGTGCAAAAGAAATGAAACAGGTTTGCTTCCCTGCGACGCCCAACACTCCACTTGAGCAGTCATCTCTGGTTCCCCTTCCCGCGGCATGAGCCCCAGTGTTGCCAGATTGGGCGCTTTTCCACAAATTGGGCTACTTTTTTGCCCGAGTTGCGCTTTTTTTTGGCGGGTTGCTCCTTGCCCACAAATTGGGCTACTTTTGAACTCCGATTTTCCAAAAAATTTTGCATATTTTCTGGAAAGATCTTGAATTTTCTTGCATATCAGCTGTCATTTCTGCCCTTGTTCCTGCCAAGATGTGATTTTCAAAATGTATGGGCTTGGCAAATTTAAAACTAAAGCTCT
>JAAUXT010008417.1_pt1 | contig 15833 bp, 14 predicted proteins | sample 7278171 | NCBI WGS metagenome assembly JAAUXT01 (sample SAMN14350112, study PRJNA611818) | marine sediment metagenome | isolation source: surface marine sediment (1.8m) | place: French Polynesia: Moorea | collected 2018-08 | reverse complement strand
TCACGGATGCCCCTTTCGACACGATCAATCCCATAACGCGTGTCATCAGCTACCCTTTTTTGTTCAAGGACAATGCCCAGGCCGACGAAATTCTGGACGGCCCGTTAGGCCAGGAAATTCTCACCTCTTTAGAATCCCAGGGATTCAAAGGTCTGTGTTTTTCGGAAAACGGGTTCCGCAATCTCACCAACGACAGACGCGCCGTGCGCACACCCGACGATGTTCAGGGACTCAAGGTGCGGGTCATGGCCTCACCGCTCCAGAAGACCATCTGGCAGAACCTGGGCGCGAATCCGACGCCCATGCCCTGGCCAATTTACACCGAGTTGGAGCAAGGGGTTATCGACGGACAGGAAAATCCGTTGTGGGTCATAAAGGAGTACAAATTTTACGAGATTCAAAAGTATATGACCCTGACGCGTCACGTTTACTCCTCCCATATCGACGTGGCTTCGCTCGACTGGTGGCAGACCCTGACGCCCGCGGATCAGACCCTGATCCACGAGACCATCTGCGAAGCGGCGCGGTTTCAGCGCCAGGACAACCGGGAAAAAAATGAAGCCCGGTTGGCCTTTCTCAAAGCAAAGGGCATGCAAATCGAAGAGTCTCCCGATCTGGAAGCGTTTCGCGCCAAATTTGCCGCGTTGCAATCCAATCCGATCTATAGCGATCCTGCGGTAAAGCGTCTGCTCCTACGGATCCTTGAGGCCACCCGCTGATGAGAGCGCGCCCGTGCTGATTCGAAAGCTCAGCCGGCAGGTCAACCGCACCGTGGAATGGGGCCTGGCCGGGCTGGGCCTGGCCATGGTGGTTGTGGTGACGGCCCAGGTCTTCTGCCGCTACGTCCTCAACCATTCGCTTTTCTGGTCCGAGGAACTGGCCCGCTATCTGCTGGTCTGGCTTACTTTTCTAGGCGCCAGTGTCGCCTATCATCGCGGCGTGCACCCCAGTATCGACATGCTTCAGACGCGGGTCGGGCCGATCGCCGCCCGCGCCATGACCATCGCCGGCTACCTCGTGGCCCTGCTTTTTTTTGGGGTCCTGACCGTCTACGGCCTGCAGTTTGCCCATTTCGTTCGCGCCCAGATCTCGCCGGCGCTGCAGATCCCCAAATGGATCGTGCTGGCGATCCTGCCCGCCAGCGGCGCGATTCTATGTCTGCATACCGTGGCCCGCCTGCTCGACCTCGTCCGTGGGAGGTCCCGTGACGGCTGAAGTTCTCCTGATGGCCCTTTTGGTGCTGTTTGCCATCAATACCCCGATCGCGGTGGCCATCGGGGCGGCTTCGGTGATCGGAATCATCGTCCAGGGGGATTTCCCCCTGATGGTGGTGGCCCAGCGCATGTTCGGGGGCACTGATTCTTTTCACCTGCTGGCCGTGCCGCTTTTCATGTTTGCCGGCGCCCTGATGGAGGCCGGCGGCATCAGCCGACGGATCATCGACCTGGCCAACGCCCTGGTGGGCTGGTTGCCGGGCGGGCTGGCCGCCGTGACCATCGTGTCGGCCATGTTTTTTGCAGGGATCTCGGGCTCGGCCGCCGCCGACGCTGCGGCCGTAGGCGCGATCCTGATTCCGGCCATGCAGCGCTCGGGTTACCGTTCGGATTTCGCGGCCGCCGTGCTGGCTTCGGGGGGCTCCATCGGGGTCATCATCCCGCCCTCGATTCCCATGATCATCTTCGGTTTTCTCACGGGTGCCTCCATCGGCCAGTTGTTTGCCGGGGGTATCCTTCCGGGGTTCCTGGTGGGTTTGTCGCTTATCGCCGTGGCCAGCCTCGTTTCGCGCCACCAGGGCTACGGCGCCACCCAGCCCTTTGCGGCACGCCATGCCTGGCAATGCTTCCGCCGGGCGGTGCTGGCTATGGGGGCGCCCCTGATCATCCTGGGCGGCATTCTCTTCGGCATTTTCACGGCCACCGAATCGGCGGCCGTGGCCGTGGTCTACGCTCTGGTGGTGGGCCTGGGGATCTACCGCGAGATCGAGGTCCGGCGTCTGCCCGCGATTCTGATCGACGCCGGCGTGACCGCCGCGGTGGTCATGTTCATCATCGCCGCGGCCTCGGTCTTCAGCTGGCTGGCGGCCATCGAAGAACTGCCGGCCCGGCTGGCGGGTGCCCTGCTGACCCTGACCGACCACCCGGTCGGACTGCTGCTGTTGATCAACCTCATCCTCCTGGCGGCCGGCACCTTCGTGGAAACCACGGCGGCCCTGATCCTCCTGGTGCCGATGATCGTGGCCGTCCTGCCCGCACTCGGCATCGATCTGGTGCATCTGGGGGTCGTCGTGGTCACCAACCTGGCCATCGGTATGCTGACGCCGCCCATGGGCATCTGCCTGATCGTGGCGGGAACCATCTCCGGCGACCGCCTGGGGGCGATCGCCTGGCGGGTGCTGCCCTTTCTCGGGATCCTGCTGGTCGACCTGTTGATCATTTCGTTCTATCCGCCTCTTACGATGTGGATGGCCGGCCTGGTGGCCCATTGACAGGAACGGGGCGGATGGTGTTTGTTGAACCCCGAACCCAGTACGCCGACCGCTATCACCGACGGCCCCGCTGGCCGTCGTCAAGCTTGTTCCGCCACCATTCACAAGCGAAACGCAAGACCGGACGCGGGCCCCGACCCAAGCATGCCGCGCATCAGGGAGGATGCCAATGACCTCACAGATGACCATTCCCGCCCTCTGGGAGATGAAACGGAAACAACAGAAAATCGTGGCCCTGACGTCCTACGATTTCACCATGGCCCGTCTGGTGGACGCGGCCGGAATCGATGTCATCCTGGTGGGCGATTCGCTGGGTATGGTGGTCCAGGGACGCGCCAATACGCTCCCGGTCACGATGGACGAAATGATCTACCATACCGCTATGGTGTCCCGCGCCGCCCGGCGGGCGCTGGTGGTGGGCGACATGCCCTTCATGTCCTACCAGGCCGATCCGGCCGAGGCGATCGGCAATGCCGGTCGGTTCGTCAAGGAAGCCGGAGCGGCGGCGGTCAAACTTGAAGGCGGCGCCGCGGTCAGTGCCGTGATCCGGGCCATCACCCAGGCCGGCATCCCGGTCCAGGCCCATATCGGGCTCACCCCCCAGTCGGTTCACCAGATGGGGGGCTACCGGGTTCAGCGGGATGCCGAACGTCTTTTGGCCGACGCCCGCGAGGTCCAGGCGGCGGGAGCCTTTTCGGTGGTGCTGGAGGGCATTCCCGCCGATATTGCCCGGGCCATCACCGCGGCGCTCGATATCCCCACCATCGGCATCGGGGCCGGGCCGGAATGTGACGGGCAGATTCTGGTCCTGCACGATCTCCTGGGGCTGCACGATCGCCAGCTGCCCAAATTTGTCAAACAGTATCAGAAACTTGTCGACCCCATTCGGGAGGGACTGGCGGCCTACGGCGAGGAGGTGCGTGACGGCCGTTTTCCCGCGGCGGAGCACTGCTACCGGTGAAGGCCAGAGATCACCAACAGGACAGCCCTCCCTTGCGGTACGCCGTTGTCGGTTGCGGCCGGATCGGCATCACCTGGGCCCGGCATCTGGCTGCCGTTGGCGGGGTGCCGGTCGGATTTACCAGCCGCCGACACGCATCGGCCCAGGCGGCTGCCGAAGCAGCCGGGGGCGGGAGGATCTTGGCGTCGTTGGGGGCGCCTTTGGGTGATGCCGATCTGGTATTGATCACGACCCCCGACGGTCAGATCGAAACCGTCGGGCGTGAACTGGCCGATGCGGGGGTTCTGGCGTCCGGATCGGTTGTCCTGCACTGCAGCGGGGCGCTGGGGGCCGATATTCTGGCTGCGCTTCGCAAGGGCGGGAGCTTTATCGGTTCGCTGCACCCTCTCCAGAGCTTTGCGGCCCCGGCCCTCGATTATAACCCCTTCGAGGGTATTGTCATGGCCGGGGAAGGCGATCCACCGGCTGTCGCCCTGGCCGAGAAATTGGCCGTCCAGCTCAAGTCGCGCTTCATACGCCTGCCCGTCGGCACCAAGACCCTCTACCATGCCGCCGCCGTGGTCGCCTCCAACTATCTCGTGGCGCTGATGGGCGGCGCTATCCAGATGCTGGCCGAGTGCGGATTGGAGAACCGGGAGGCATTCGGCGTGCTAGAGCCGCTGGTGCGCGGAACCCTGGACAACATTGGCCGTCTGGGTATTCCGGACGCTCTGACCGGCCCTATCGCCCGCGGGGATGGTGAGACGGTCGAACGCCATTGCCGCGCTCTGGCGGAAAGGCAGCCGGGGCTGCTGCGGCTATACCGCATCCTGGGCGAATACACCCTCGCGCTGGCCGTTCACCGCGGTGAACTCAACCCCCGGCAGATCGAAACCCTTCGCACGCTGCTTGTCGATCGATCCGGCAGCGATTCCCGGCACGAAAGCTGATATCAGATCAGGTGTGTTTTCAGGGGGCCCGCGGTCAGGGACTGATTGGCGCGCGCGATGGCTTCCTCGGAGCCGATGACAGCCGTTCCTGCCTGGGTGGAAGGATCGGCAAAATACCGCTCGGCCACAGTTGCAATGATCCTGCGATCGAGGGTGAGGAGGCGCTCTTTAAATCTTTGCCGCGCCTTGTCTTCCAGCCTCACCAGTTTGCGAAAGAAAGCCTTGCGCGCCGCGGTGCCCGGGGCGTCGGGCTTGTCGATATCCGCACAGACCTGCAGGACGGCTTCCTTGATATCTTCATCCGAATAGTGGCCGGCGACTATGAAGTCGCTGGCGCCGTCGAATTTTTCGAGGGTGCGCTCGATGTGCGGATCACGGTAGGAACCCAGCGCGAATAGCCCGTCTTCCGGATTATAGAGCGCAAACCCGCCATAGGCGCCCCCTTTTTCACGGATTTCACGATGCAGATAGAGGGAGCGTAGCATTTTGGCGATGGCCGCCAGGGCCGGGGCGTCGTCGTGGTGGTAACGCACGCAGGGGAGGGCCCGGGCCACGAAGTTAACGGCCGTGCTCGTCTGCCAGCCCTCGTATACTGTAGCGGGGTTGCCGCTATAGGCGGCACGGGGGGTGGGCGGTTTCTGGGAGGGGAAATGATCCGGCAGCGCCACGATAAAGGGCCGGGCGGCCTCGAGGGCGTGGTCGCTGCCCACGGCGGCCAGTTTCAGGTTGCCGGATCGAAACAACTGGCGGTGCATGTCGGACAGGACGGCCCGCAGGCGTTCGAGGTCTCCGTCGGCCGGCTGCAATCCCCAGGATTTAATCGCCTGGAGTTGGTGAACGCCATGCCAGAGCTCGTTGAGACGGGCACTGGGGGTTAGGTTGCGGCTGGCCAGCGAGATGGCCAAACGGTGTCCAGTGTGGATGACGGCCCTTTCCAATGCGGCCCGGTACTCCAGCAATAGGCGGCGCAGCTGGGGTTTGTCGGAAAAGGAGACCATCTCCGCCAATTCGGCCACCAGATCGAAGAGTCGCTCCTGATTTCGGTCGAGACATTTGGCACCGAGGGTCAAAAGCGGCCGCGGTGTGCCTTCCGGATCATGGCATGTGCGGGCCTGGGCCGCCATGTCCATGCCGCCCGTATAGCGATCGAGCCGACGGGCCAGTTCCGCGTAGTTGCGACGGTCGGTTCCCATGCGCGTGAAGGCATGGGCGAAAAAGGGTAGCAATTTAAGCGCCTCCTCCTCCAGCGGGGGCAGGTCAAGGGCGGCTGTCAGGTAAAAGAGACCGCCGGTGGGCTGGTCATAGTATGTTATGGCCTCGGAGGGCGACAGGGGAGAGGCGGCCAGTTGCTGAACGCTCGGCGGGATGTCTGTGCGTGCCAGGGTCGGCAGGACGGTGAGATCTTCGTCGGTATCCTGGCGATTTTTCAACGCGGCGGCTTCCGCCCTGATGCGCTCCTGTTCCTCGGCCGTCAAACGTTCGGCAATGGCCTGCAGTTTCTCTTTTTCGCGTGCGTAATCCTGCTGTTGTTTTTCTTCGTCAGGGATCAGTTTGAAAAGAACGCGGTGTGGGTTTTCCAGAAAATGAGTCCGGATGCGCTCCTCGAAAAAAGGTCCCTGCTCAAGCTGGCCGCGCAACCGCGCTAGATCCCGATCGAGGTCCAGGACGGATTCTGGACGGCCGCCATGAAACCAGGTGCTGGTAATGAACAACAGCAGTTTGAGCCCGTAGGGATAGGGGGTATTGGTAATCTCCTTGCGATGAAATTCGATCTGATGGATGGCTGCCTCGATCAGATCGGGGTCGATACCCCCGCTCGCCAGACCCTCCAGGGTCGTCGTGATGAGTTCTTCGATGGTGGCGGCATCCCCGTCCGCCACGTTCTTCAGACCGCAGAAAAAGAGCGTGTCGCGGTTGTCGGCGTCGAATCCGCTGGCATCCGCCAGCGAAGAGCCCAGTTCGGACTCCATTAGGGCCTGACGCAGGGGCGACGCCTGGTTGCCCAGAAGAATCTGCTCCAGCAGCGTGAGCACGAGCACCTCGAAAGTGTCCTGGACATCCGCCAGCAGCCAGCCCAGACCGATTTGGCATTTGCGGCCCGTATCCTCACCGGGCGTAATCGGGTAGGTATAGGTGGCTTTGCGTGGCGACGTCCAGCGCGGCTGCGGAGGGACGGTCGTCCGGGGGTCGATCGCTTCGAAACGGCGCAAGACTTTCTCTTCGACAAAAGCCAGGTGGGCCTCCAGCGGGAAACTGCCATAGGAGTAAAAATAAGCGTTGCTGGGGTGGTAGTGGCGCTGGTGGAATTGTTTGAGCGCCGCCCAGGTCAAATCGGGGATGGCCTGGGGATCGCCTCCGGAATTATGACGATAGGTGGTATCCGGATAAAGGGCGTTGAGCAGCGAGCGCGCCATGACCTGATCAGGAGACGACATGGCCCCTTTCATTTCGTTGAAGACGACCCCTTTGAAAACCAGCGCCGTCCGGCCCTGGTCATCGGCTTTGTAGTCGAGGCGGTGGCCCTCTTGACGGAAACTGGCCTCATCCAGGCGGGGAAAGAAAACGGCGTCCAGATAGACATCCATCAAATTGTAGAAATCTTTCAAGTTCTGGGTGGCAAACGGATACAAGGTCCAGTCCGAGGCCGTAAAGGCATTCATGAAGGTGCTCAGGCTGCGTTTGAGCATGGCAAAGAAAGGGTCGCGCACAGGATATTTTTCCGAACCGCAAAGAACGGTATGCTCCAGGATGTGGGCCACGCCACTCGAATCACGCGGCACCGTCTTGAGTCCCACACCGAAAGCATTTTCCGTGTCTTCGCGGCTAATATGGATGTAGCGCGCGCCGGTGGGGTGGTGGGTGAGGGCGTAATAGAAACCGCCAATGGTCGTCAGGGGCAGGGAGGTGTCGATGGTAAATCCGTTCAGGATCTGATCTATAGGAAAATCAGGATTCAAATGATCTTTCAGTTGGTCGTTCATGCCACCTACCTTTCTTCGTCCTGGCATCGCATGCTTAGTCGGCGCTCTATGCCCCCGGCCGGGGGTTTCGCAGGCCGGCGGTATGCTCCGCATTTGGATTGCATCACGCCAAATCGCGGGGAGGATGACCGCCCCACGACGCTGAAAGCCCTATAACGCCGAATAGATGCCCCGGCTCTGGCGTCTTATTTTTTCAAGTTTGTTGAGGCGAAAGATAATATTGCGGATTTTTTTGTCATCAAATCCGGTCTTGGTTTGGATGTATTTGAAGGAGGCCCCGTTGCGTGCGCGTTTGATGACATTGTAGACGGTATCCATGGCCGTGGCCGCACTGCGGGAGCTGCGGTTTGAAACGGCCGCGGAGCGGGCCTGCCCTGCCGCCGCTGTCGACCGAATGAGTTTTTCCAGCTGCGTGATCCGTTTCTCAAGCCGATCGATGTCCTTTTTGGTAGGGATCTTGTAATGCTGCAGAAAAAATTTGACCATGGCATCGAAACTGATCGGTTTACTCTTCTTGCGTGTCATGTGTCCCTCTCTTTGGTTGCGGCCGGAATCCAGGGCCGATATGCTGTCACCAGCTTGAAGCTACCAACGAACAAGTTAAAGTCAAGCAGGTTCATGGTTGCTAACCTTTAGTATCGATAGGCTTTTCAGTCGCTGAGCGTTGAAGGGGAATACTCCCGGTATGACTAGCTCCGGATCCAGCGCTGCAATCACATCGGATACGGGCGTCGCTGGAAGACCGAGCGTATCGGGTTCCACGAACTGATCTCTTATCAGACCCAACCAATCGTCCGAAGGGGCTTGGGGCTTGAAAGACACATGCCATCCGTATTAGAGGGGCCTCTGGGTCTGGCATCGTTCTACGGGGCCGGGCTAGGGCAGACCGCCGCCGTTTCCGGCGGGATGATCGTGAACACGACTGACCGGCCATGAGATCGCTTGATGACATCACCGCGTGTATTACTCCATTCGAAGGGTTTGCGGGCCCGCAAGCGCCTTGGGCAGAATTTTTTGGCCAACCCGCAGATCGCCGAACGCATCGTATCCCAAGCCGCTATAGGCCCTCGCGATGTGGTCCTGGAGATCGGCGCCGGCCTGGGGGCGCTTACCATCCCGACCGCCCGTCAGGCACGAACGGTTCTGGCCGTGGACAAGGATCCGCGGATCATCGATCTTTTGCGGGGCGAGCTGACCTCGCGCGGCCTCGCCAATGTCGAGCTTATCGAAGCCGATGTTCTCAAACTGTCCCTGGACAGACTCCTGCCCGATGGATGCGGGCCGCTGATCGTTATCGGCAACCTGCCGTACAATATTTCCTCCCAGATCATCGTCCGCCTGATCCAGCAACGAAGCATCATCCGTCACGCGGTCGTGATGCTGCAGAAAGAAATGGCCGATCGCCTGCTGGCCATACCGGGCGGCCGTGACTTTGGGCGTCTGTCCGTTATGCTGCAGTATTGTGCCGGTCTCAAGAAGATCATCGAGGTCGACGCCGTTCATTTCTTTCCGCGTCCCCAAGTCAGTTCGGTTGTGCTGGAGGCGTGCTTCCATCACCGGCCGGAGGTTGCAGCGGAGAACGAAGCGTTGTTCTTCCAGGTCGTCAAGGCCGCTTTCGGTCAGCGTCGCAAGACGCTGCGCAACGCCCTGCGCGGCAGTTTGCGGGACCTTGCACCGGCCACGATCGATCAGTGGCTGGCCGCCGTCGGCATCGAGGCGCGTCGGCGTGCGGAAACGCTGTCGGTGGCCGAATTCGTAAGGCTGGGTAACTGGTTGCACAGGCACACGGCAGCACGCAATTGACATGTCTTCCAAAATTACATACAAGCGTCTAATTTCCTTCTGCAGGCGGGCAACCCTGTTGCGGAAACGGCCAAAGGGCCGGTCTCCAGCAATTAATGGCCACGCTTGGGGCGGAATCAGATCGGTACCTGCATGACGGGAGTTAAATGAAGCTTCATGGACAAGATGACGGATGCCAAAATTCGCGCCTGGCTAAAAGAATACGAACCATCGATTTTGGATGCCTACAATCGCTATCTGGAAGGGGTGCTGGCTGTCCTCGGCCCCCCCTCCGACGACATGTCTACCGGACCTGAACCCCTGCGAATATGGTTGTCGAACCACCATTCGGATGTCTTAGAAAAAATATCGCTGGGATAGCCACCGGTCCGGCCCACCGCACCTCAACCGTCCCGTACCGGTCGGGAAGGCTATTCGCACCGGCCAAATGGCGTTTCTTGAGCACGCGCCATCCATAGAAGAATGATGGAGATTGTCGGATTCCTCCTGCTGAGGCCTGCATGGCTGCGGTCGCCCGCTGCGCGGCGAGGCCAGGGCAGGCCCGCATCGGGTTGGTTGTTCGGTCGTTCCGATTTGCACTCGGTCCGAATCTGTGATTGAACACTATTGGATATTGCCTAAGATGATGCCTTCCGGTCCCATCGCGATATGCGGCCCGTTATGGGGGCACACGGCCGAGGCCATGGGTCGTGCCCTCGGCCTTCGAGCCGCTCTTGAGATCCAGAGGCTTCCCATTCTCGACACGACACTTAAGCCTGTGACATGCGGGAGTGACCGGGCAGGTTGCGTGAGGACAGCAGCTCGATGACGCTAATTACCGAACGGCGAAACAAGTACCGGTTCTTGATCCAGCCGGACACTGCCGAAAACAGGCGGCACACCGGGCGTGCCAACCGGCGGGACCGGGACCGGCTTCGGCTGCCCATCTGGCTGCAGCTCTCCCTGATGACGGTTTTTCTGGCCCTCATCATTATGTATATGATGAGCTTTTTTTTCCTGAACCGTCAAAAGGAACAACTGTATCACCAAGCGGTCCAGCGCGGCATTCTGGTTTTGAGTCAATACGCCCAGCAGGCCCGCCTGCCCCTCATCGACAAAAATGACCTGCCGCTGAACACGCTCATCAAGAACGCCACCGAAATCGCGGGTCTCGTGCTGGCCTACATCGTCGACCATACCGGCAAGATAAGAGCGCACACCGAAATTGATCGCCTGCACACACCGGCTGAAGTTTGGCTCGGGTATGAGCGGGAACAGCGCCAGGGTGAAACCGTCTACTTCAACACCATTTCGGAAACGGGTGAGCCTCTATTGGTTCTGAGGCGCTCGATCTGGTTTCAGGAGCGGCTGTTGGGTCAGATCTATATCGGTCTGTCGCTTGAACACATCCAGAAAGTCATCCGGGAGGATCAGCTCTCCATTCTGGTAATGATCCTGCCCCCGCTCATCATCGGATTGCTGGTGGCGGTCACGCTCGGCTTTTGGTTTTCACGGCCGATCACACACCTGGCCCAGGCCACTGATGAAATCCGGAAGGGCAACTACACCTATCGGATCAAAATCAAGCGCAACGATGAGTTGGGGCACCTGGCCAAGGCCTTCAACCACATGAATGCCGAGCTGCTCCAGAAGGATCTGATTCAAAAGCGTTTTGGTAAATATGTCGGTCTGGAAGTGGCCGAGCTGATATCCAATCAGCCCGAAAAGGACTGGCTCAAGGGCAAGCGCTGTGAGGCTTCCATCGTTTTTACCGACATCCGCGGCTTTACCCGTCATGCCGAAACGCTGGAACCGGAGGATCTGGTCGAGCAGCTGAATGTCTATCTCGAAATCGCGGCCGAGGTCATTTCAGCCAACGGCGGCTACGTGGACAAATTCATCGGTGATGCGGTCTTAGGGGTGTTCGGCGTACCGATGGCCTTGGATGATCATGCAGATCAGGCCCTCTGCGCCGCCATCGAGATGCAGCGGCGGTTTCACAACGGCCCGCAGGCGGGCAATAAACTGCTCGATGCCGTGGGCATCAGCATCCACAGCGGGATGGTGCTCTCAGGCAACATAGGTTCCCCCAGTCGTCTGGAGTATACGGTGATCGGTGATTCCGTCAACGTTGCCGCCCGCCTCAACGCTGTGGCCGGACCCGGTGAGATTGTCATAACCCAGAACTGCTTCGAGAGACTCACACAGACGGTCGAGGTCGAAAAACTGCCGCCCCAAATGATCAAAGGAAGGGTCTCGCCAATCGATGCTTACCGCATTCCTCAACGCCATGCCACAGGTTGAGACCGCCGCTCTCGGGTGGCGATCCTCTGCGGCGGCGCGTTTGGTGGTATGGCTGCCGTTCCTGGCGCTGATGCTGACGGCCTGTGCGCCGCCCCAGCAGGTGCGCCCGCCCTCGGAATTGCTGGCGATTACGGTCGGGGCCGAGGAGGATCTGGAAGAATTGGCCCGCCGCTATCTAGGGGCGGCGGACCGCAATTGGGTCATAAAAGATTTCAACCAGATCGACTCCGTTACCGAAGGCCAGCTGATCCTGATCCCGCGGCGGAATTACCGGCCGGGAGGACTTGCCCCCGATGGCTATCAATTGGTCCCCGTCATGGCCTATCCCGCGCTGGCGGCGGTCAAAAGCGAACAGACCTCCCGCATCGTCGATCGGTTTCGGCAACACCTGCAGTTGCTTCAGACCGAGGGCTACCACGTCGTCGATATCCACCAGTTGGCGGCCTTCATGGCCTTCGAAGCCACCTTGCCACCCAAAGCCGTGGTCTTGACATTCGATGACCAATCACGGCTGTTTTACGATCTCATCTTTCCCATTTTGCGAACCCATCAGGTGCCGGGAACCCTTTTTATCACCCCTCCGTCGGTTGGTAACGAATCCATGGCCGACTGGTCCCAGCTACGCGAGATGACCGAGTCCGGGATAACGATCCAGTACCGCTTTCCAGAAACGCTCGCCGCATCGCTCAAACCCTTACGGTTTCCAGGTCGATCCGACCTGGCGCAGATCGTGGCGACGCTCTCCCGCGAACGTGTTCAGATCGAATCCCGCACCGGTCAGCCCTGCCGCTACTTGTCCTATGCCAACGGCAAAATGGCCACCCTGAAAATCATGCTGGCCGAGAAGGCCGGATTTGCAGGCGGATTCAACCGCTCCGGCGACAGTAATCCCTTCTACCAGGATCCTTTCGCCGTCCAGCGTGTACCGGTCCAGTGGAATGAAACGGCGGACAGCTTTCGGAAACACCTAACCGTCTTCAAAGCTGAGGTCTTGCGATGATTCGGCCATTGTGCGCCCTGTTTTTGATCGCCAGCCTCCTTGGGCAGGGCTGCGCCGCCAACAGTTTTCGGCGTTCCGGAGCCCCTGGGCCTGACGCCCGGCCGATCGTCGCCGCCCTCGCGGAAAAGGCCGCCCTCCATGAAGTGGCCGATGACATTCAGTTGGCGCTGCTCTGCTGGCGGGGCATTCTGGAGTTTGCTCCGGAGCACGCCGAGGCGATCTTCAATCTGCAACGCCTTGAGGCGACCGCGGCGGAACGGGCCCGCGCCAGCTATCTTAACGGGAAGACGGCGCTGGCGCAGAAACGTCCCAAAGATGCCCGCCGCGCCTTGTTGCTGACCCTGCGGTTGGACCCTCAGTTCGAGGATGCCCGCCAGCGCCTGCGCCAGTATATGAACCCGCCAGTTTACAAATGGTACCAACTCCAGCCGGACGAATCTCTCACGGACCTGTCCCGGAAATTCTATCGCACGCCAGAAGGGGCCGACCTGATCGCGTTCGTCAATAATCTGCCCGCCAATGCCGAAATCCTGGCCCCCCGTATGCTGAAAATCCCCGTTTTGGCTGCCCGACCGCCCTATCAGGCCCAGAAGACCGATCAGGATCTGGTTCGGGCCCGTAAGCTGTCCAAGGCCGGGCGGCACGAGAAAGTTCTGGTCATCACCGAACGGCTTCGGCGCGCCAATCCGAAACTCCGCGAAGCCGTTGCGTTGGAGAACAAGAGCCGCTTCATTCTGGGGAGGCGCCTTAATCAGCAGCAGCAGTACCTCCAGGCCAAACAGATGCTGGACAAGATCGAAGGCCCGCACCCGGGCCTCGAAGCATTGCGGGACGAAGTCAGGACGCAGATGATGCGGCAGGCCGAAGTCTATTATCGTGACGGTGTTAAATTGTTCTTAAACGACGAGCTTGAACGTGCCGTGGAGAAGTGGCGTCTGACCCTGGCGCTGGATCCCGAACATCAGGAGGCGGCGGCCAGCATCCGCGAGGCCGAAAGCTTGCTGCAGAAATTGAAAACGGTGGACGAAGAGTAAGGACGAACGCCTTTTCACCATGAGCGCCGAAGCGATACAATTCGGGAAATACACGTTGCTGGACAGGATTGCCTTTGGCGGTATGGCCGAACTATACCGGGCCAAGATCACAGGCGAGCAGGGTTTCGAGAAGCTCGTAGCGATCAAGAAGATTTACACCCACCTGCATTCACAGGAGGAGATGGTCCAGGCCTTTATCGACGAGGCCAAGCTGGCGGCCTATCTTCAACATGCCAATATCGTCGAGGTCTATGATTTCGGCTGCCTGGAAGACACGTACTTCATTGTCATGGAATATCTGCGCGGCAAGGATCTGCGGTCCATCAGCAACCGCCTTCAGGATGCCGATCATTCGCTGGGCCTGAACAACAGTCTCTTCATTGCCAGCTCCATTTGCGCGGGATTGGAATATGCCCACCAGCTTCCCGATATTGCGGGAAACCCTTTGAACATTGTCCACCGCGATATAAGCCCTCAGAACATCTTCATCACCTACAGCGGCCAGGTCAAGATTCTCGATTTCGGCCTGGCCAAGGTGGCCGGACGTCAGTCGGCCACCGAGGCCGGCACGCTCAAAGGCAAGCTCGCCTACATGGCCCCCGAGCAGGCCCAAGGCAAGGCGATCGACCAGCGCAGCGATATATTCTCACTGGGCATCATCTTGTATGAAATGCTCTCAGGGCACCGGATGTACGAAGGCGACACGCTCAAACTACTGCGTCAGGCTCAGAACCGTTCGTTTGTTCCGCCTGAGTTGATCATGCCCGAATTGCCCCGCTCGCTGCAGGACACCCTGCATCGGATGCTGGCTTTCGTTCCGGCCGATCGATTTGCTGATTGCGGTGAGGTCCTGGGCGCTCTGGAGGGCTGCCAGGCGGATTTTTCCTATCGCAGCCAGGAGCGTCAACTGAGCCGGATGGTCAGCGATCTTTTTGTCGACGAAAAAGGCGTTGAAGAAGAGCGGCTGGCGGAGCTTCTGCAGCAGGGCGAAAAGGCCTCCCCCAATCCCTTCGTGCGGCCTGATACGGAGACCCCCGGGCGCGCCAGCGGCAGAACTATACCGCTTGGGGGCCAGTCGTCGTTAGTGAACGGATTGCGGCGCCGGTTAGGCACCTGGCCGGCTTGGTTGGCGCTGGGCTTAGGAGGGTTGCTGGTGGCCGTGGGATTGTCTTTATGGCTCAATCGGCCCAACGGCGATCCCCACGATACGGCGGCCGGTAAAGCAGCCTTCAAAGCCCGTCCCTATGTGGAGACGAGCCCGCCTGAAGCACCCCGTACCGACCCTCATACAACAGAGGACCGGACGGTCCTGGTACAACAGGCGCTGGCTTTGATGGATACCGATGCGGAAGCGGCGCGCCAGCTGTGGCGTGAGATCCTGGCAGCGGATGCGGATAATGCCGAGGCGCACTTCAATCTTGGTCTGCTACACATCCGTTCGGGTGAGTATCAGCCGGCCATTGCTTCGTTTCAAAAAGTGCTCGTGGTGCAGCCCCGGATGGCAGACGCGCTCTTCAACCTGGGATTTGCCTATACCAAAAGCGGGCAGTACGACCAGGCCTTGGCCAGCTACGACCGGGCCGTGGCCCTGAGCCCACCCTATCAGGACGAAGTGCTCTATAATCTGGCCACGGTGCACGAAATCCAGGGCGACTGGCAAAAGGCGTTGCAAAAATTACAAATGGCGTTAAAATTTAACCCTGATAACGACCGTGCCCGGGACTATTTTGAACGGCTCAAGCACGAACACCGCCAATCGCCATGATCAGACCTTGCCACTGCCGCCCCGGTCTCCTGCTGGCCGCCCTCGCGGCGGTTCTGCTGTTGGGTTGCAACACCTTCAAACAGAGAGTCGTTGCCCCTCCCCCGGATACAACCGTGCGGACGACCGCTCCCCCCAAGACCGATAGCAAAAAGGACCTGCCGATCGCCCAGTTCCGCAACCGACGCTACTATGTCCATCAGGTTCGCTGGCCGAACGAATCGCTGGAGTTGATCGCGCAGTGGTATACCGGCAGCCGCACCAACTGGAAGAAGCTGGCGCAGGCCACCCCCAATCTGCGCCAAAACCGCCTGTACCATGGCAATGTGGTCTTCATCCCGCTTGATCTGCTGCAAATCGAGACCCCCATGCCAAAGCGCTATGTTCAGCAAAACGCTCCGCCGCCGGCGGTTTCGGAACCGGCCAATCCTTCGCGGGGCGGCGAAGCGCCTCCCCGGCCGTACGGACCGCGCCCTTACCCCCGCCCGAAAACCCCTTAAGCGGCCGGCGGGTGGCCCAACATCCTGGAATCCCAGGCGAACCCGCAGACCGTCGGGGCCGAGGCGCTCCATCAGGTCACACAACAGCCGAACCC
>JAAUXT010002037.1_pt1 | contig 15833 bp, 17 predicted proteins | sample 7278171 | NCBI WGS metagenome assembly JAAUXT01 (sample SAMN14350112, study PRJNA611818) | marine sediment metagenome | isolation source: surface marine sediment (1.8m) | place: French Polynesia: Moorea | collected 2018-08 | reverse complement strand
TAACACAAAAGACTTAAATGGTTTGACATCAGTGCACTTCCAAAATAGTAGATTACTTGATAATCTACTGTCAGATCAAGAACTCAGACAATGGCACAGCAGGGGCCTTATGTATGGTAAACAATGGGAGTGAGGAGATGATCACCTCTGAGCTTTAGCAAGGAGGTGATTATCTCCTAGCTCCCATTGTTTACCTCTAACGGAATGCCAGTTTGAACGTTGAATTATCACATACAGTACAGGGAAGCTGAGAACCACCTCTGGAGCACACAATCCCAGATTTGCATCCCCTCTCCTTCATCGGGGGATTTCCTGCCAGCTGTTGGTGGACATCAATGTTGGTGGACATCAATCCACAACATATTTCAGAACAAGTTCTCGCCTTTTCAAACCACACACCGTGAAGCGTTCACAGACAAACAGCCCAGTGAACGTGCTGATTTGTTCAAGTGTTCAAGACAACATAACTTGCAAGGTTCTCACATTTTTCTCGACATATTTTCAATTCTACAACCCGTTTATTTGATCAGCTGCGGGGCAGCTCTCACCAGACAAATGTCGTGTTTCTACGCCAAAGATTCCAGCACCTTCTCCAGCTTTTGATCAGCCTCGCTCGGATTCGCTTCTTCTGCAGCAACGGAACCGAGAAACAACGGAGGTTCGTCGAACAGCTGTCAAATCAACAGAAATCACCATCATTGTTGAGAACAAGTCGATTGGTCACCCCACCTGAAATCTCCACTGTCACTAAAATGATATTTTCGACGAGACGAGTCGAGTCAAATTTACCTGAAAGAGATCGACCTTTGTGTTTCTAACACACACCGCGTCTGCGCCAAGCTATGTGGACGCTGTGTCTAACACACAGAATGCGTCACGTACCTGACTGAAGTCGACGTCCTGGAACAGTTCCTGAACAAACCGCCGGGAGTTCAGCCTGTAGTTGTAGTTGGCAAGTGTGTGACAGACCTCAGAGTAGAGACAAATGTCCTGGTACGTCTTCGGAAACTTTTGCTTCAGACTGAAATCCAAGAACACCAATTGCTCTGAGACTATTCACTTCAACGCCATCTGTCACCAAACAAGGACGGACACACGCACGCACCACTGACCTGAGTAAACCCTTTTCAGTTCCCTTCACAGCGACGGAACTGCTCAGATTCACGATGAGTCGCATCACTTCCTTTCGGATCAGGTTCTTTCCGACTTCGCTGTCTTCTGACATAATGAACTTGGGATTGCCTGCATCACAAGACAAAAACATATTCTTTCAGACAAAGCGCACGCTACCATTCCAAAGCTCGACACAGTCGCATCGCCCGACGCACCTGACTCGACGCTCAGCGTGCTCGTCACGCTGCTGCCCGGGTGCAGCCCCGACATGAGGTCCGCGTCACTCCCGGCGTTCGACCGGAGCGTGGCGGCGCCGGCGCCGGCGCGGGTACTCGGGCTCGGGTCTCGGCTCTTTTCGGTTGACTCCGTGCTCGGATGTCGTGCCAAGGGTCGCACCGCGAGCAGCGGCTCGTTGGCAGCTGCAAAGAGGTGACAATGTGACAGAACACAAGTTCGGTCTGGTCACTATGGTCTTGCTCCTGGGTACAACAGTGATGTCAAGGCAAAAAGACACCGAATTCGATCTATTGCAGCAAGATATACTAGTTGCGTTGACATAACTCCACAACTCATGCCGACTGATCACAAAATGTTTGAACCAGGGGAACCCCTGAACTCCTGTGAGCATCGCCTGTGTTGAATGCGAGCCTCACCTGCCCCGAACACGCCGTCGTCTCTCCTCAGCCGGACGCAGCCCAGACACGTGTTGACGGAGTGGTTCTCCAGACCGTCGCTCGGCTCCACCTGCTCAACCAGACACGAAATAACACAAAAATTGCAATCAAGCTCGGTTTTCCTGACCCATAGCTCACCTGGCAAGGATTTTTTTCCCACAAATTAGCCTCCCCCCTCCCCTGGTTTGAAAAATCCCCACCTGAGGGAGGGGCATCATCTGACTTTTTAGCAGTCGATGCTTGTGCAAAACTGTCAATAATTTGAAAGGAGTCCAGTCACAGACAACCCCAGCTGAGATACGACAAAGGGAATATCCACGAAAAGGACCTGCGACGCGCTTCTGCTGTAAGCGACACGGGGAGGTTCGGCGGCCGCCTCGTCCTGCGCTGCGGCGGGTTCGGGCAGCGCGCAGCGCGGGTCCTCCCCCTCCGTCACCTGAGGGCGAGATACCGAGGTCAAGACGACATGGCAACACTGAAAACAGAATCTAGCTGCCATCGGCGAAACAGAATATTTTGACGTTCGCGTAAGCGTTGACGTTGTAGTCATCTCGTACTCCTCACACACACACACACACACACACACACACGCACACGCACACACACAAACACTGAGCTATTTGCCTTTGGTTCTCAACAAAACTGTGTAGATTATCAGAGGGGAAAGAGACACCTTTCTTTGAGATCACAAACACAAATACTGCTTTGAACTTCAAAATTTGTGGTGCAGCAGCCCAGCCAGGGCGAGATCTACGTCCACGTTGACACGAACGTCTGCGTTTGCAATTTTCCGAACCTTGCCAATGAGAGCTGATTTTCATTCTGTTTCGTGACCCAATGAACAAAAAGACGGCAAGATTCACATGCTCCTCAAAGCCTGAGTTGAAACGCATGCAACACTGCAGCCCGCTGCAAACCCTTCGCGCTGCAGAGTCAGTGCACTCAGTTGAACAGTTAGTGTTGGGTGTCTGCGTCTTACAATGTACGGTGCAAGTACGGATTTTACCCTTGTCTTCTCCTACGGCAATGGAGAAAGAACAGTGAACGAGCGTTAAACACTGAAAAAACTTTCGGACCAAAGAAACACCTCTCTCGTCACAAACTCGCATCTTTTCTTTGAAGGTCTCTTCTCACCTGAAAGAGCATGCTGATATCGACGGGCAAGGTGACCCCGATGTACTCGGACTTCCCTGCAGGTCGGGCACTCTTCTTCAACTTCTCCTTGGACGCAGACAGAGGTAGCACGTCGTACGGACTAGTGGATAGGGCCTCCAATTCCTGGAGAGACTGGCAACTCAGGTTTCTCAAGCGGTTTGATGAACTGAAACATAAAGAAACGTTCACTGTGAGGAATAAAAAACACAATGAAATAGCGTGTGAAAACATCTGTGAAGATCACGGCAGCTCGGGTTTTCGACTCTTCAGAGAAGATGCCAAACACAACTCAACGAAGCCTGCCGTCTGTTTGTTGGATCTCACGGTTTGTTGATCGCTTCAGACGATCATCACTGCGGCACAAGGAATATTTCATTTTGCACAAACTTCAGAAGATCACAAAATCAAATCTGGACACGGAAACAACACTTCCCAACCTCGGTCTGGAAAACTGATCAAAAGCACTTGTCACATCGCACACACACACACACACACACGCACGCGCGCGCGCACCTCAAGAGATGTGGTCTGAAACGGGGTCTTTTTGACTTTTTCAAAACAAAATCTGTTTGTTTTCTTCAGAGAAACGCAGAGAGAGGTGTTTGTGGTATGAAACACGCACGGAGGGGAACAACAAAGACGTCCTTGCACATTGTTCTTTCAGCGTTTTCCAACTGGGGTTGAGGGGGGGAGGGTGTATAACACCCCTGGGATTAAGAAAAATCACACAAAACACCAGATGCTGAACGAAGCAATGCAAGCACAAAAGTATTGCAAGCAAACATTGCAAGGGCACATCCTGGTTGGTTCTATGCTGTGTTCTGTTGATGTTTTGATGAGTTTCCAGACCGACGCTTTGATTTTTACAAGGAATCAACTTTCCACGAAGAGGCAGATGCCAATCTCAAATCTCCTCTCCCTTTTCAACAGAAAAATTGTCAGTGTTCTGTGTGTCTGTTCTGTTCAGAGCATTGCACACACGGATCAATCTCACGAGTGGATCTGTTCAAGTAAGAAACTACTTCAGTGCTTTGGCCGTCGGCGCGTACAAAAACTGTGGCATTCTCTTCAGCAAAGGCAACACGCAAAAGAATCGATGCCTGATCACTTTCGAATGCAGCCGTTCTTTGCACCAAGATCGCACGAATCATGATTTGGCCTGCCACTCAACCGCAGGCAGAGTCTGCCAAAAGTTTTGTCACACCCCTGTTCATTCGTTTACCCCGCTTCCCATGTGAGATTCAAATGGAAAGGAACTGTTGAAATTTCCTGGAAGTTCACAGAAATAAATGTTTTAACGGTCCAGTGAATTTTGATTCGCGGTTGGGGGGGGGGGGGCAGGGGGTTAAGTTCGTTTCTTGGCTTTGGCAAATTCAAGTTTCATTCGGTTTCCCCACCCCCTCCTCCAAAACAAATTGTCCACACACATCGGACAACACCAACCAACTACGTACAGTAGATTGCACTACAAAAATAGCGTGCCAGTAGTATGCCAGCGGCTTGACGGAATTCCGGGCACAGAAAACCCCTTGGGAGCCATCGGAAAGGCTCGTCTACAAATCAGCAGATTCTTCTCTGACAACAAAACAGCCTTCCGCCTTGCCGACGGGACTAGCTGGCCGTGTCTAACTCACTTTTGTGTTTTAGTGTGGTCACGACTGGCAGATGGTTGCCAGGGACAGGGTTCCCATCAACCCGATTCCACCAAGCAAATGTTAGTCCAAAGCATCGAGGCCAAATTGTTTCCAATTTGTGACAAAGCAGTCTTGAGAAATCAACCTGGTGTCCAACAGAGAAAAGAACCTTGCCCGAATTACGTTGAAGTTGTTCGTTTGACTCGAGAAAGCAAAAGAACGCAGGACAGTGTTGACGCGTGACTCCAGCATTGATGACTCAACGGGCGTTGCTTGGAAATGAGCAGGTGCAAGTTCACACGGAGCGAACAGGTGACTCTTTTGGCTTTTACTTGTTTTGGAACAGGTGTTGCACAAAACAGTTTATGAAACCTGCCCCAATACTTTCACTTGCAACACCTATGCTGTTCAGAGGGGGTGTCTGATCAGATGTGCTGATGCTGGGTCAATTGGCGACACCACGTGGAAAAGTGAAGACAATTGTCCACAAGCAGTGCGTGCCAAACGAACGTGAAATTTTCGGTGCCGCAACTTTGCGATGATCTATACTCGAAGCAAAACCCGAAGGGTCCGACGCGCATGTCGCGCAAATGCCAAAGCGACAAATGTCCAAGAAGACATCTCGCCTGCTCACAAAAACCAGAAACCGAAGTTCGGAATGCGTTCAGAAACTATTTTTCCACCAGAACCCTTCTTCACCTCAAGGTTCACACAAAAAGATGGGTGAGCTCGTAGTGAGCAGCGTTCATCCCACGAACATTACAACGCAGGTACAACAAAGCTGCAACACAAATGGAACGAAACACACCACGATGCACATGTAAGAAGTTTAGATGGACTCATTCTGGGAAAAAGGAGGGTTCCGGATAAACCATTCCTGAAATCGATAAATCAAACAGTCATTGTCCACAAATCGCTTACACGAAGCAACAGATACTTTCGTAAATGCTTTGGGTTTTCTTGTCTCACACAAAACTGACGGCGTGCAGTACTTTGCGTGTTGATTCATTCAATATATGCCGAAGCTTTCCACAAATCTACCGTTTCGGGTGCAAACTCGTCCCTTCCCTCACGTTTGCAATACGGAACAATTACCTGGGTCTTCCCAGTCGGAAATCGAGCGTCCTCGTTTTCCTGAGATCGGATCCCTCGTCGTACGGACTCTGCCCGACGTTCACCAGGTTGTCGTCCTCCGTACTCACAGGCCTCTGATCAACAAAAGGAGAGCGGTCAGAAGGACGCACAAAGCACTCTCGTGCGTTCAAAGCGCGACAGTTTTGACACACGTTGAACGTGACCTGCCAGTGTCTCAACCTGATACTCAAGCTTCATGATGTAGCAACCATACACCCAGCTGGAACTGTTTCAGAGGCTGAAGAGGCTTGAGTTGCAATGAAACGAGAACATTGCAACCCAGTTTCGAGTATGACTTGAGGGTGTGATGCACAACCCAGCTCCCTGACCTCGTGTGCGACAGAGACGATGCCCACACCCAACAACAGCATTCAGACAAAAAGAACCGTCTGTTACGCTCACTTTCTCATCTTCACGCATAGAAAGAACGCACCCTCATCTGGAGTTCGCGCAGCGTCGCGTAGCCGCGCAGGTCCTTGGCCGACGTGTACATGGCGACGGTGTCAAAGATGGAATCGTGCGGCGCGTTGCTGATCTTGCGCGGCGACACGTGACCGAGGCTCGGGTTGGAGTACCTCCGCTGCTGACTGGGCACGCGTCTCAAGTTGGCAAGTCTCCGCAGAGAATCGGACGGGTGGATGAACGGTTTGTCCTTGTCCGGGAATTGGAAGGTTTTCGTGGCTTCGTTGTTGGAAATGGAACTGGCGCTCGGAATGGGACTGAGCTGTTGGTGGTCGCTGGTGACAGTGTGCGGGCCCGATTCGAACGAACTGATCCCGCTCGTGGTGATGTCCGTGTTGACGCTGTCCGACCGACTTTTGCTGGTGTGAGAGCTCTCGTTGCTCCCGGAGCGTTCGTCCCTGAATCCGCTCATTCCTCCGCCGCGCAGCCCCGTCCTGGCGAGCAGCGCGATGTCGCTGCCGCTGCTGCTCGTGTGCGGCTGACCGCGCGTTACAACTTTGGCCGATTTCGTTCCTGCAATGGCACCAGCACCGGGCTGCCTGCTGACGTCGTTACAATTGGTCCCTGAGGGAAATCCTGAGGAAGCGTGAAGTGGTTCTTCGTCCACCTCGAAATGAACGAACACAGCGCCACTGCTCCTCGCGGTTGAAGACACCGGGTCCGAGTGGCTCCGAAGGTGCTTAGAGTCCAGACTGTCCACCGAGGCAGTCGCACTCTCATAGCGAGAAGGGGGAGTGTAGAACCCCTCGGAGTCACTGGTGGCTTGATCAGAAGAGGCTTGTCGCGACACAGTCAGTTGGTTCGGTCTTTCCAGAGTGCTGGTTTTGCTGTTCGTCACATTGGTAACATTTTCGCTGCTACTGGCGCCACTCATGACTGGAGACATGGTTTTCGCCGAAGGACTCGTTTCTCCCCCGGACTGACTTTTCACGTCCCCGCCCTCACCGCTGTCGACCGTGCTCGATCTGGATTTCGTCCCCGGTGGCAGGTCGTCGCCGCCCAGAAAGAACTTGGGTGACGGTGTGGTGCGCACGGGGCTTCCCACCCGCTGCGCTGCGGCGTCCGGCGGCTGGAAGAGCGCCTGAAGCTGCGCGGGGGTGGCGCTCCCTCGGGACTCATCGCCGCCGCGCGTCGACGTGCTCACGCTGCTCGAGCTGCTGGCCGCGGACAGCAGCAAGTCCGACTCGACGTCAACGTCCAGCTCCTCGATGACGGGCCACGCGGCGCAGCGCTTGTGCCGCACCGAGTCCCAGCCGTACTCGCTCAGAATGCCCGCGCCTTTACTCGTCGACGCCACGAGGCCGAGCACATAAAACGCCGTCCTGGGATACAGGAGAAACACAGAATCACGCTTCAGGAAAGTGCAGCACGGTTTACCGATCCGGTCTGGCGCAGAAAGTTCAAAACTTGAACAAGCACAAGAAATGCATTTACCCTCTGACTGAGAACACGCCGCATTCTTCCGCGATTTTGATGATGATGGGAACAATGTTCTCTTCCACCAACATGGACAGTCCCCACACGGAACTCCCGATATGACCCTGAAAAGGCAACGTCGCAGCTGAAGTTCTTTTCTTCATACAAAGTAGAAATTCTGTTGAACAAAGTGTCAAAAGATCAGAAAACATACCACAATCCACAACGCTGATTTCAACTTCAGAATCTGTTCGTCCGTGTGGAGTGTCTGGCTGCGCACACGTTCGAAGTATTCTCGAATATACTCCTGACGAACGAACAAGAAAGCAGAACTGTCAACGCAGCCGTATCGCCAAAGCGCAATCATCACTCGGCACCGAGTAGACACAGTTGGTGGTCGTGATGGAGGTGGGGTTGATGACCACTGAGAAACGTTTGGTATATTGTGTGTGCGTGTGTGGCAGTGTGCGCATCTGTCTTTCTGACGATCAGTTTGCATTTGTGTATCTGTGTGCAAATGTGTGCAAAAGGTGGACAGATCACAAAGACAGATCAAACAGGAAAAGATGCAGAGACTTGCAGACTGAGACAGAAGACCCCCCCCCCACACACACACACGCGCACGCAGACACACACGCGCACGCACGCACGCACACACACACACACGCGCGCACACACACACACACACACACACACACACACAGAGGCACACACGCACAGCGTTTTCACCTGCTTCTCGACGAGCTTGTACCCGGCTTTGTGCTGAACGAGTTGTCCGTACACATGGATTGGGACGTACACGTCCTTGCGCGGCACCCGGCGCGATGAACGACGCGTGTATTGCCCATCGTATGTTATCTCGTACGTCGTGAGTGCTTCATTCAGCCGCTCTTCCACGATTCCAACGTACCTCTCGTTGAAGCCCTTGGGTGGGTCAATATCACATGAAGCGAACCGCAGTGACAGTCAAGTTTTGTTTGTGGCCAAAGCTGCACATTATGAAAAGTGGGAGATGCCCCTCATCTTTTCAACATTCGTTGTTTTTGTGCTCTTCTCTGCACGTTTGTGTACAAACGAGCTGAAATTATGCCCCTGCAGCGAACACAACAAAAACTCACGTTGCGCCACTTGCGCAGTTCGTGGTCGACGTAGTTGGCGTCAGTGAGGAACTTGAATCCGTCGGGGATGGAGAGGAGGCGCGCGAGCAGCAGCGCGCCCTTCACGCCCAGGTGCAGCACGGACGGCCGCAGCTTCACCAGCGCCAACAGGTTCACCTGGGCGCGGACACGAGACAGACGCGTTGTGTCAACAACAGCCACATTCACAAAGGTAGCAATTTGTTGGACAACGCTTCAGAGGTTGTTGGAAAACTGCTTGTTGAACGAAAGGGGCATGAAAATGCCACCGCTTTGACGTGTCGTGGGTACGTCAAATGAGGCAGTGAGATACTCGTGTGAGTGAACTGAACGCTCTCCTTCACAAAGCCACGATCTTGCATTTCGCACCTCTTCTTCGCAGGCCTCGGACAACACGCTCAGCGCCTCCATCGCCACCTGCCTCGACTGGTCGTACAGCTGCATGACGAGCATCTCGACGCCCCAGCTGCTGAAGAAAGGCGCCCGCGCCCGCAGCAGCACCCGCATGAAGTTGGCCGTGTACAGCCGCGCAGTCTGTCACAAAGAGAACCGCGCACTCTGATCCATGTCCGTACTGAATACGCTTTCCAAATAAATATCACAGCCACGACAGCAGATGCTAGATTCTTGCATCCTTACTTCGGACGAAGCAGTCAGGCCTTTCGACAGAAGGAGTCGCGCGTTTCCCTCCCTGGACGAGTCGATGCTGGACACGATCAGTTTGATGTACGTGTCGTGGGACGTGATGGTCATCAAGTCGAGCAAACTGAAACATGTCAAAAAAAAAAAAAAACCCCAATAGTACTCCACACTTCAATAGCGCATCATCCGATTCTTCTGTCAGTTTTCCCGTTCGTTGTTGCTTCCTTTTTACATTCACGATCCAAGGCTGCCTGTCAGCGGTGAATTATGAACGGAAGGGGCAGGGCGTGCCGGGTGCTTTGGTAAGAAATGAAACAAGAAACATAGCTTGCCACAGCCACTCCTCCCGGGTGTTGCAAGCGCGAGCCTACACCTTGGGTATTTCATTTCTGAGTCACGATACCAATGAAATTCTGTGTCGTGACCAAAGTTCGGACGGTGGACACGAGCTTTGCTCCGACAGAAGAGCGCAACCAAAAGTGTATTGAGGGGCGCTGGAGTGACAATCACGTCAGGACGCCCTGGAGTTCAGGCAAGTCGTTCTCCACCAGCACTTGAAAGAGCGGCGCGTTGACAGTGCGGGAGAAGGGAGTTGTTGACAACCTGGAGTTCGGTTTTGCCTGCTTGGTGTTTGATAATTTCAGGGCGTTCCAGCCTGTCTGTCCGGGTATCTTTAGCTTGTGTTGCTCAGGCTATCTGCACACGCGTACGGTGAGAATTTATAAACTGGCACTGGTAAAGGAAGCCTCGGTGCGACGCTCAAATCACGCGTACTTGCGGCATGGGCATCATCACAACAAATTTGACAGGTTGATCTGAAAAGTAGGGAGACTCACAACTGATAGATGCCAGTCGACTGCAGGTATTTTTCTCCCTTTGGCGTTTGGGAGAATCTGCCGATGATGAGGAAATAATCCTGACTGAGAGTGCCAAGGAGCAAGGACGGAAAAAACAGTGCATTTTCAGGTGCTCTTTGAGCGCGAATCTACAAAAGATAGAACAAAAATAAACGACACAACTCCACCAACAACGACAGTTCCTTTGGCCCATTCGCTTTCGCTTCGTGCAAAAAATTGCATTGACCAATGAAACTTTTCATGCCCAATTCAAGGCTTGCTCCCTCAAATGCGTAAGGCGCATTGATAGTTCTGTTGACCAGGATACGTTGATCTCAGAAACCAGGATATCAATTCACCTCAGAGAGACATTGAGCAACATCACCAAGTAGTTCCTCGACGTATTTTTGAGCTTCGTTCTGCAAAATGAAAACCACATGTTGGTGACCACACTTCTGTTACCAAACCTATTTGCACGAAAAAGTTTCGAACAAGTGACTCACATGATCACAGTTCAGCAAAAATTCAACAAACTGCAGGGCAACAACAGTCAGGAGCTGACTGTCCTCGCGCGACGTCTCCACAGCCGAGAACAGACGGTTGGTTGGCTTGAAGAAGAACACGAGCCGCCGCACAAATCTGAAAAGTGTCGACGGTTCCCTTTGTGCAAACCCACAAAGTAGTTTTGGTACAATCTTTCCTGCCCTAAACGACGAGCACTATCACCTAACAACGTTCTGGTCGACGAGTCTGCGCAGGCTGTCGTCCGCCCACTGCAGGATGGCGCCGACCAGGTGCCAATCCCACGACGCGTTCTCCTTCGTCGCAAGAACCTGCGAGTCGCGAATCGCACTGCCAACCAGGTTCGCCTCGCTCTCCTGCACGAATGAGAAACAAATCTCCTCTGCAGTGAGTCTCATACTTTCCAACAATTGTATCACTCAACGAAGCTTCCTGCAAACTCAGGCAAAATGTCGAGGTGGTCGTACTGCAAGAGGTGCAAGAAAAAAGTCCGATCGATACAAAAAATTCACTCCAAAGACATGCACTTCTTCAATCTGAGAGCTGACGCATCTTGAAACTGATTCTACTGGCACCTCTTTCGGTGGGATGCTGAGCAGTGCACGCAGAAATTATAAGTTTGAAGGAGCAGCCTGCAGGTCGAAGGAACTGGTTTTTCACAAACAAATGAACAAAAACGCACATCGAAATTGGATGCACGATTTGCTTGTCTAAAAATGGAAAATGTATTGTGATGGGAGAACAAAGGTCATTCATTGTGCACTGGGATACAAAGAAATAACGAAGGAACTGAATGAAGAGCTACATACATAACGAGCTAGTCTTGAGGAGTTGGAAGAAACACACTGTAGAGGGGAGCAACTAAAACGATTTGAGTTGCTATGCGCTTTCTCCACACCAAGTGGGAGGTTGAATGGCATTGGCTGCAAGAAAAGCCAACAAGAGGACTCGATTTTCTCACTAACTGACACTTAGTTGTCACATTCAACACCGACGAAGGGCTCGCAAACACGACGACAACAGCAATCGGAAGAAAAATGGTGCAAACATCTGTTCAGGTGAGGTTTTTGACATGTTGAGGTTGTTCCAGAAAGTTACAAAACGTCTGAGTGGATTGTTTTCCCTGTTTGGTTGTTTCTGTTCTTTTCTTTCGTGCCTCGGGAGTTTTGGATTGCACTGACAACACTGTGCACAGCCAAACAAAACCCAACAACAGCGACTCACCCTGTCAACGTAGAGCTGCAGCTTCTCCATCCCCACGAGGTTGGCGCGGCCGTCCGGCTGCTGCGCGCCTCGCCGCACGATCTGGTCGAGGTAGAGGCTCCGCGGAACGAGACCGCGCTTCTTCATCGTGTGGTGACGGTCCAGACAGATCACAGCTCTTTTGGCACGACTGCGGCAAACACACAGTTGACAGAACTTCCCTTCTGAAATTCGCTGCTGACTAAGTTATCGGGTGTGAAACAATTACTGGTCGGCAACCAAACGAATGATTGTTTTGCTCACTTTCTTTCAGGAGACGGTTTTGTGGAGGTAGCCACTGATATCAGTGTTGGCAAACAGTGGCTCACTTGACTGGTCTCGGGAGGAACGATGGCGTTGGCCTGAAAATGTGACGACGGGTCAACAACATAAATACTTGAAAAGGGGCACCACAAACTCTACTGTTCATAATGATCAAACAAACTGCAGACTTCTTGGACCAGACAACATTACACACCAGGTAGAGGATTTCTCCCAGCAGTATGGTCGCTCGTATGGATATGAAATCTTCACTTGTGACGATGACTTCCACCAACGACTGCAATGCACACACAAAACTGATCATGTCTTTTCACCAGTTCGCCACATTTGCTGAAACAGTTTTCAACGCTTCGTGTTGCAGATGCCCGGTCAGCGGAGCGATACTGGCGCAAATAACATTCTGATTCTGATTTTGCGGAAAACTTGCTCGTGCACTTGTTCTTTGTTTTTTTCAGACGTGCATTGGACCCCTCCGCTGAAATCCAGGCGTACCCTTTCTCGTTGCGTGGGCTGCTAACAAACGTTCTGCTTGCTGTCCAAGACTTGGGGGACCATGAATTTCAAACGTGGATGGGATTCCCTCTTCGAATGTGGCTGCAATCCATAACGCAAAGAGCACGCGCCCAGCCACGACAGCTGCGGCTCTGGGCATCCGCTCACCTCCAGCAGCCCTGCACTGACGAAGGCAGCGAGCACGAGTGCCATGTGGTTCTCCACCAAGTTGGGACGCGTCTTGGCGAGATGAGGAAGCAGCGCTTTTCCCTCCTCTGCGACGAACCCCTCCATCAGTCTCCACGACTCGCGCATCTCAGACGGATCTGGAAAGCGAGTCAATACTCGTTGTTTCCGCCAGAAGAAGCCAAAGTTTGCGCCTTTCGCACAAACAGATTGTCAGCTGCACTCACCAACTGACACGAGTGCTTCTGAGAAGTCATTTGTCCACTCTGGTTGAGGCAGTCGGAACACGTCGAATATTATGTCCATTATTTCCTTCTGTGGAGTGCAAACGAAAATACTTGCATCAAAGTACTGTCATGATACTCTGAGAAACTCTACAATTGTGGTTCTGTTGTACTTGTAAATCCACAGTGAAACACTTGCTCTAGTTTCCATGTTGGGAAGGTACAGCACTCCCAGCAGCGACTGCAAACCCGAGCCGTCTGGTTTGCACATTCGCATCAGACCCGGCCAGGACTTCACAATGGTGGCAATAGCCATTTTACTTGCGGCGAATTTTCCATTGTCATCTCTGAAAAAAGTGAACAGTTCTCAATGCAGACACAGGCCTCTTGGACAATGCAGTTTCAGAGGCAAACCACAGAACAGACATCGCGCGGCGCGTAACACTCGACATAAAGTGCGGCCACATAGGCCACCAGCAACAACATACTGGTAATTTAGACAGCCAGACAGACATTGCAGCAAGCGCGCGGGGTTAACCGGGCAGCGCGGGACAAAATATGAAGGGGCGCACCATTTTTGTGCCTGTGATCACCTCCTCGCGGTTTCACTTTGGTGGTTTTGATCATTCTGTAGTGTGTGTGTGTGTGTGTGTGTGTGTGTGTGTGTATTGTTTCATGTTTGTGGTGTCAGGATCTCAGATGAGCAACGGCATCAATGGACAGAGTCATCTGGTGGACTCAAACGCAGCATCAAATGAGATTGCCAGTATCGGTCTTCTCTGCGTCAGTCCACTCTGCACCGCAGAACCGGTGGGAGTTACACGACGTACTGCGGCGTCAGATGACATTTGTACACGCGCCGATCCTCTTCCAGTCGTGATGGTCTGATTTTATTCGCAGTCGCGTCTCACTGAGGTGAGGAGGAAACTTACCCTGAGGCATCTGGCAACTCCGTCGGCAGCTTGAAGTGGCAGTCTGTGAACGGCGCCAACACTTGCTGCAAACAACACACACAGAAGTCCTCTTACACTTGCACACAAACGAGCGTTCAGCGATGAAACAAGCGCTGCGAAGTTTGTTCCTCCACACACTTTGTTGCACAAAACGTACTTCAATATCCAAGTCTTCCCGGATGTTGTGCCTCGACTTCGGGTGATTCAGCAAGTACAGCACCGTCGAGAGGAGCGACTCGTTTATACGCGCCAATTGGTGACAGTTGAGGACATTTTTCAGCACCGCGCTCGTTCCACCGTGTTGGCACATGAGTGATGGGTTGTAAAACGCTGCAAGAACAGGGGCGAATCTTGTGAACTTGCAGTAAACAAAAGGACAAAAACACGGGAGCAAAGGTGAACACACACACAGAAAGAGGACTCACCAAGTTCGCAGATGGTAGCAAGGCACGTTCGCACCATTTTGTCTCTTTCCTGCACCCCATCGTTGGCAATAGAAATCATTGCTTTCAACAGAGAGGGAGGAAATCTCTGAGGGTGTAATACCATGATGTGTCGAACAAGGCGAAGTGAGTGAATGCGTTCAATGTCGTTGTCTAAGCACACATCCAACGACCTGTGATAGAAAAATGGAAAACACGCACATATTCAACCAGTTTGGTTTGTGTTATTTTGCTGGTACCGGTCATTGTTTTGGTTTTCTGTGCAACCACTTTGTTTCGAGTTGTCTGTGAAAGAAAGTCAAAACAGAACACAGAACGACAAAACACGTCTTCCGCTTTGGGCACTGAGACAAAATTTTACAAAGTGGATGATACAAAGCCACAACGTTTCTCGTCTTTGCATCCTCTGACACACAGTCTGTACCTTGTAATGAGGTAATCAACGTGTAGAGTGATCAAAGCCTCCACCGCAGTCTTGTCCCTGACATAGTAGCGGATGGCTCGCAAACAGGCTGCTCGCAACTCTTTGGCTTCGTGCACGAGACCAATTCGCAAGCTGTTGATGAAACAAATCAAGCAGCATTATCAGCGCCTTTTCTGCACGGGATTACAGGTATTTTCCTTTTGCCGATCATTGATGCACATCCGCCTAAAGGGCTGAGTACTTACCAGCACACAACCTCCTCGTGTGACAATTTGCTGCCGAAGTTCGAGCCAAAACGGTGGCAAAACCTCACAAAAGCATTGAGATATCCAAGCTTCTTCTCCATCGATATGCCATCTTTTTTCACAATGTTGCACAAAATCTTATGTTGGTTGTCAGCTGGGTCTGAAAAATGAAGCATTCGACTTCAGTTCAAAGAGGAACATTTGAAAGAAATCCTGAGCAGGTTGTTATGTCAGCTGCGAAGTCGTGCTTTCTTCACAAAATTGACTACAACACAACGGAGACAAATGTGACACAGGTTCAATGTAGTGATATCACAAACACACAGGTTGGTATCTCAGGATAGCTCACAGATGCATTGTTATTCGCACTTGTTCTGAGCAGATATCAAGTCTGCTCAGAACAAGTGTGAATAACAATGACATCTGTGAAGCTATGACAATTAACTCACTTGTAGGGGTGAGTTATCCTCTCAGAACAACACTCGTGGCTGCCACCACTCGTATTGTTCTGAGAGGATAACACACCCCTACAAGTGAGTTAATTGTCATAGCTTCACAGATGTCATTGTTATTCACACTTGTTCTGAGCAGACTTGATATCTGCTCAGAACAAGTGCG
>JAAUXT010147549.1_pt1 | contig 15834 bp, 20 predicted proteins | sample 7278171 | NCBI WGS metagenome assembly JAAUXT01 (sample SAMN14350112, study PRJNA611818) | marine sediment metagenome | isolation source: surface marine sediment (1.8m) | place: French Polynesia: Moorea | collected 2018-08 | reverse complement strand
GCGAAGCCCCACTCCACTGCAGACCTGATTGGGCTCATGGCTGAGTTGAAGGTTTGCTTTTCTTGAGTGAAATGCGCATTGTGCTCAGGGAAGGGAGCGAACAACCAAGGCCGCAGCGGGTAGGCAGCATCGCCGTAAATTGCGAGTTGTCGACCATCTGAACCCTTCAACTGTGCAAGTTGTGTGTCCAGTTGACTGACCCCATACATTGATGCATCATGCCTGCTGCCCGGAAAGGGCCCAAATGAGTGACAAACAATGCCATTTGGCAGCATGACATGCTGAAACTTCAACCCGTGCCGTCTTTTGTGACCACTGAACATCTCACGTTGATTTTGTCCTGGTCTGCATATGTGTCGCAGTGTTCCATCAACAAAACTGAAAATGTTGTTCACTGGTGCACCTTTCTGCACTACAGCAGCACAATACTTCTCGTGATCCATCCAGGGTTGCGAGACACTGGACATGAGATAACTGAATCGATGGTGCACATCAGCCAGCATGTTGTTCACAATGAGAGAGCATTCAGGGACTGAGCGACCAAAGTATGGTGCGAGATCAAGCAAACGGCCTGGATAACAAAGGCGGCACAACAACATACAAGTGCCTTCAATAGGTGACCAGACCATTCCATTTTGGGCCACATACTGGTGCGGTAGCGCAAGGAATTCTGTCAACTCCACCAAATCATCCTTGTCAAAACGGAACAGTGATCTGCATTGTACATTGTTAAAATTATCAAGGTCAAACTTGTCGAAACTTTCGTGCACTTTTTCCTCCTCCAACAAATCTGCAGTGTGTGCTGTCAACAGCATGAGAAGTTCGTCAGTTGTCACCAGGTTGGTCATTGCCAAGGCCACAAAGTAGTCGTAATCTGTTGCGCGCGACATAGCTACAACAAAATGTGTACAATTTGACACATGCTTTATTGTAGTCCCATTTAAACGTCTCCATTGACATGGAGAGCATTGTGATACATGTTGTCTTGCAACAATGAACGCACCTGTTTATGCTGAACAACTTTTTTCCTCACATTTGCGACTCTGACTTGCCACAAGACAAGTGCTTCCCCTTCTCAGGGACCATTTGCTATCATGAAAAAGAGACTGGTTTTCGCTTTCTTAACAAGCTTATTCGCCATCATCAGTTGCACCCCAATCTCTGATTGTGAAAACTTGAGTATGTTGTAAGGCCACACATTTGGAAAATTCAGCAGTACACTGTTCACTGACAAAAGACCAGGCATCTGAAAAAAACATGCACACGACTGAGGTAGCATGTAAGAAAAGACAAAAATGCAGGAATACATAGCACCAGTGACAAACATCTGTTTTCAGGTATGACATCGCACATTACGACTGGACTGCAGGAGTAGTGATGCAAACATAAATCAAAGAAACACACGTACAAGTGACACAAATGAGCAAGATGCGATATCCTGCATTTAGTTGCACTTATGTGCAGCAACCTGCGACCGCCAGCGGAAGGACGTGTTGCACTACAGGCAGCGCATGCTGGGGCCCTTGTGCACCAATTCGTGTTGCTTCAAAGCACAAGCAGATTTGCCGCAGTACGCACACTGTGCACAAGAAAACTTGGCCCCTCCATGCGCTGTCATCAAGTGCTCCTTCAAGTCCTGTTTGCAGAAATATTTCTTGGCACACTTGTCGCACTTGAAAGAAGGATGCGTTTCACGCAGCACCATGTGCCTTTGCAGTACATACCGATGTTGGAAAACTGCTGAACATTTCAGACAGACACGTTTTTTCGGCATATGAACAGCTTCATGTATGTCTCTACCAGACTGTGACTTGAACCCAGCAACACAGTGCACATTGCGGCAAGTGTACATCCCATGTTTGTGTTCCACATGACGCTTGATTGCAGCACATGTTGACTCAATGCGTTTCGCTACTTTGCAAACCTTGCAAGTGAACATGGTCTTCACACTGACGTTGGCACAAGGTTGTGCGGCAGCAACGCGCTTGCAGATCACTTTTGGATTCAGAGCTGTTGGGATCGCCTCACCCACTCGATGCACCAATGGTTTGTCAGAGTGGAATACACGACCAGGGTACTTTTGCGAGCGCGACAGCCTCTCCACAGGAGGTGTGTGGCTTGAGAACACAAAACCAGGTTTGCGAGCAGACACAGACAATTTGTCAACTGGCACAGTAACTGTGTGCCAATCATACGCACCCCGAAACTTATGCTGTGGAAACAACGACGATTTTGAAGGCTTTTCTCTCTTCTCACCATGAAACACAGTTCCTGGCTGTTGAAGACAGTGTGACAAATGCTCAACTCGAATTTGGACCTCTTGCCCCAACTGGGGATAACATTGCGTCACTGACAAATGCATCAAAACAACGGAACATTCCTTCACAGATGTGTCTACAGGGATGGGGGTTACCCACCCTTGGCTCCGAGCACACAGATGCTGCATCGCAAGGCACATCGTCATCATTGTCACTTTCCACATGAGAACACACTTGTATCTGACCCACCACGACCTCCACAGCCTCCTTGTCCAGCGACGTTAACATGACAAAGTTGTCACCAACTGCAGCCAATTCAAGTGCGACATAGTAAGGTATGTTGTTGTTGACAGTTGACCATGTTCTGTCCACAAAATGTACACGTGTGTGCACATTGCATGCGCGAGCAAACAAGTACACTATGTCAGGAGAGGGGGGCAGAAACCGCTTCGACAACTGAGTTGACAATCACACAACAGACTGCTTCCCCCCAATGTTTTTGAAATATTGTTTTGTGTCGTCCTTGAGTTCAACGACGTTCTCAGACACAAACTTTTTCACAATTTGGCACATCTGCCATTCCTCCTGGCCACGTTCAAGGAACTCCATGCCTGCATAAACATGCGCAAAGTAGTGAGGAACTTGCATATTTCTGCTCAGTGCCGGACAGCTGGCACAAATGCTTGTGTCCACTTGAAGGCCAATGCTCTGCAGCGCTTCTTCCACTTCGTCAGAGTCTCTGAAGGACCGAGCATTCCCGGGGAATGGTAGAAGTTCTTGCACCACAAACATCGCAATGCGAACAGAATGGAACGCAAACCTGACAACAAGAACAAATCATAAGTTCAACAAGAAATAAAAGGACAGGATTCACTTTGACATCACTACTCCTGCAGTCACTGCGTCAGTGCATTGGTTCAAAGGTACATCTACTTCCCGCACTCACATGTCAGCTGTTGTGCGAAATACCAAATATTTACTGTAGACAAAGTCGCCACTTGTTCCCTGACTGTGGTTGCACGTCACGCCCACGTAGACTTCAAACTGCAAGTCGCACGTACCACACACATCCCTTCAGTCTGGTCCCCTGCAACACGCATATTGTGTGAATCAGTGCATTACATAAGTCAGAATCGAGTATAATATCAGATTAGCAATGTGCTCACATCAACACGTCCTACTGGTCACATCAACATGCAATGATGTGTTCAACGTGTTTTTTCGAGTAGTACCTCAAATCTCAACTTTTCTCCTGCACTTCAACATTACGGTACTTCCAGAAATGAATCAACTACGCCATTCTCCACACTGCTTTCAAACAATTTTGCCTGCAAAAATAACATCACTGTTGCGTTTCACGTCTCTTCAACTCACCACTTGCGCCTTTCAGATGAGCGGGCACGGTAGACCGGCAACAAACAGCACACACGCACAATCGTCAGAAACTGAAAAGTGACACAATGAAGCATGAGATTTGTCACTACCAAAACTCGTGAACACAATTGTACACATATTTTGGGTTGCAAAACTGATTTAGATCTAGGTTTCAATGGCCGCTCAAGTTTTTGCCCACATCAACATCCCGGAAACAGCACTTTGTCAACATTTTTGTTTACATTTTCCATTCATCCATGTGCCCAATATGTTCAGCAACAGAACTGACAACTTTCTGGATCAATATTCAGATAAATATATACTAAAACTCACGATTTTATCGACGAATTCAAAGCCGCGTCCATTCATGTCGCAACTTCCGGTCTACAGCGAAAACAGTGTGAACCCCGTAGCAACGCACAAAAACACCCGCTACTCCTGCTTTCCCGCATGGAGAAGACGCCACTGGACGTTTGGCATCTAAACAACCAACTTGCCCCATGTACATGTGGTACATGCAGTGGCGTCCCACCGGACGTCAGACCGCACGTAAGCTCGGCACGTGCTACATCGAAACCTCTCTATTGCTTCCAGAAAGTTTCAGTTTGTTCTGCTGGGCTCAAACAACTCAGCCTTGCAAGGATCTTTGGCTTTTTCCTCTGTCATTTCTCGAGCCTCGTGATGAAAGAAGTTCTTGTGTCTGTTTCTTCACGAAGGTTGCACGCGTTCCAACACGCACTGATCATCTTGTGGACGAACTATACAAAGAAACTTTGAAAGACTCGAGGTTCAGCTGAACCTACATGAACATGACATGAAAAAGTACACTTTCACAAAATTTTTGGTCCAAAAATAACGAGGAACGATACAAGCTGGCAAGAGACTTGAAACTCTTTTCACCACACGACGTAATTTCGACAAGAATCGATACTTGCCACGTACAATCAATGTAATTTTCATGATCTGATGCGCAGCAGAACAGATCAAGTTGTCACGCAACCTGCAGCTGATGACGACCCGTTGAATATAAATGGTACCTGAGAACTCGAAATCTAAACTATTTATCGCGTTCAGAAATCTTTCGCGTCCATCATTGGTTTAACATATTGGGGGAAGGACATTGCAAGGAAAAGTCAGCATCCGATAAGTGAGTTGGAGGCAGCATGATTGAGAGGAGTCGAGGCAGATTTTGTTCGTTGCAGAACCAAAGCTGTGAAGCTGCTGATCTTGCGCATAACACAGTCAGAGTTTCCGTCGCACCAAATTTGGAGAAAGGAAGTGGTTGTCAAACAGGTGCGTCGGAAAAATTAATGTGTGAGTTTTTCCTTCACAAGAGCACACGGAAAGAAACGATACTTTGGCATATGCATGGTTCCTCAGAACCTCAGGGTTTCTGTTTTTGCCAGGAATGCGTACATGAATGTTCGTATTTCACTTGATCCACGAAGCCGTCCAGTCCAGCCCCTGGCTGGAATCCAAAAGTAACCGTCCGGAACACAATCTCCAGTCTTGGGGCAGGTGTTTCCTTGGACATATTTTGTGCACTGAATGGCCATTTCAGTGCTGTGAATGTCTTCACCGTTGTCGTCGCTTTGGCGTTACGTTTCTTGTGGTATAAGAACAGACATGCACATGCAGTGAGAAAGTACTCGTTGGTTCCTGAATGTGAATTGGTGTTCTTTGTTTATCGGACAGAACGCAACAACCAAACTTGTCGTCCTGCAGCAGTTGTGTTCAGAGAGTTTTTCGAGGTGTTCACAATTCAGTTTCAACTTTCAATTTTAGGCCCTGTTTTGCACAAAAATTGCGTTGAAAGGGTCCTGTTTGAAGGCCAAGACAACACAAATGGATGGAGATCTAAATGTCATGCATTGGTACCAACAGAAAGTTGAGGGTTTGTTGGGGCATGTGTGCACAAACGAGAAGTTCCTAGCACGGCACAGGAACTCGATGGTCGCAGTTTCGGACAAGCCCACGCACATGCATGCGTTGGCTGAAGAGGTGTTGGCTGAAGATAGGGGAAGTTGACTGAAGAGGGGGCGTCAGCTGAAGAGGGGAAAAATATTGGCCAAAGAGGGGGAATTGACTGAAGAGAGGGTTTTGGCTGAAGAGTGCATGGGGTTATTGGTGACATGTCAAGAGGAGGTATTGGCTGAAGATGGGTGTTGGCTGAAGCGAAGAGAGGTTGACTGAAGAAGGTGGGGTTGACTGAAGAGGGGGGATGTGTAAATTGTGAGGAGTACACACATGATTGCTGCTGGCTTTCAAGCTGCTTGCTTCACCTGGATGGGTCCCGCTAACCGCGACCATCAATTGTGTGTACAGACCAAGCAAAAGACGCTGAGACACAGCTTGTTTCCTGCAGAATATGGTGTCGTCAAGAGGGACACAGGTGTTTTGCGTTTTCTTGTTCCAACCCTCTGTTATTGTGCAGTTCAGGCTCAGTTTCTCTGAGAGAAAAGGGAAGTTCGTGTCCTCAAGTTCTCCTTTTGAACAGAACTTGTGAGAACCTTCTCACAGTCATCGGAAACCATTTTTCACGTCAAATGGTTGAAACTGCAAAGAAAAGGCGGCAAAACAGTGGATTCAGGTTCCCCAACAATCCCAGTTCAACTTTCCGAGCGAATATTACATCGGTGTCCACGTCGGAAAGAAACACTTGCAGTGCGCGGGAACTTACGAACTAAACCAAGGGAGGCTTCTTCACCGGAAGCTTGATTCCTTGCAATGTCTTTGCAAAGTTCTCAGCTTCATGCAAATGAAGCTGCAACTCCTTTGTAGTGGTTAAAATCCGCGTCTTCAATGTTTGTTCGTCAGTTTCTGGTGCCCAAGACAAAAGTATTGTTTCTGGCGGTCTTTCAAAGACACATAGCAATCAAAGCAATGTGGCTGTTGAAAGTGGCTTCGATGTGGGACGTTGCTCAACCGACAAAGGTGAGAACTTTTTTGAGTTCGACGAACATGAGTTATGTCCGAGAACGAGGTTGCCAGCACAACCATGAACTTTGAAAAAAAAGCTGCTGTGAATCAAAAAGGCTCTTTGACAATTTGTTTTGTTCCTTGTCAACGAAAATGGTTTTGATATAATTTCGGAGACCAATTTTGTGGGTGAAGATTTTGTTTGTGTGTTTGTGCGAGAAAAGAGTGCTCGAAAGGGATTACAAATACGTTAAAAACAAACATTTGTGAAATAAAACTCTGTGAACACCTTCCTGAACCAGGAAGCCAGGGTCTGCATGCTCGGTCTTGTCCGTCCTGCAGTTATAATGCTGGTCTGTGTTGACCTTGTCGACCAGTCGGGCCTTTGTGGTTGAACCTGCTTGGATGACTATGTTGTCTGAAGAGATTTTCTGGTTGCTCCAGTGTCACGGGAAAGGGAAAATCAAAACTGAAAAACATTGTCCAGTCACAGTTCCGTGGGTGTTTGGCAGAACTTGACTCTGCACAGCGGGTCTAGGCTTCGTCAGCCCCAGGCAATAAAAGGGGAGAGAATTCGAGAAGACGCATCGACTCAACAATGGGTGGAGAATAATTTGCCAGAAATCATCCGTGCTTTACGAGTTGGCAGCGAATCCATGGTGCCACGTACATGAGTACGACTCGTACATCAATTTCCCCGAATAATTCAAAACAAACCAGAGCGCAGGTCAGCGTTGATACCAGTGTGCATGCTGAGGTTGTCTGAAGTGTTCGTGGATGAAATGAAACATTCCATTTGTGTTGGCCTGACCTGAGAGGAACTTTGAGCAAATGTTTCGTCCATCCATTTATCAGAAAATCTTTTCACTGCAAGCAGTTGGGTGGACCGGATGTGGTATCTAAAGATTTTTGATGTCAAATCGGCAAAAAAGTAAAAACAACAAAACCACCTTTGAATTCGAAGTCTTGATTGAGATGAACATCAGTTATTCTTGCTCTACATCTTCACGGACGGAAGAGGTAGTCTGAACCGGTGCATTTATCAAAGTGTAAACAACCACATAACTCAAAATTTGCGCCCGTTTTGCTCTTTTGAAGATGTTTTTGACGGAAGCTATCACTAAACAACGGAAGCCTGCTCAGATCTCGTATTTTCTTTCCACCCGCGTGCAGGCACGTAAGATTATCCAACATGGGGCTCACAACAGCAAAGTATCCGGTGAATCCCCACGGAGGAGCGAGACTGATAGCTCTAATCGCGAGAAACGCAGAAAACATCTTGTTGCGGTCTCTACGATCCAGGATTTCAGCAGCAGGTCAAAGAACTTGCGAGTCCCGACCCAGTGCGCAAGTGCCCAAGCTCCTGGATTTTGTTCTGACCGTGGACGCATCCGCAGTTTCAATTCAACAGATTTGCCTGCACGACGTATCTGCTTCCAACGGCACGAGAAAAAATCCGTGAAAATGAACCATTATTATCATGCCACGCAGGTCTCCCTACGATGACTCGTTCTCTCCCTGCGGAAGCTCGCATGTCAGTTCACCGTGTTGCTGTATTTGACTCGAGTGTAGAAGTGGTGGCGGCTGACGGTGTTGGTGGTGTCGGTCGCGGTCAGCGTGCAGCACGCCGGGGCCTTGCCGCGTCTGTGCGGGCGGCGCCTCGCCGACGCGCTCTCCGTCGTGTGTGACGGGCGCGGCTTCTACACCAACGTCAACGTCGACATCAAGCGAGGTCAGAAACTGTCGCACATGATCCTGTTTGCCAGGGCAGCCATGAACCCATATTCGGATCTCAGTTTTCTTTCGGTTCAGTCAAAGTTCCTGGAGAACCGAGTATTTGTTTCATCTGGAAATCGTCGCATTGTTGAAGGTTCTTTCCTTGTCTACGACACGCATTTGAAAACACCCGAACGTCTTGCAGATCTTTAAAAGTTCGGAACACGATGTCTTTTGGGTACGTTTCCACCGTGATTCATCAGGAAACAGAATCCAGAAACGTAGTCACCAGAAAATCATTCTCTTTGTCAGGCATTCCAGACTTGCCTGCCAAAACTGCTGTCTTGGAGCAGAGGCCTCACCTCTCTGCACATCAGCGGTTCATAAGGCTGCGCTATTGGAAAGGAGACCAAGGCAAAGTGTCGAAGCTTGGGTCTGAGACAGCGAAGCGGAGCATCGTCAGTGACTGCTGCTACAGGACCTGTTCGCTTGCCGACCTCGAACAGTACTGCGCGACTGGAGATGGCGGGGTGCGCTTCGCAAGTTTTTTCTTCTCTCTTATTTTCCCACCGAATCGATGCCCTTGCCTAATTGCTCACGGGGGAAAAAACAAATTTGTGAAATTTTTGTTCAGGGGAACACTGTAAATTGCACAAATTTCTTCTATTTTCCGGCAGCTGTTTTCACTGTATGTTGGCTTGAGACAGTTCACTCAGAGAAACCATACAAGAGTGCACATGTGCTGCGGGCATTGACTTTGCCCTGTTCTGGGCGCAGCAGATTTATGCATGAGCGTAGTTCGGTTCTGTTTCTACGAAAACAAAGTCGCGGTCAATGAAGCTGCTCCCCAAATGACCTTTCCTCCACGCAAGGGTACACATGACCGAGATGCAGCATTTCAGGAGTACTTTTTCAGGTCTCCTTGGCGCAGGGCGTGTTGGGATCGAACGAGGATCAGTCTCATGGCGAAGCTCGAGATCGCGTCTTCGTCGCATTGGACGAAGTATCCGTACCCGAGGGAACACGGCACCCCCCCGCCGTCCGACAGAAATTTAAAGGCATCTGGGACAAGCCTTTCTTCTTTGTGACACCGGACAGAGACGAAGGTGGTCCCGTGTCAACGACGCCAGGTGACGACGACTGACAGCATGCGTACGAGGCTCGTCCAAATGAAGATGAATAGATAGCGAGTTTAACAGCGACGTTTGGAGCCAAAACTTCAAAACGCCGCGTTGACTTCAGAACCCTTTGCACAATAAACCTTGGTTTTTGGTCAATTTTGTTCAACAATATTTCGAGAAGGCAGAATCACTCCCACAATATCGAAAAATCAAGGCACGCAAAAAGATTTGACATTGAGGTTGACGTTTTCAATTTCAAACGTCGTGTTTGAGCTCGCTAAATATTAATCCGGTTTTTCCGGTGGATAGCTGAATTTTTAATAAACACACAGTAGATTATTGTTTGGTATCAGTTGGCGCTCAGTGGTTTAGGCCTCCTTCCTCTATGGTGTCTCGATGCATTGTGTGTTGGCAGTCTAGGTCATGTGCCTGGTGACCAGGGGTGGCTCCATCTGGGGGAATGCTCATATTGCAATGGGTGTGGCTGCTGCTGGGGGCTATTGGGTGCCCGAGGCAGTACTCAGCTTCTATGCCTCAGTGTGGCTCCGAGTATTGGTCTCCAATACCGCACACATGTGATGCTTCAGGCCCACATGTATACATTGTGAGAGTGAGTCAAGTTTATATGTATGACAAGGAGGTTCGTTGCGATCTCCCCAGAGACCCTCCACCTGGATTTGTGAAGCTCCACCCCCTTGGGATGAAATCCCCTTTTTACAATTCGCCAGAAAGAAAGAAAGAAATTCTTACCAAGTACGAATTCACCACTGCTAACCAGTGCTGACCATTGCTTTAAGAATCCACAGCAGCACTCTGGGTGCTATCGGAGTGGAAAAGGGCCACTTTGACCAACACTGGTTGAGCAAGAGCTGCCAATCTACACGACATACAATGCTGAGTGAGGTGCCAATACTCTCCAAAGCCAGGACATCCACTGAGCCCCTCCTATACTGGATTTCTGAAGCCACCTCCATGACAACATCCCTCCAGAAAATTACACCCCTAGAATTTTGTTTTGCCGAAATGGAAATTGACCACTGCGAGCGCAACTTAAAATGACCACAGAAGCACTGCAGAGGTTGTTGGAGTGACCACAACCAACCGCTGCTGAAAACGATGCTAGAAGGACCATCCTGCTCCATGTGTGGCCTCATTTTAAGTCCGTGTGGGTCAGTTGTTATTATTAGTTCCACGTGTCCAACACGACTTTTTCGGATTGGTGTCAAAATACAAGAACAGATAGGACGTGAAATGAAAGATGGCTCTGTCTGCAGATTTTTGTGTGCTCGAGCTGCAAGGCAGCACGTGTGTGTGTACGTCAAATTCAGAGTGTTTCAGGCATGACTGAAAAACGTCCTCCTCACCCTCAAAACGGAAGGTGCATGTACGTATTCATGACGTATTCATGACGAGTCTCGAAGCCGAAAACGCTGCACAGGTTGTTTGTTCCCTGCTACTTTGGCTTCAAATAAAATGTTTCAGCAATCGTAGAAAAACATGCGACAACGAATGACTAACCTTTGCTGTGCTTTGTTTTAGGGTATCCGTCAAGCCGAACCAAGTAGATCAAACTTCCGAAAACGAAGCCGACTGACTGTTTTTGTGCCTCATGATTGGGCGCTCCAGATTTGTACATATACTTAGAAGAATAAATTAAGTTAGTTTGAACAGCATGACCTGACACTTGGACGCTTGTTTCGTGTTCGATAGCACTGGCGGCGTCAGCACAACAACCTCAACACAAAGTTGTGTCAATGCTTCCTTTGTTCGCGTGTGCATTTTGGATTCGGCATCGAAAACCGACGCACAGCGGACAAAGTTGGACTTTTGAAAAATAAAAGCAACAAAACTTGGGTACAAAGTAAAACACTGCGAGAAAGCAAAGAAACAGCTGATGTTACTCAGACAAACACGCATTTGATTCTCTAAAGTGTTTGCAGCGTCGTGATGCAGTTGTTCCCCCAATGGGAAAACCACGCACGAAGACGTTGCGCGCACACCACACACCACCACAACACAAAACCGTACCTCATGCAGAATGTGTAACGCCGTGCAACGATGAGTCAAAAGTTCGGTTTGTGTGACGCTATGTGTAACGCGAACATTATTTATTTGTGGACCACCAGTACGCTCGTGCAGGTGAGCTCCGAACTTCCCTTGTGCGTACTCTTCATGAAACGGCAGGGGATACAGTGCGCCTGTCCCATTCTCCAAAGCATCAGCGAAAAAGATTCAATGTGGAAAAGAGATGCATTACAGAAAAATAAGTTCCTTTGCAAAACCCGACACAGTGGTCGCACAGGGATTTGGGTGAATGGTGCGGTTTCTGCATGAGGGTGAACGTGCTCATGTTCCCAGAGCTTGGGTCAAGGTTTGGGCCCTTGCCCTGGAACACCACTGACTGGATTGCAGTGGTCAGCGGTCTCACCATTTCTTACATTGGTGGATTTTTTTTGGAAACTGAATTGTGTCTCCCGAGTCAAAACAAAAACTTCAGAACAATAAGCAATCCTTCTGGCGCGGATTCTTGGTTCTGTCGTCACAAACATTTTTAAGTTGGTACTTTGATGTGTCATTTTTTGTGTCCGCTCAATTTTTCATGTTTGACGTTTGAAGGAAATGAGTGAACAGTAGCAGTTTGAGTTAGATCACCCGCGCAATGCTGCAAACAAGAAAGTCAGTCGCGCCGCCAGGTGCGTTTGACATTCGTGATCTGCCTCTGTTTGTGCGTACTTTGCCAAACACGTGGAGCGCTTTTTCTTCCGCAAACATCACGGCTCTTTGTTCGTCAAGTTACACATTCTCTTCACCCGCCTCCCTTATAAATAGAGTTCCGTTCTCTGATGCCAGCATTCTGAAAAATTTGTCCAGCGGAGACCGAAGAACCACAACAAACAAGATGATGCATCTCATTGCCGTGTGTCTTCTGGCTCTTGTGCCCTGCGCACTGTGCTATCCGTCGTTCCCAGCGAAGATTCCCAACGGACACTTGGTGCGAGATCCGTGGGACGCGTCGCCATCGTCCAGCTGGCCTGGTGTCGGGCACTTCGACCGCGCCGGGGGCGGTGCGAGGAACCCGTTCGGACAGGCCGTCGAGACTGTGTACCACGCCACGGGACTGGTGAGTCCTCTCGATTGCAATTTCTTGCCTGCATACTTGTCCACAGGTGGGAGGTGCAAAAGAATAGTTTCGTTCTTCGTTGATTTTGAAGATGCTCCCAGGAACAAATTAATTGCACAGGCACAATGTACGCAAGACTACAGATGCTTGTAACGTTTTCCTGGTAAATTGTTCACAAAAACCTGCAAAATGGTACTATATTTTGCTCTCTCCGTCCCAATGAGTTTTATTGTACAGTTTCTCCCCAACACTGACGCCACTTGCAGAACTTTTCTTTACAAAAACAACAGCCTACTTCATATTGCAGGCAATGTTTGCACAATTACTGCACTCGTTTTGTTCGGAGGCAATACAACTTTTTCTGCTCAGCATTGAATTCAAAGAACAACTCTATACACTGTGGATATACGAGGGAGGTCCAGTTGAAATCGGTTTCTGTCCAATAATTTCCGGATTTTCGGATGCGATTGCCAACAAACTGAACTTTATTCATTGCCAACAGTAAAATGCACATGCCAACATCAAAATTGAAATCTAAAAATGCCAAAAAGAACATGGAATACTCAATTGAAAATGCAACAAGAGGTTCATGCATCGCAAAGGGCCAAATCCAGGGAGTATGGCGGGTGTGGTAACATTGGAATGTCTATGAAGAAAGACAGAGTCCTGGCTGAGGTGTGGGAGGGTGCGTTGTCATGGTGGATAATGAAATTTCTCTGTGGCAGTTGTGGGTTGGGCTTGTTCCAAAGATCAGGGTGTTTCATCCGGATTCTGTCCTTGAGTTTGTTGAGTACCAGCAGGTAATGGTCAGTATCCACAGTGTCCCCTGGAGTCAGGAAGTCGATCAGGACTGGCCCATCACAGTCAAAAAACACTGTCAACATGAGCTTTCTGACACCCATGGCAGCTTTCATCACCCGTGATGACAGTGAACAGTTTTTCAGGATTCTGGGAGATTTCATTAGGACTTCCCTCGTATTGACACTAATTCCTCGAGAAAACTTGACATTTCTAAAACAGGATCCAGCGTGGGTTTTTGGCAGACTGGTGAACAGATCTTTCTGTCAATGATGAGAGTCTCAGTTTTTACACGTGCCGCCAGCAGACCAGATCAACAGTACTTCAGGTGTCGTCAAAACAAATCCGCCTCGAAACTGCGCAAGTCGCGAACGATTTGAACCTGTACAAATGCCCACTTGGACTCTAAGAACAAAAATCCAAATAATTTGGCACCCGTCCTGCAAAACAAGTTTCCACATAAGGCCAGCATGGTCTACAAGTACGTGCTCAGCAGTTGTGCCTTTCCTGAGACATGGTCAACAATCTTTCGTGGTGGGTCAACCAGAGCCATAAAAATGCAAAAGTGTAGTGCATGATTTTGAACCCTGAAACTATTTTGGATTGTTGACCCTAAAATTATGAAGGTTCCTTGGGTACAATGTCTGTATTTACTTTGTTTACTCTTCACGTTATTTACTCTGTTTTTGCTTTGCTTCGGTGGTGAATTACCCTGAGACTCCAACCAGAGTTCTTGACATGAGAAGAAGCCAAACAGCGACAATATTTCAAAAATGCACGGAGGTTCACTCCACCTCTTGTTTATCGCGTGAGCCTGTCATTTCATGATCTGTAGTGACCGCCTTTCCAGATTGGTGTTTTTGAAGTGCTATCAACAATTGTTCACCCTATTTTTATCATGAACATCTGATCACTTCGTTTTGTTTGTTCTACTTGCCAAAAGGAAAAGCAAAACGATGCAAAACAACAAGATCAAAAAAGGCAAAAATCTTGATCGGCACATTCTGCAGTCAGTGTCACCTGAGTCACTTGGTTGTGTGCGCGAGTGCATGGTGTTGTTTCACACACATACACACACTCACACACACACACACACACACACACACACATAAACACAGACACACAGACACACGCACGCACAGAGCATCTGTTGTCGCAAACACATCTGAACCACATGTGAAGAGAGTGCCAAGCTTGTTTGGTTTCTTGCATGCAATGCAGAATGATGTGACTTTCAAGATGGGAAGGAGGTTGATGTAAAGGTTGTTGTCCCAATGTTTGTTCGGAACTGTTTGCTTTTCTGATGTTTTCTGGAAAATTTTTATTTGCCACAATTTGCCTCTTTTTCAGCAAAAATATTCTACTTTCTGGTTAATGAACAGCATGCCATCTCAAGCCAGGTTACCAGACCCTCAGCAAAGCCACGGGCCCAAGCCTGCGGGGGCAGGGGATCAACCCTCACTTCCACCCCATATCTGGGGTGACTTGGCCATCGTCATCACACGAGTAATCTGTTCCTCAATTCCTCAAACCCAGGGTCAACCACATTCCTGTAAATTCTACAGTGAAGGATTTCCTGAATAGCATGCTCAAAGGGGTTAGTTGAACGATCCCTGGGAGAAGCTGATTGGAGGCTTGGGACTGAAAAACGAGTATCTTGTAACTGCAGCCCTGGAGTGTGGAACTGTGCAGGCAGGACAGCGACGGAGACGGCAGGTCGAACGGGGAGGAGCTGTGCGATCCCAGCTGCAGCTGGACAGAGGGCCAGCCAAACCCGTCGTGCGACCAAACCTCACAGATCCCACTTCCTTCCCACCCAGGTATGCCTCGTATCTGCAGATTTGGAACTCCATTACAAGCCCAACGCTGCTGCGGAAGACCATACATCTCGCTTCAAGAAAGCTCGCCTGTCGAGGAGAGTGGTTCATTTTGCTGCTTGGATATTTCCTGTTCGTCATAGGATTCTGCGAGCCAGTGACCAGTGCGAGGTGCCGCGCACAAAACCGACCAGCCCCACCAACAAACAGCTTCGACTGTCCCGACGCTGCAGGTGCCGGTAAGTCCAACAATGAGGTCAAGGCAGCTGGAAGAACTGCAGGGAATACCCAACAAAATCTGTTTTTTACTTTGCGGCCACACGAAAGGTTATCAGGTCACCTCAAGTGGTCGTCAGGACAGCCCTTCTATTGTTTGTACGTTTGCAACGACAGCATCAGGAAAAAAATGTTGGCTTCTGTTCGAACATCAGAGCAGGTAGATCTAACGTTGTTGGCGAGTCAGAAGGGTAGGGTCCAAAAACGTAACAGTACACTTCTGACTCGACGGTCGTCCGTGTGGAAACTACCTATGGGTGGTTCTGACACTGAATTTGACCGTTTGAGCAGAAAGCACCCTGCTGTGCTCAGAAGTATACCGTTCGGGGTACCAATGGTGCACTTCTGACACTGATGGTATACTTATTTCTACTGGATTCGTCCCCAACATTGCCACCCAGTACTTTTCACCCCGAATGGGCACATTTTCACTC
>JAAUXT010124118.1_pt1 | contig 15835 bp, 24 predicted proteins | sample 7278171 | NCBI WGS metagenome assembly JAAUXT01 (sample SAMN14350112, study PRJNA611818) | marine sediment metagenome | isolation source: surface marine sediment (1.8m) | place: French Polynesia: Moorea | collected 2018-08 | reverse complement strand
TTTGACTCTATAAATCATTGGTAAAAGCGCACTCGCACAATCTGATCCGAATTTCTGACAAAAAATGAAAAAGAAACGCCAAGTGTGCACCAAGTAACGGGCCCTAATACTACTCACGGGCGCGGGGGAGGTACGAGTGCCCACGTCAGATCTTCCCCTGTATGGACAGCACGGGACCTACCTGAGGACGTTTTCTCAGGTCCTACCGTGGGCACTGGTGTCGAACTAGATCTCCCCCCCCCCCCATGGCAGCAGTGCACAGACACCTACCAAAGTGTTTGCCCTGAGCACTGCACAGGAAGGTGCCAAGCAGCGAAATGCGAGCTTGAAACTTCAGGACAAACTGGGGGCCCCGCCCTCTCCGGATCCGACTGAGCAACACTGTTCGATGTTACTGCAAACTGCAAATGTTCAGTCCCGACAACCCAGAGGAAAATTTTTCGGACGACCCTCACTTGAGGAGGGTCCCACGCTACATAAAAATAACCTTGACTTGACCCCTCCCTTCCCCTGGAATTACCTTCCAAAACATTGTGACATTCTGACATGCCCCAAACGCACAAATGACCTTCACCCCAAACAGTCCTGACTTCATCAACTCTGTACGCCATGGCAGTGACCGCAGGGTCAGGACAAAACAGCTCTCTCTTCCTTTCTCACTTGCATTGACACAAACCACAATCCTGTTTTCTTGCATCCAGCAACATAGACCTGCTTGAACGAACACGAAATTTCTACCACCTGTACTCTACAGGCACGCTATGGGTGGTTTTAAACGAGCCCAGACGATTAACGAGCTCAATTGTCGAGACGTGAACATCTGTACAGAACGAGCAAACACTTGATCCACACTGACAAACAACAAAGAATCTTCAAACAATTATGACGTCTGCAAGATTCTTGTCCGACAGGACTGAGAATCATGTCACGATGCATGCAGCTCAGTAGTCCTTCTGTGCTGGACCGTTTGATTGCCAGTCGTTACTTAATGAGTAAAACTTCATACTTAACACTTTTCTGCACTTTCACATCCACTTTTCGTCGAGAGCAGGCAGTTTTAAGTTTGTGAGGAAAACGTGTTTCAGCAACTACAGGAAACTGCCTCTCCGATTTTAGATTTTCTGATTACGCACACCCTCAAATTACGGATAATTGACCTAAATTGCTCAATTGTTATTTGTTCCCAAAAACACAAACACTGAATAACAGAGTTCATAATCAGTACAAAGGAAGTAATTCAAAGCTTCTGCTTCTGACGTTTGTTTTTCGGTGATGAACTGAAACAGCATATTCCTGGAATATTTTGTCAGACAGCCTGCGGTTAGCACTGGTGCGAATGGTGCAACACACGTGATCCAAGATGGCCACTTGAAAAGTCCTGGGATTTATTTATCAACACGGGTGAGCTGCAAATATTGTTTTCCCAGCTTGAATGACTCAGCATCAGAATTTGATAAGGGCTTTTGTTGCTTGTCACATTCGTCTGCAGGTGCAGAAATGTTTCTGTTTCGATTTTCCGAAGCGGCATTGTTCGGACACGTCAGTCTCTTTCACAGATGTCACAAGAAAAATCTTGACGTGGAGTCTGGCCTTTCTCATGACTGACTAATCATCCACTGAAGTATAGATGTCTACTGCTGGACTCTCCAACTTTTTGTGGGCCGTTATCAGGGCCCTCATCCAGACTTGGATGCATTTCTCTGTGGCTGAAAGGTGCATGTCGGCAAAGATGCTTGCACCTTCAGCTGTTCGTTCAATCCGAAGTTGGCCACGAATGACAAATTCAGTTTTCGGGTTTCTGAAGAAATTTAAGGTAGAGTCTACAAGTGAGCCTGTTGGCTCAGTTTCAAGGTCGGTCAGCGAGAGTGAACCAAGTCAAACACATGTCTGTTTTGTGCTGGAGCATCAGAGAAAGTTTGGTCTCTTTTGCGTGCTGACCAAGGGTCACAAATTTTCTGTCACTGGTCAGTGAAGCCTTTTCCTTGGCTTTTCTGTGTGTTTTCAACGTCAAATGCTGAATGAACTTGCTTTTGTTTGTCACAAATTTGACACTTTCAGAATCGGTTGACAGTGTTTTCCGAGGAAATACGAGGATCTTTCAAGTCAAAGTGTCTCTCAGCATGTTCAGCGATGTGCACCCATTTGGACACAGATGAGCACATTCTTTGCTTGCAACAAAAGAATTGCATAAGCTTGTTGCTTGGCAGTGTAGTCTGCGAGTGGACAAGAACATGCACAAGGACACTTTGACTTGAAAGATCCTCGTAGACAAAAACAGACAATTTTTCGTCCGCTTCAGGAACTTGTCTTTCGTTGCAGGCGCGAACAAACAGAAAAATGCCGGAGCTTGACCAACCACGAGAGCGGGAGGAGTCGGGTGGAAATGGCACATTGGAGGCTCCTGCAGCACCAACGCCCTCTGCCGCAGGGCAGCAACACTCCGTTCAGTCAGCTTCACAAGTGCGAGGCGGCGGCGGCGGTCAGGCGCCCCAAGGTCTGTCGCGATTTCTCGACATCATCCCTCTCCAAACACTCCATTCTGGGCGCACCACGCTCAGATATCAATTCAGGCACGTCATCAAGGGCAACTTTGTTCTGTTCAGTACATTCTGAACAATGAATCCACTTGGCATGTTCACATTGCAACGTCTCTCACAGGGGCAAAATTCTGTACAGACGCGATGCAAAACAATCCACTTGTCCCTTTCCCACAAATTTTCAAGAATATTCTTGTCGGGTGCACCTTGGAAACAAGTTGCGAAGAGACTATTGGAGCGAAAAACACGAAGCGGCTCATTTTTTCCCAGGCGCGCCTCCGAACAACAACAACAACAACGGGCCTCGAGGCGGGACGAACGCGCAGCAGAACCCGAACCCGCTGCTCAACGTGCGCGACCGCCTCTTCCACGCCATGTTCCACCGCATCGCGCTCGCCTACTCGCGCGCCATCCCGCGGCCCGTGCGCCGCTTCCTCGAGTTCGCCGTCCTCCTCAAGGTAACGCGGCGCCTCCGCTCTGAAACTCGGCGTTCATCCATCCGGTATTGTCCGCCAAGGTCAACGTCTTTGTCACAAGTGTCAGATGGATTGCAAGTGAGCACTGGTGTTGATCGTCACTCGAAACTCAAATGGTCACTGACCCACAGGAAAAAGAAGACACTGTCGCAAAAGTGACCTTCCCTCTGAGAGTTGTTGTAAAACCGTCCTGAATATATCGCGAACTACACATTCGTTCAGTCTTTCATTCCACATCCTACTTGTGACGTTTGTTGGCGACTGAAATCGCAGTTTGTTCCCACAGGCCCTGGTGGTGCTGTTCATGCTCATCTACATCCACGTGGTGTTCGCGCGGAGTCCGATCAACTGTCTGGAGAACGTCCAGCAAACATGGCCGCGACACGGCATCCTGCGCGTCGAGATCGTCAAGAACGCGTCGGGCGACTACAGCATCGCGCACTCGTACGAGAAGGAGTACGGGCACTTCGACCTGAACCATCCAGGTAACGGGGAGCACACGCGACTACGCGCGTACCTTCTGGCCCGTTCGATTTGCTTGGTCCTTGTGGACGGACGCCTTTGACAGGCAAAACATGCGCCAAGAATTCCGTGTGAAGTCGAGTGAAGTAACCATCGTAAACATCAGTTCATTCATCTTTGACGACCTTTGCTCCAAGCTGACCCTGGTGCGATTGTTTTGTGACCATTCAGAAGCAGGGAAGACTACAGCAGCTTCGCCTGATGAGGAAACCGGCGCCGAAGCTGCGAGCGACAAACCTCCCGACACTGAAGCTGAAACCGAAGAAGGACTCCCAGCTACACCCAGCGATATAGGTATCAACACGGCCATTGGTGAAACTTCTGTTCGGAAACGAATCTGTTCAACAGCGTGACTGCAGTGACTGAACTCGTACTTTCCCCATCTTCGGTGTTTTTACCAAGCAGATCTTGAAAGGTTCTTTGATGTTGCAGGGATCGTTGAGGAGAGTTTCGACAGCAGCGTCTTTGATCAGACGGAAAACAGCAGCGTCGACGCGAACGCGACGGTCACTCTGGACATGCGCACTGACACCGAGAAACCGGCCACGAGTGCGCAGCCGTTCCGCGAACCGCTCTCCGAGTTCGAGATGTTCGCGAAAGCAGGTGGGGCGACGTTGCTGAGTGTTGTGTTCCTCGCATGAGCTCTCTTCCAGAGCTCTCATTTCACTGCGCTTGAAAAACGCACAACGTACGCGGAGACCAAGGTTGTTGGCAAAGAGTTGCAAGTGGTCTTGCTGACTTGTAGTGTGGCCGGACGAACGCTACATCGTGGAGTACTCGCTCGAGCACGGCTTCCTGCGTCTGTCTCCGAAAACGAGGCAGCGCCACAACATCACCGTCATGCTCGTCACTCTCGGTGAGTGTCGCAGGACGATCCGACATGTCGTTTCCTCTGTTGGGTGCGAAAACAGCAGAAGCCGTTGCACGGTTCAGGTGTCATGTCATCTCATTCACAAGATGAGCAAACACTTTTGCGCTGCACGCAGCTCTCATTGTTCAAACTGGTGGTGATTGCAGACCCGCTGAAGGACATGTGTTTCGGCGACACGTTCAGTCGGTTTCTGCTCGAGCAGTTCCTCGGCTACGACGACATCCTCATGTCGAGTATCAAGTCTCTCGCGGAGAAGGAGGACAACCAAGGTGTGTGTGCGTGCATGCGTGTGCGTGCGTGTGTGTGTGTGCGTGTGTGTGTGTGTGTGTGTGTGTGTGTGTGTGTGTATATATCAAGAACACTCAACGAAACGCTCGCATTGATTTCTCAAGCGATTTCCGGCCGACAGCGACTCATTTCTTTGAATCATGACACTGGAACCTGCAGATTCCATTTTCCTTGTGATCCAGTTCAGCTTCATGGTCATCAAACTGAGCGCGTCCCACGGACTTGTGTTGCAGGTTTCCTGCGCAACGTGGTGACCGGGGAGCACTACCGCTTCGTCAGCCTGTCCTGGGGACCCTGGGCCTATTTCTTCGCGGGCTTCATCATGCTGATATTCGTGAGTGTTCAGTCTGACGTGTTGCATTTCTCTGCCACGCACAACAGTCATAAAGACACCACGAGAAATTTGTTGTGAGTGGACAGAATTTGAACATATTTTTCTGCGTTTTCAGACTCTGTCGGTGTCCATGTTGCTGCGGTACTCCCACCATCAGATCTTCGTCTTCATCGGTTCGTATCCAAGTGAAACTGATTTGGAGGTCTTGAAAGCTTTCCAGGAGGTTGCTCTGACGTACCATATTGCATTTTTCCACAAGTAGCTCGGGTCTCTTTGATGATGTGGTTTTCACGACCAGTAGAAACAAAGGAAAACGGGAGGGGGGGGCCTTTCAATGCTATTCAGCGATTCGTCGAGATAGATAGGCTTCGCTTGACGACTGAGAGTGCGATCAAAGTGTGTACTTTGTCAGCGATTGCTTGCACTGCTGACGCAGCGCGTTTGTGAACAGCGTGGATTTGGAGGCAGTGTGACGACACGCATTTCTTCAGCGTCTCATTGTAGGATTTTGTGTTGCAGTCGACTTGCTGCAGATGTTGGAGATGAACACGACCATCGCGTTCCCGGCCGCGCCTCTGCTCACAGTCATCCTCGCGCTTGTCGGTACGTACCGCTGCTTCGCGTAGCGTCGGGTCAAGGTCTGATGCGTCAGGTGGCGTTCCGCTGTGTCACGCATCGTACTGCTGTGTCGAGTGACCCACCACTCCGTAACGCGGCGAACCTCTGCCACACGTGGCGTATGTTCTGTCGTTGACGGGTTTCATCGTGACTTTGTGTGCAGGGATGGAGGCGATCATGTCGGAGTTCTTCAACGACACGACGACGGCGTTCTACATCATCCTGATCGTGTGGATCGCCGACCAGTACGACGCGCTCTGCTGCCACACCAACATCAGCAAGCGCCACTGGCTCAGGTACCGACGCGCGCGCTCAAGTTGCTCTTTGCACTGAGAATACATGTGACAGACACAATTCGCGTGACTCACACCAAAGACCAGGTGCCGGTTGTACTCCCAGAAAGCACGTGACGCCTCTGATTATGATGCCAACACTGGAACAGATCTCGCACAGTTACGCGCAAGTTTTAGACCTGGCAGAAGAAGTCGCTGAAAATGATTTCAGATGCTCTTGTGCACAACGTTCTGTTTGTTTGCAGGTTTTTCTACCTGTACCACTTCTCGTTCTACGCGTACCACTACCGCTTCAGCGGCCAGTACAGCTCGCTCGCCCTCGTCACCTCCTGGCTCTTCATTCAGGTGTGTATTCTGAAATACTCCACTCGATTGAAGTGAACACCGGCGGACTCGATTGTGTTCAGGTTCCCTCCTTCGCGAGAAGGAAAGTCTTTGGCCTCCGAATGTGCGGCGGCAATTATCGCGGCGGTCACCCTCCTGTCTTGAGAGGCCAGAACAACCTGTGTTCTCTTCGGTCCCCTGTTGTCTGCAAAACACTGACGAAATGCGGCTTGTGGGACGAAATCCATTTGAGAGCGCAGTGTATGAAACCTTGGTTGAACGCTGAACGCTTTTGTTGAAACTGCGCGTCTTTCTCGCAGCACTCGATGATCTACTTCTTCCACCACTACGAGCTGCCGGCGATCGAGCAGCAGGACCGGATTCAGCAGCTGCTCGTGCGATCGCAGCACCACACGCAGCGCCACGTGTACAACCGGCAGCAGCAGCAGCAGCAGCAGCAGCAGCAGCAACAACAACCAGGTGCAGCGCCTGAGCCTGCTCCACCGACTGCGGATTCAGCCAATCACCAAGGCGCTGCTGCTCCACCTAGTGGTGGAGCTGTCAGTCAAACATCCGGGGATGTTGCCGGACATCGTGGTGTCTCATCGCCTGATACGGCATCTACCAGTGATGAGGGAGCGGACACTGAGCATGCGCGACAGGATCTGGAAGGCGCGCAAGCGCCGCCTGTGGCCGGCGTCTCCAGATTCATTGAAGTTGGACCCAGTAACATCATAGCTGAACAGCTGTTGTCTTTAGCCAATGAACTGCAGGATTTGCCGACAGGGCACGAGGAGGAAGCGTTCACTCATGATCCTGTGCCAAGTGAGAGCTTGAATCCAGCTGATAGTGACAGCAGAAGTAGAACCGTTGATCCTGGCGGGACGCCACTCGTCGCTGCTGAAAGCAGCGCGTACAGTCAGCATGGACCCAACACTGCGAGCACTGCAGAAAACTCGCGTGCTGCGGACAGTGCTTCAGGACGTGATACGAGAGAAGTGGACTCAGTTCTGCGATGTCGCACAACGGCAGCGTCGAGTAGTGGGAGCCGCGCGGCGCCGGAAGCGAGCAGCGCAGATGGCGACACTGCGAGAGACGCGCCTTGCACGTCACGTGATAACAACCCGGGAGATTGATGTTCAGGTGATATTCAAACAAGTTGTCAGCGTGGACGTGCGTTGCTGCGTTGTGTTCACGCCAACTTGTGTTTCGTTCACTCAGCCTCGATGTTGGTTGTTCTGATCGCGACAGAACAGCTCTGGTCGTCCAGCGCGTATTTTTGTGAGTGCATTTGGTCTCGTTTTGTCACATGGCCGCAAAAGCCCAAGTGTGATTTTGTTTTCTGACAAGAAGCGAGAGCAAACCGCTTAGTTTTCTACCCATGCAAATGCTAACAGTGCGTCCCGGTTTTTGGAAAGCGTTGTTTTGGGGTGATGGTATCCAACCTTGTGATCAAGTTTTCCACACGCAAAACTTCTGTCGTTTTTCACAGACCCCAGAAATGAAGCAAACTGACATGCAAATTTCCCTTGTCGACCACTGGAGATCAATGCACGAAAGTGTTTCGCTCAACTAGAGACGGTCTGTGTTGCCTTTCTTGAATTTCCTTTCGTTGTCCGGTTCGACGTCGAGCTGAGCAAAACAGTCATTTTCCTCGTTGCTTGAGTTCACGTTGTGTGCAACTAGCTTGTTTTCGCTGTCCGCTGCTTCACACATCTGATGGAAGCACGGGCTTCACTTCACATATCTGGTGCTACTGTGGTGCGGGATGGAACACAGGTCGGACTGGGCTTCATGTTGGACGAGTCACGCGTTGCGGTCCAATGCAAGACTGTTGGTGCTCTGTCACAACGTCCGTGGGCAGAGATGACTCTCCCAGTAAACCGACCCCAGGTGGCGTTTCCTGAGCTTTGCGGGTGGACTTGTCGTCCAAGATTGTCAAAACCAGCGCAGCACTTGAACTGAATGGCTTTACGAAACTTTCCCTTCTGCGGATACGCGTGTGTGTCGCGTTTCGCTTCTTGTTTCACCGGGACAGTTTGCTTTCTTGTTGGCTTCAAATGAAAGTCAATTCAGGCGACAAAAAACAGTTCAATTTGTGGAAGGAATATCTTTAGCCTGTACAATAATAAATCTTTTGTGTGAAGTTTTGCAATTTGTCTGACAAGTTTCTGGTCACCAGGCCCTCTTGCACTGGAGCGGCAGTGAGGCTGCAGCGGTTTTACCGTGCAGGATGAACAACGTTCACCGGACACACTTCTGTCAACGAAATTAAGATTTCGACAACCCAGACTTGAAGTGCTGTCTTCTGAAACCAGCCAAAGCGAAATGCAAGAGAAGTTCTCCGCCACACTATAACTTCCATCTGGACATTTTGCGCCCCTGTCGCTGTCCATTTTGAAGTTTCACATCAGCTGCTGTCGGAAGTGTGTTTGGATTCTTTCGCAGCCGGTGCCTCGTTTGTAGGCTCGTACTTCGATCTGTCCAACCCGAGAAACTCGCACGCGTTGTCCCACAAAAGCTTGTCCTGCAAGAGAAAACAAACTGTAGAGTCTACGTTTGCAGTGAGAAGCCTTGACCCTTTTCACTCTGGCACCTTTTGGGTTCAGAACGTTGGCCGTACCTTCAACTTCTGGCTGAAGTTCTTCATGGACTCGATCACTTTTCCTGGAGGATCCAGCTCTCCCAGCGGAAACGGGTAATCACTGCCCAGGAGAACCCGGTTCTGCAGAACAAACGGACAAAGCTTCAGTTACGCTACTGACTACCTTGATTGGTGAAGTCTGTGTGCTCAAACGGAAACAAGTACTTGCTTCACACTTACCTCGCCAATAACATCAACCAAGAGCTGCATGGCAGTGGGATCGTGCACAAGCGAGTCGGTGTAGACTTTCCCCAGATACTCCCGCGGGTTCACTTTGTTGTCCACTGCGCACAAATCTGGCCGCACGTTGAAACCATGCTCAATTCGCCCAATGGTGAAGGGGAAAGAACCACCTGAAACGGAAAGCGTAAAATGAGCACAATATTGCCACGGAAAGCCCAGTAGAACCGATGTGTTCCAAAACAGAACGCGAACTCACCTCCGTGGGCAAAGCAGACTTTGAGGTCGGGTACTTTCTCCAACACTCCACCGAAGATCATGGAACACATGGCGGTCGCCGTTTCCGCTGGCATTCCTGCAGAAACAATGCAAAACTGAGCAAAAACCACCATCAAGAAGGAAGAACATTCTGCAACAACAAAGGGCAGGTTCGTTCGAGGCGAACTCACCCACAAGCCAAGGAAGCCAGTACTTCTGCATGCGTCCGTCCATCTGCATGTCCCACGGGTGCACGAAAATGGCCATGTCCAGCTCAGCTGCTTTCTGCAACACCATCAAAAACTCGTTACACAACAGCAAAAGCGAGACCTGTTCCGCTGCACCGAAGTGTTCCCTTGAATGTGGTGTGTGCTTGTGATTCTGTAGTGACAGTTGTGACTCTTACCTTGAACACGGACAGCAATTCAGGTGCGTTCAGGTTCCACTCGTTGATGTGTGAACCGATCTGAACCCCTGGAAACCCTGAAAGTTGCAAACAAATTCATTCAGCTGTGCGACCAGAGGCTGCGACGACAAAATCAATTTTGTTGCCCAGAAAATATTTGGGCCTGCTCACGAACGGAAGAAACATTTTTGTTTGAATGGATTGTCACTTGCGTTGTGCACAGAACGCTATGTCCTGACTGGTTTTGATCGTCTGGACCAAGCAGATTCCGAGGAAACGTGGCTCGCCGTACCCAGCTGGTGTTTGCACCTGGTGAGCTCCTGCACGGCGAGTTCCGGGTCCTGCATCGGCAGCGTCCCCAGCCCGACGAACCGGCTCGGGTGTTTCCGTACTGTGTTCGCCAAGTCATCGTTCAACAGCTGCGACAGGTCCAAACAGTCCGGACCCTTCGCCTGATAATACAGAGAAAAGTTTGTTTCGTTTTCTTTGGGGAAGGCTGGGAGGGCGTGGGCGGGCTGGGTGTGGGTGGGGCAGGGAGGGCACGGGTGAGGCTGGGAGGGTGGGGGGGGGGAAGGTGCGGGCGGGCACGAGAGCGTTTCCAATGTTGACACAACAAGGAAACTTTTCCTCTGCAAAGTGACACTGGAACTGGAAGCAAATGTAAAAGACAAGGTCGACTTACCCAGTAGCTGAACATAACAGGAACTGTGGACAGAGCTTGCACCGTTACACCTGAAAAGCAAAAGAGACCTCAGGCATTGACCAATCTGGGGCTCTTGAAACAGAAAATTGCGCTCACAAGGCAAATCATCTGTGAGGCCCCGGCAAATAAGGATCAACCTGTCCGGTCCATGTCTCGTAATCTGACTTCTGGAGACCAGCAGGTGGGTTCGACGACCCTGAACAGCTGTCCGTCCTTCATCATGTTCGCTTTGCCGTCCTCTCGCATCTCCAGCTGCACGAAGCCTCCATAGCCGAACCTCTGCGTGAGGAAACGAGACGACTTCAGACAGGGCAGCAGTCGAACCACCACTGTCTGGATGACAGACTCATCTGCCCGGTCTGGGCTTGCAGGAGTGCGTGTCGGCTTTTCCCCAGCCTGAATTAACTTCACACAGTGACGAATCGGACCTGATTGAGCCCAACCGCAGTCCATTTTTGGCTTGCAACGTTGTTGGTAGAACCAGAGCTTCAGCTGCATCGTAGATCTCCTCCTGTCAGCGAATTTATACAATTGCCATTGCCCTGAGAAAGAACCAAACTTTGGGGGACGCACGGACATGACACACGGCCCGAGGTCGTACTCGTAACTTGGCCTGACCAGAACATTTTCACCTTGTCAGGCGCGCACATTTAGTTCCGTCGTCAAACGAAGTCTCGACAAGTCATGACGAAGAAACTGACCTCACTGAGATTGGGCCAGGAGGCGGGCAGGATGTGATTGTGAATGTCCAGCTTCATTCCACGGTCATCTGTGAGACACAGCAAAACATGTTTACGGGTGTGTTTGGTTTTGGTTGGAAAATGGCCATCAAACAGGCCGAGGGCAAATTTCGTAATCGGTTTGCTCTCAAGTTCGCTCTGTGCCGATGACATGCATTGGCTTATCTTCCTCTGCATGTCAGAGCGCAAATGCTCATGCAGAAAAACCGCCTTCACCTCAGCCACAAGTTCACAAATTTGCATCAAGAAAACAGCGACAAAACACGCAAGAACTTACCGAGTGGGCATCAACGGCGAAGGTGAAAATTGCAATAAATTTCCCCCGATGGCCAGAGAGACAGAAGAGATTCACTCGAGCGTGTATCCACAACAGAAACGGTTGAGCATCCGAGCAAAACATCTCCAGTGATAAACACAACTGAGGGAGGCGTGTCTCAGGTCACGGCCTCAGGTCAAGGACACTCACCGAACACTCGTGCGTCTCAGTTGCAAGTTCCAATTCAGTTGCCAGACGCACGACAGCAAAACCAGACAAAACCTTTCGCAAAACTGTTGTATTCCAACAAATAGTTCCAAGCAGGTTCTTTTTTGTGAACATTTGACTCTTGGTTCCATTTGATTGTTTGTTCGCTGTTTATTTTTGTATTGATCGATCTGATAAATTGGAATGAAATCAGCAAAACCCCCACTTTTTGGCAGCTTGTTCACATCCGAATGACACTTTGCCGGACGGTGACATTTTGGACCCTGGACTCATTGACCTTCCAATGGCAAGTCCACAACCATCCACCCGAAAGGTTCACCATTGGTTCACTGGGTCTTGTTCAAGACCTATCCGCCCGTCCCAGGTGTCAGTTTTCACAAGGAGGACAACGAAACCAACAGAAGCTCGAACTGTGAATCAAAAACACCAACGACGAATCAAATAATCCTCTGCAGCTCACTCGCACAATCTCAAGAATCAAAACACTTCAACAAAAAGCTTTGTTTGTGATTGTTCTTTCTGCACCCTTCTTGTGCCAGCTCGAGCCAGTTTTGTGCCTGAGTTGTCCACTTCAGGCCTTGATGCCCTTCCCTTCCCCGGTCCACGGCGCGCGCAGCTCCACTTTTAGCTCCAGATCCCGCAGCGCGGCGCGACCCTCGTCTCCGCACGCTTCCGGGTGCGCGCGCATCGCGCGGTGAATCAGCTCCTCCACGCCGCGCTCCACGAACGCGCCGATGTGCTCCTTGTTCCGCGCCACCACGTTCCGCACCGCCATGCACGCCTGCTTCTGCAACAGCGCGAACCACGTCTGTCCCAGGACTGATGGCCACAGGAGTTTGGAAGCGCGTGAGTCAATTCCACGTAACAAGACGTAACAAGAGGCACGCTTGAGTTTGATGAGCTCAACACAGAGGTCAAAGAAACTTCGACGACAGACAGACAGACAGGCAGACAGACAGAGACAGACATACAGACAGACAGACAGACTGACAGACACACACACACACACACACACACACATCACGAACCTGTACAGCGGGTTTGTCAGCGTGAATCTGCATCGCCTTGACGATCACCTCTGCGCCCGACGCCGCCATGATGCGGTTGCTATGCGACGGGTTGCGCAGCGCCAGCGCCGTCAGGGCGGCGCACCCCGCCTCGGCGATGGGCGCCGACAGCGCGTACTGACTGAGCGCCGACACGATCAGCTCGATGCCTGACGCCCCGACGATCGCGACCTTCACGTCGTCGTTCCCAGCGATGGTCTTGAGCACCCGGAGCACCTGCTTCACCAGACCCTGACAAAACAGACCCAGCGACCTGCCATGCGTTGATTCTCTTCTTCAGGATGAGTCGCAAAGTCAACCATGCTAATGTTTTCAACATTATTTGCTCAACGCGATGCAGCGGATCTACCCACAATGCAAACAAGAACACTGTCCTCAAGAAGGGGGAAAACAATCAATTGCGAACTGGTGCAAGAAATTCGATTCGAGAACTCAGATGGCAGTTACAAAACATCCATGACAGAAGGGCTCGGGTTTGGTTGGTTCAGTGTACAATGAGGCACATTTGAACTGCTTTCAGTTCACGACGCGTCACGGTCGCTTCCGACCGACGTTCCGGGGACCCGACGTGCGCACTGACCTGGTTGTTGGGGTTGTGAGCGATGGTGTCGAGCATGAGGCCGACGCCGCCCAGGTCCATGATCTGCTGACAGAACTCGTTACGCACAGCGAGGCAGCTCAGGGTCTGGTACAGCTCTCCCAGCAGCGGCTCGTCATCCCGGAAATCTGTCAAGAACGTCGTACATCTGATCACTGTGAAACGTTGAGGAAACGAGTTGATCTCTGTGAAACGTTAACAAAACACAGATGGCAAAGCGAGAACCGTTCTCGAAGCACTCGGCCCCACCCCCAAGTCCAGAAATATGACCATGATTTCATCAATGAAACCGGAAGTGAAAGTTTCGCGCACGTGCGTACCTTTCGAGATGAGCATGATCTTGCTGAGCGCGTCCTGCTCCGTGACGATCATCTTGGCGTGCTCGTGGCCCTTCCCGAACGGGACGCGCACGTCGTCGTCGTACGTGAGCACGCGCAACGCGCCGCATACCTGCGCGCGCACCAAGCGACAGGACGTGAAAAAAGGTTTTTGCTTCGTGCACATTGCACCTGTTCAGTCTCAGTCAGTGACAGTTGTGGCCGAAATCAAAGCAAGTTGGAAATCACGCACGATTACTTTGTTCACAAGTGGCAAAGCAAAAAAACACGACAGAGTGTACCTCTTTCAGGACGGCAGAATTGGTTTTGAATTTGTCCATTGTTGTCGACAACAGGGCGATGATATCACTGGCGACGTACTTCTGCCGGTTCCTTTCGTGTTTTGTGCAATTCAGTCGCATGAACTTCACTAACAGTTCACAAATGTCAGCACAAGAACTGTCCGCATCTGCAGTGCGAATTGCATGACAATTCCACGTGATCCCTTCTTCGTCCAGCAGATCTGGTTGCCCGTTACACAGTGAACAGAAAGTGGAAAGAAGACACCGCAAAGTATCTGCATCGGCCTGGAACTGCGTGCAGGCCGCCAGCAAACTGGGATACGCGTTGTTTTTCCCGGCCAAGCAGCGCCTTGCCAAGTCGGTATCACATTCAGCTTGGAGGTTTCGAGCTGCGTCCTGAAAGACGAGGAACAGACATTGCTGCGGGAGAAAATTTCCACACCGAAACGAAACAACATCCGGTCGCTGAACACTGTTGCAAAAACCAACACCTGAACTGCTTTGTTGTCCACCGGTTGCTTATCACATTCTTTCTTCAGATGTTCCACCGCTGCGACCACCGGGTGTTTCGCGGGTTCGCCTCCTTCGCCTCCCGCAGATGTGTACAGACTCAGATCCTTCACAATGTTGGCCAGGTTGACTCCCTGAAGAGGAAACATCTGTGGAATGTTAAAAACGACCTTTGGTTTATGGCGAATTTGACACGCACTGCTGCGTGAACCTGTGTACGCAAAAAACGCCCCTTTTCATCCCGAACTCGAACCTCAGAGTGGCAAGAGTTCACCACAATTTCAATGGAACCCCTCCCCCCCCCCCAAACACCCCCACCCCAAGAAGGTTCAGCAATGGTGGTCACTCCACTCCGTCGATAGATCTACCTGAGCCTGGAATTGTTCCACAGCCTCGTTCAGCGCCTCCTCCGCTTCCATCTCAAACTCCTCCATGTTTTCCTTCACCACAGCGTCGAACGTCTCCTGACTGATCTGAGCCGCCATCGTCAGAATCTATCACAAAACCAGACAAGACTGTTCTTCAACTGTTCCAATTCATTGCAAACTGCCTTCTTGAAAATGCGTTGGCGTTGAAAGTGCACTGAACGAAAACACGTGGAGTTCAATACGCGATCCTGGTCAGCAGATCTTTTGCGCTGGAGATCTAAATTTTGGTGATTGTCAAGGCTCAGGGACTTCGGCCCACAACTAGATCTAGATCTCGTCACAGACCAATTCTGAAAATGACTCATCGTGGAACACAATGGAGTCTACGTCTCGCGGTCATGTATTCAAAAATGCGCAATTCTTTCCGGATCTGGCACCAGTCAGCATACAACATACGCAGAACACACGCAGTCCAGAATCTCAAGTAGACACCCTGCTCAAACAGCGCGCTTTCCGTCTGCTAGCTGGTAACTAAGGCGCACGTGTTCGCCACAACATACGGAGGAATTTTTGCGCGCAATTGGCCACAAAGCAAAATTTACGGATATTTCCCAAAACACAGAACAACAACCCTTCACACTTCTGACCCCAAAAACGTAACTCGTGCTGGATGTGTTTCGATTTTATTGTTATCTACAATGATCAACATGTTGAAGTGTTCGGCAAGTGTTCACGAAGCGTTCGCGAAGCGTTCGCACCTCTGCTATGCAAGAGTGACATCTGGTGTAAAAATTGGGACACTAAATAAAATGGCGGACAAGCACATGGTGTTAGAAGTTTAAAAACTCATGAATTTTGCCAAATTTCTCAGGATGGCAGAAGCGCTTGCTCAAAACGGACCTCACATTGACTTCAGCCCAGGACCAGATCTACATCAACGCTGCTTAGACTGGATAGAAGAGGCGGAGCTCATGTGTAATGGACCATTACAAAGT
>JAAUXT010134560.1_pt1 | contig 15836 bp, 19 predicted proteins | sample 7278171 | NCBI WGS metagenome assembly JAAUXT01 (sample SAMN14350112, study PRJNA611818) | marine sediment metagenome | isolation source: surface marine sediment (1.8m) | place: French Polynesia: Moorea | collected 2018-08 | reverse complement strand
TAAAAGCAAAAATTTGTTCTTTTGACACTTCGTGCATCAACTACAGCCTGAAAGTGAATGAAAAAAACAAACATGACCAAAATCAAACAAATAGAACACTTTCAAACTCGCATTCACAGATTTAACCTTTTGATGCCTATAGGTGATTTTCACCATCACCATACATTATACATAATGTATGCTTCAAGGTTCAAATCACCTAAAAACCTTCAGAAACCTGCAGCTGGTGTTGTGGGTGCAAAAGAGACTGGTGAAGTACCGCTGAAAATTGTTCAGTCTGTACCACAAGTCGCGCATGCGGGAACAATTCAACTTTTTGTCAACGAAGCGCTGCCGTCACAAGTTGATGTGACAGCAGAGTTGAGGTCAATGTCGACCAACGCTCAGGGGACAAGTGCAAAAAACTTGCGTGTTCTTTGTCAGGGATGTTCATGGTGAGACTCTCTTTGTACGGTCGTCACGGAGAAACAGTCTTCAATGCCTCGAGAGCGGTGAGAGTCTTGTCGCAATGTTTACTCATCTTTGGCGCTTCATTGCATGCAGTTTCGTGGCGATTTCACTGACGTATTCACATCATTCGAAGCGAGAACCTCCATTCTGACACTTGGTGTTCGTGTCTGTGTCTTGTTTTGAAGCTGGAGCAATTACTTTTGCAGGCGATGCTGAAGTACAAAAGTGACCTGTACTACATCATAGAAACCATCTGGTACATGCCGATGATGTTGCTGGGTTTCAGAGACCAGAAGCAAGTTGTGGAAGTGGAACTGATGAGCAGCTACAGTCAGGATCCAGTAAGGAACGCCATTCCATTGGAATCCAAGAACTTTCAAACTTTCGAAAAACAGCCCACTTTTGGCAAGTGTAGTTTCTGCCGCACACTAGTTGGTGTCGTGGACCTGGCCTCACGAGTTGGTCGGGTGAATCTGGCGTCTTCAGTTGGCGTAGTGCATCCGGCCTCACCAGTTAGTGTGGTGGATCTGGCTGCACCAGTTGGTGTTGTGATCTGACCATTCCAGTTGGTGGGGATCCGCCGTGAAACTCGACAACACACACGGACGCAAGGATGACAAGTACACAACCCCGTTCCGCCACAAAGTTTGTGGAAAATTTTGATGCCAAATCGATTTCCTCTTGACCTTTTTGCAGTACAAACCAGCACTCGGAGTGTTTCTTGAAATAGAACACAAATTCATTGAAATCTACTCAGCGACCTTGATGATCGAAGCGCAATTCAGTGGAGTGAGGTGTGTGAACTTTCCTATTTTTCCTCACTTTTGGTTGAGTTATTTCTATGAATCTTGACAACCATTCGCAGAGGAAGGCCGAGTGGTCTTGACACAACTGCGAGACCTGACGATGTTGCTGACGCCTCATTGTGCGCGGTACACTTGCAGGTACATTCTGCACCGCTGGCCGCTGGCGTCGGCGATTTTCGGCATCGGACTCAACATCGCGTTCCTGACACTGGTGGCGCTCCTGTCCTGGTACAACCTGATGAGGTCGGAGGACGACTCCGCGCAGCCTGTTCTGCGCCAGGCCACGTCTCCGGGAGGCTCGACCGCGAGTCGAGGTCAGCTCGGGGGATGGGGTGGGGTGCGCGAATCAGTTCGCGATCTTGAACAGCATCACGTCTGGGCCTGGGCTCCAAATCACCGAAGTGTTTATTTCAAGATGTTCGTCGTGTCGTGTCGTGAATGGCACATAATCTGCGTTTTGCGAATGTTCAGACCTTTGCCTTGTTTCATGTTGGCTTCTGTTCTGCAGGGAGGAGCGGTGACGACGCATCAAGTCACGGATCGGTTGAGTCGGAGGACTTCACGGAGGTGACGGCTGAAGCTGAGCAGGACCCGCAGCCAGGGGCCGCCGTGGTCCCGGAGAGCCTGGGCGCAGAGGCGCGCGGCGCCGGGGGAGTGGAGGGCGAGCTCAGGCTCAGACAAGGGTTCGATCTCGAATAATCAGACAACAAAATAGCCACAAAAGCATTTTGATTTGCAGTTGATCTAGTCAGTGTGTTGTGTTGTGTTGTGATGTCCAGAGCACAGCTCGACACCACACAGGTGAAACTGTTTCAGCGATGACGTCGTGTTGGTTTCATGTGGACTCGGCCATGACAAAATCTGTGATCAGTATTTCCACCGATTTCGCAAGTTGATGACGTGTGTGTGAAGAAATTCAACAAGTGTTCAACATGAAGTTGTGTATTCATTGTTGCACGAGAAGTGACACAGTAAATGGTGACTCACAACAAATTCATTCATAGATTGTAGAAAAAGAATGCCCGCTCCACCAAATGCACTACAGGTCTGTTTCGGATAATTCGACTTACCCTTTTTGCCGATGAAAAAGTCAAATTATGTGAAAGTCGAATTATGAAACCTATTTACACACACATAAACCCAAACCTGTTTTGAAAAAAAAGTCGAATTATGGAGGTTCGAATTATCCGAAATGGACCTGTACCTACCGTAGGTGCGGTGAATCTGGCCCCACCAGTTGGTGTGGTGAATCTGACCACACCAGTTGGTGAGGATACGCACCGACACAAGTCTACACACACGGACGCAAGGGCATGCTTCCGCCACTTCGTGGACGCCGGCGGGAAAACTCATTGTATGACAATTTTGTAAAGGACACTGTTGCCAAAAGTGCACTGCATTGACTTTGTCACGATAAAGTAAATTTTGTAAGGCTTGACGACAGACTTCTGTTTCTCGCTGCACTCACCCGGAAACACGCAACTTTCAACTGTCGCTCATTCTGGAGAAATCATTCCACGCTCGAGCAAGAGTCCCACATGAAGATGCTTCCATTTGAGAGTCGTCGGTGAAGTCTTTTCTGAACTGTTCATGGTCCAAGGTTCCGACTCCCAAATGTTGAAAAAAAAATGAACTGTGAGAAAGTAAATTTCCGCGCCACATTTGCGATTTACATGAGCACAACTTGCTCGACCGATGAGACAACACTGAGGCGTCTGCAGAAAGAACTCCAACGTTCGACACCGAGGAGATGTGCAACGTGTTCACACTGCGACCCTTCGATCCACTTTCCACATTTGGGTTTGCTTTAAGGCAAAGCGTTCTTCACACAGTTCAACTCTCCCTATTCCTTGGTCCTCCGCCCTCCATGGCCGGAACGTTGGATCTACTCCATTCCCTCGGGCTTCTTTCCTCCGTAGAATTCCACTATGCACAGATGGCAACTCCAGCTTCCTGTGTGGTGAACACAAAACTGACCATCAGCACATGGAATTGAACAAGAGATCGGACAACTGGAAGCGCGCGATCTCGGTCTCCTTTTTGACACACAGCGACTGCACTTTTCAATGGTTGATGGTTGCTCTCCACCTATTGATTGTGCACAGATTCTGGCCAGACACGCACCAATACACTGAAGGCTGCACGTACCTTCCGGTGGTTCGGAGAGCGGTGGGTTGAGGCAGTACATGTGGTAGCCGCGGTCGCAGTCATCGCAGAAGAGCAGCTGATCCTGCAGTCACAGCCACAAACATGTGAGACGCGTTACATTTCAGAGGCGAGGTCTGGCCATGATCAAAGGCAGCAGAAGCGCACAAGCCAATTTGTCTCGTTCTCTTGTTGGCACATTGTCTCGTCACCAAATCTACCATATTCAACAGAACGGAAAGAACGGCTAAGAACGAGATCAAACAACAGCCAGAAGTTAACACAAACAAACTTTCAAAATTTTGCCGAGTAGAAACTTGGAACAAAAATTTATCCAAATATCCTGACCAGTTATCTTTGCTCCTTGAACATGTAGTAAATCAACATTTTTGGTTGACCACAGCAAATCGGTTGTTCAAAAGCAAGCCGGACAAGGCACAAATGCGCACAATTTTCAGATACACACAGAGGGTAGTTATACACGGTAGATGAGATGGTGATGTTGGGGGTTGGTGTCAGCAATAAGATCATTTGCAGTGAGGGAGATGGACGTCAATCTCACGAAAACAATACACAACGATCACCTGAGAACAGAACGGTTAATAGGTCAGAGAAAGAAACAACTACACATCACTGGGACGACTAAAGAGGGAAGCTGCAACAGGCGACATGGCGGCTGCACAGCTTTCCCGTAGATCGCCTTTCACCGTAGCTCCAGCAAGCTTGGGAGCTCGGCCCATTTCAGGGCGAGGCGTGAGGACTTCATTTTGAACAAAATTTGCAAAGCAGATTCAGCTGTACGATGTGTCTCCCAGGCACCAAACGATCTTACGTCATTGTCGGATGTTCCACACAGCCCGCACGACTTGCATTCGATGCACTGCCATTTGTATTTCTTCACCGAGATTATCATATTTGGCGTGAACTGGAGACAACTTGGGTGACCTGCTTGTGCAAAGGGGTCGACGCACGGAGACGATGAAGAAAGGGGAGAAGAAAAAAAAACAAAAGAAAAGAAAAGTTGACATTATTGTGAATAGGAAGTAGCTCATCGAGAACTTACGTCGTTTTCTGAGGTGCCACAAACGGCACACGATTTACACTCAATGCATTGCCACGGGTATCGCTTGACAGACAAGATCATGTTGGTTGTGAACTGCAGACAGGTTGGGTGGCCTGGTGAGCACGGTGAAATGACAAAAAACATTTTTTTTATTGCAGCGTGACTTGCAGAAAACGACCGCCCAAGCTTCACCCCCACCCCCAAATCGAGCATTTCAAGAGACAAGTCCAGAGTACAATACAAAAGACCTCTGTACGAAGCAAAACTGCAGTCACTGCTGACAAAGCATCGTCTTCCCACTGGAACTTTGGTGCTGAGATATTTCGACCAAACTTACCGGCGCGGCCACACTCGGAGCAAGTAACCAGTTCTTCCCGTTTGCCCGTTTTCTTGTTCTTTGACTCGTCACCCAAGCAGAAGTCGCAGTAGTTGTTGGCTGTGGTGAAAATCCAAGTCAAGGAATTGCATCAACATAGTTGGTGGGATAGGAAGGTGGGAACAGGGCAAGGGAAGGGATCAAGTGTTGCGATCAGTGTGAAAGAAATCAAACAAACTAAAATGCACACAGGGATCGAACCGCATCACTAGTTCTTAAAACTAGGGTGATCTTAAAAATTAATGCACACTTCTGTGAGGTTCTTGAAAAGCAAAATTTCTTGCCAAGCAAACTTTTCGGAGAAGAAAACATTTGTTCGTTGTGGAAAAATGCCTCGAAAATTCAATAGAAAAGTTCACACAGGTTAGCAAGGCAGAGAGGTCTTGGCAGCGAACCGTTGTGCAACACGTGGACTGTGCACTCAATGCTGCTCAAGACGACGCGACAGAACAGGTGAAGAAAAGTTTCAGTTGCTCATGAAGAAAAAAACGAGATTGAGGATCCAGGGGAAAGGCAGAAAGGCAAAAAATAATGAAGAAGAGTGCAAAGTGCATCTCATCATTGAAGGGAAAAGTCAGTGGGAAAATCATACAAATGTTAATGAGGGGAATTCTGACAAGGGAGAGAAGAGAATTGAAAGAAGTGTAAAGGAAGAAAGAGGTGTCTACCATCAACGACGTCACCAGCTGAGTTAGTGATGGTGCCGGCCGGAGGGGCGGAGTCGCCGGGGTATTTTCCCCCGGACTGAGCGCCCCCGCCCCCGGCACCTGCGTCCCCGTCGCCCGCATCGCCCCCGTCGGCCGCCCCAGGCCCGCTGCCCCCGTGAAAGTGGCTCAGGTGGTACGTGAGGCCCGGACGAGTCTTGTAACGAGCGCCGCACACTGAAAACGCACCAGCAGACAATCCCAGTCACACACACGCACCACACAACCCACGGCCAGTTCCGTCCTCGGAACCACATCCAACAACACACGCGAATCTTCCATGCTCATTTCGAACGCCTCTGAAAAGCTGTTCAAAATGCCCAGCTTCAGCCGTCAAATCTCGAATGCCTTCCTGGAGCAAATCTTTCTCACACAGTCACACAGTGAACAAACACACAAAGAGACCCCTCCCGCAAAAGGCCATTTCAGCCTGACCCTCAATAGAGTGATCCTGATGTGAAACTCTCCCCTTCTCTCAAACGCTGTTTCCATTCTCACCAAAAGCAAAAGACAACGTTCTGCGATGTTCGCTGTCACGCCATGATGATGATGAAATGAAGTGACACTGAAAGCTGGTTTGGCGTTTCGCGACGATCGTTAGAATGTAAGACAGGAAATCCTGACGAGACAAGACTGACCACTGAGCGAGTCACTGCTGAGGTTACACAGCAGAGTCGGATCCAACAAACCTGAACATGCCACTGCTGGCTTCAAAGTGGAATTCTTCCCCCGGTTGACTTTTTTGGGGGTGTCCTCTGAAAGATCCCCAACATTTACCCGTTGTCAATGGATCCGCTACTGCTCAGCAAATGGACAACTTCCATTTCTCTGTTCAGGAAAATGAGATACGATCTACACAGTAACGTTACGCTAAAATTGGTAAATGCCATGACACCTGCTTATTTAACACAGAACGACGCTACATGCTCCGGCAATGAAAAAAGTCTGAACATTTTGTTTTGACATGACGCCTGCCACGAAGAACACAGAAGCCCTTCCTCACTAAAGCACAGGACACAAGGATGAAGAAATTGAGCACAGATCTGTAGATCAGGAATCTCAACATGTGGCTCCTTTCCACAGGGAACGAACAGAGACTGAAGTCTGAAACACAACTGTTTTTTCACGTTTGCCCTTCACTTGCTTTCCTGATCCAAAGATTTCGTCAGGACCTCGCATCGATCCAGGAAACACCTTTCAGGGGCACTCGTCACAAAAAGCGCGAAAGTTTCCTTTGCCACTTCCCATAAAACTAGTCTATTGTGACCAATTTTATATCTGGCCACTTTGTGTGAGTAGTAGACACATTTTTCATGTTGACAGGAAACTAAACTACGACTAAGACTGATAAATCACACCAAGTGTAAAATGTATTTACATCTAGGAAAGATAAAAAGAAAAGGGTGAAGCAGACGACATGCACAACTGCGTTTCTGACTGAAAAAAGAACGCCAAATGATGTGTGCCCTCTGATTGTAAGTTGCAATGACACGCTGTGATTAACGATGGAAAGAAACTCAATGTTCGGCTCATTCTTTTCACAAATTGTCGTGAAAGTTACTCACGGATTTTTGTCTCTGTATCTCAATTTCCGGACACACGGTCACGTGAAAAACGTACTTGATGCTCTTGCAATATCCGTGAAAAAAACGCTGCTCCACTCGACCAGGGACACGACTTACTTTCGCAACCGTACGGTTTGTCGGGGTCTTCGGGGTCGTAGTCTTTCTTGATCTTGGGCTCGTCTTTCTCCTTCTTCTTGCCACGTCTTCCGGGCTTCAAAAACGAATTGAAGCAATTAGAAACCACTCTGTATTTCTTTTCTACAAACAGCAAGACTGGCTTTTCAACCATTTACGACTGGCTTTTCAACCAATCACAGGTCCAAAACAAGCAATGCTGTTGCGAAGAATCGCGAACAACTCCCCACCTTCTTCTTTTTCTTCTTCTTCTTGATGTAGGTGTCCTCGAAGTCGCTGCTGGATGAGTTGTCGTCGATCTCGCCGGCGTCGGGCGGCTCGCTCAGGTTGTCGATGTCGTACCAGCCGTCGCGACTCGTCTCCTCCACCTGCTCCACGGCCGGGTTCTCCACCGTGCTGATCTTGTGTTCGTCTGTGGGAGCAAACACCGGCTTCAGTGACACTCCGGTGGAATCGAAGCTATCAAGAACATTTAGCAGTCACACGCACTCGCTCTTTTTCTCATCACTACCGGTACAAAAGAATGTGTTGGGGCATAAATCTTGAAAGTTGTGAAATTTACGTTTGTGGTCTAGTTCTGGGCTGACAAATGTTGCGTGTTGTGTTATATCAGAAAATGTATCCAGAACCATAGCAACTGTCTCGTCCCTTTCTGACAAAACTTAGAAACAGAAGTTTCTGGCAAATGAAAAGTCTACTGGAGACAAAAACTATACCAGAAACGAGCTTTTTCTCAGTTGCTATGCCGTTAACTTGTTGTCGTGTTCGGTTTTGCTCTGCAAAATAGTTTTGATGAAAACACATGTGAACATCATTTTGGGTCGATCAGAAATGGGGAAATACGATCAGGTGTGTGAAGAAACGACGTCCACATCCAAAGAACACATTTGGCAGTTGTGCAACAGCACAGAATGGATGAGATGTTTCAGCCAGCCAGTCATAAGAAACCACACAAACACATGACAGTACGCAATGGAGATTTGTGCACCAGAAACACGAAATACAAACCGGTGTTGGACGACGAAACAAAACATTCACGACCAACACCATCTTACATTTAAATGCCCATTTCACAGCTGTGCATCGACAGCGTTGGATCAAAGATTGTGAATTGACAATGGAATACTACAAGAAAGTCAACGTACCAGCGTCACCGTTTTCCGTTCCCTCTTTATTTTTTGCCGCGTGAGCAGCTTCCTTCAGCTGATACGCTCTCTGCTTCATCTTCCACCGTTTGGCAGGGTACGTGTACAGCTGTCCGTACTGCTGCCCTGAGAAAGCCAAAGAGCAAAAGATGTGTGTTTTGTTGTCAAAAACGAACAGCAGAAAATACATCAAACCTGATGTTCAGTGGTCCCTTTTCCCTTCATTTGAATTTCGGAACACGGTACTCGTCGTACCAGGGCATGGTTCAGTCGACAAACACGTCAGCTCCCTCATCCGGTTACACACAAGATTTCACAGCTCAGCCTTGACGAAGGTTTGACGCTGCACTTGAACTGACCTGGTCCTCGGTACCGGTAGGGCATCCACAGTCGGGTGTGATTTTGCGCAACTCCTGTCTGAGAGTCGAGAAACGGCAACCGCATCTTCCTCTCGGCCGAGAGACGCGCATTGTAGTTGGCCGCCTGCTCCACACATTCCTTGTAGTACTGCTCGTTCATGTTACTGCTGTAAACGCAGTTCGACAAACTTAGCGCTTAGCAGTGGCTGGGGAAATCATCAAGCAGGAAACTCAGTATGGCAAGAAGTCACTGTCGCGCGCAATGAACAAGCGAAACAAAACCTGTGTCTGCGAGTCGATCACAAGAAGCTAGAAATGTCCACCATGCACTTCACTCAGTCACGTAACCTTTATTGAATAGTCCACAAAGAAGTCCTACATCGCAAACACATCTCAACTTTTTCGAGGTGCTTAAAAATCTTTGAACCTCGATTTTGCCTCATTCATACAACATGTCCATCTCACTTATATCCTGTAACTCTGACGCAACATTATGTTTGAAAATGCAGGATTACGGGAGGTCTTCCTTCTTATATAGTGTCACAGTTTAGCATTTACCTTCTTGGCTTCACGTAATGCCAACTCGCTGTAGTGGCCATTGTTGTCCAATGGTCCCCGTAGTATTTCCAGGATGTTTTTTGGGTCTCCGCGAAGCGCGCGAAAATGAAGACTTCGTCACCGGTGCTGAAAGTCGGCAAAGCATCCACGTCTGAAAAATAACTTGAGTAGAGCTGAGTTGCCAATCGATGTGGTTCGGTGCCATCATTTTGCAACAGAAATCTGAGCACTCCGAGTCATTTGGGGCGCAAAGGAAGAAACGGCACCGAATTGGCTTCAAGAACTTGTGAAATTAGGGCTGAAAGTGCTGCGGGTGGTGTGTGGGTGTGGGCAACGACAAACTTTCTTTTTTTCTCTTTCGTTCAAAAGAATCTTGAATCTACATAAACCCAGCATTGAGGTTCATGTGGTGATCACAAGGTACACTGATCCAAGAACCGGTAAACTAGCTCCGTGTAGCAAATGCTGGAGATAAAGAATCGTTCCCAATTGCCCGGTGTCTCAGGACCAGACAACGACCGTACTATTTTTCCGACGTCGTTGTGTAGTCCTAAAATTTCAGGACCAGACAACAACCACACTATTTGGTGGTTGTTGTCTGGTCCTGAAAAATTTTTAGGACCAGAGAATGACCAAATAGTGTGGTTGTTGTCTGGTCCTGGTCGATGTCTGGTCCTGTTACAGGTGCTCACATGAAGTGCTTTGAAACTTTTTTGTTCCACCTGTTCAAAGCCACATATTTCATCCACCAAAACAGCACACACTGCATGAATTTGATGTTGAGAAACAATCTTCAGCGATGAAAATTAAGAGCTGACACGTGCAGGGACCCGAGTCATTTTCAGGTGATTTGAGGAGGCTGCAGCATGAGCTGTTTCAGGGAGCTCAACTTTTGAGCCACCTAAACAGGGCGACTTAAACAAATCACCTGCAGGCAGCATCTACCAAATGGACTCCAGAAAATTGACTCATGATAAAAGTGGGGCATATCAGGTGGGGAAGGTAAAGGGGGAAGGTACAATGTTATGTCGGGGTCGGGAGAGCGTCACACCTAATTACGAGGGAGTTTTCCAAATAGACGGTTTTCTTTTCAAAATAAGCAGTTCCTGCGATGCTCAAATTTTTTTCTGGAAGGCAAATCATCCGCACCTGTGCAGTGGTGCAGTAGGCCATCAGTTTGCCTGTGATCCTCGATCTTTTGACTCACTTTGGAGGTCATTCAGTGCAGCCCGAATTCCGGCATGCCAACACGAAGTTCTTAGAAGACATGTTTTGCAGACAGTTGTTCTTAAGGTTGGTTTTTGTTATTGTTGGAAGTGTTTTGCTTGCTGTTTTGTGGGGCATGGAGGCACGCCTTGAGCAGAGGTCTGTTTTAAAATTCTTGTGCAAAAGTGGACACACCCCCATCAAATGCTGGCATCGACTCAATGATGTTTTTGGAGCTGACACAATGAGCAAAGGGCATGTCTGTGTGTGGCACAAGAGATTCAGGGAAGGGGATGACAACATTAAGGACAAACCCAAGACAGGAAAGCCCAGAAGTGCTCAAACAGACAGGAACTGTCAAAGTGCAAGAGCATTTATTCAAGATCATCGCAACTCCACCCTCCACCCCACATTGCTGAAGAGCTCAATGTGTCGGTCACCTTGGCTCACAGAATTCTGAAGAAGGACTTGAAATTGAGCAAAATCTGTCCCAAATTTGTGCCCAAAGATCTCACAGATGAACAGAAATGAAGTCGACAATAAATGGCTCAACAGAACATTGATCTCATGAAAGTGGACTCAGAGGTTTTGAACAAGGTCATCACTGGTGATGAAAGTTGGGTGTCTGTGTTTGAACTTCCCACCAAACAAAGCTCCAGTCAATGGCACCCAAAAGGAACTCATCTGCAGTGACCACAGAAGGCCCTCAAACAATGCTTCGAGCGCAAATCGATGCTGACAGTGTTTTTTAACAGAAGGGGGATCATTCTGGCAGAATTCACAGAGCCTGGAGGGACAGTTGACACTGCCTACTGTGAGACACTGCACATTCTCAAGGAGCAGCTCCACAAGAAATGCCCTTTCCTGTGGCAGAGACAAAGTCCAGACTCCCCCACCCATTCCTGTTGCACCATGACAATGTGCCTGCACACACCTCTGTTCCAACCTTGGCTCTCATTGGAGAGAGTGAGATCGAAATGCTGGCACATCCCCCGTACTCTCCAGACATGGCACCCTCAGACTACTTCCTGTTTCCCAGATTGAAGGCCATGTTCCAGGGGTACTGCCATGAGAGTGTCGACGACATGCAGGCTGCTGTCAAACAAGCTTTGAAGGACATTCTCCAGAGGATTTTGCCTCAGCAATTGACTCAATGCCTGTGTGTTGGATGAAGTGCATCACTGCTGAGGGTGGTTACTTTGAGGGTAGGCACATCCCCATCCATCCAGAAGAAGACCACGGACTGTTCTTTGGCCCACCAGAAGACTCAAGTGACAGTGCAGATGCTGACAGTGATGATGAATGAGCTGCTGGTGGTGTGACCCTGTTATTTGCAATGTTTTAGCATGAATTTTTAATGTTCTGTTGCTTTATTGGCATCTTGTTGGCATGTGATGTTGTTGGCATGATTGTTAGTTGGCATGAGCTGAGCACGAATTAAAGCATTTGCAAAAAAAAACCCCGAATTTTTTGAAGAAAACCGTCTGTTTGGAAAACTCCCTCGTATGTTGGAGTGAGTGTACGGGTAAGCCTTCCAAAATGTTTGATTCCAGTCCATCCGTGCGCCAGTGTAAGTTTTCATAAACATGTAATAAAGGAGGAAATGTTGTGTTCGGGACACGGGGCGAGGATGTGCAATGTTTCTTGACTCATTGCACTCTGAAAGAAAAATCATTGTTGCCCGTGGCAGCGGGACGTGTGTCGTGCGTTCAGACCATCACTCCTGCAACTATACAGGCGAAATGAGCTGTTGTTTTGCCTTGTACTTGCACATTACGTTTGATCATCAAGTTTTTCCACAAGCTCTTGAACCCGTCGTGCGAGAACAGTCAACACAAAATTGAACAGGATGTTTTCTGACTTCCGTCAAAGGCCATAGCGCTCACCGGGCTCTGCATGATCTGATCGCCACTTCATCTCAAGTTGGTTTCGTGCAAAAGGGCAGGCTCCCAAAACATTCTCTCGTGGTTTCATCCACACGCAGTTGTGGGGCAAGGGAGTACACGTGGAGTTAAGTGCGCGAAGTTCGTTGAGCTATCTCGTGTACTCTGGAAGACTTTGACCAAAAACAAGTCACCTGGTAGGTGTCATTTGATTGCCCCCTTTGGCAAAGTTAGTCCTCCTTGTCCTCATGTAAGACCTTGCAATGGGGATGCAGGGAGTTGAAAGCCTCTGACATCACTCATGAGGACTTGTGATTCAGTCAAAAGCAAAGTACGAGTGATTGAGTTGGCGCACGTCTGCACGTCTCAGCTGAAGCCTAAATGTGGTGGGTCCGCATGGGCGTTTTGCATCGATCCTACCTGAAGCTGGGTTTGCGAAGGTCATGGGTCTGGCAAACCTGGCGGAGGACGGCGGTGTTGTCACACCAGAAGCTGAACACAAAAGAGAAGCCCTCTGCACGACATGTGTCAGTTCTGCGTGTGCCTGTCGTCCGCGCGTGTGTTGGCCGTTGTCCTCGTACGTCCACGTTTACACATTTTGCAACAAGAGGACAGTCTCCAGCTCATTGCTCAGTTTGTCATAGACACAATTTTACTTTCCTGGCCTTGGCTCCAGAGAACAGCAGAGGAGTTCCTTGCAGAACCATGAGTACTCAGAGCCTCAGCTTTTCCCTTGTAGCTATCTGGGTACTTGTGCTGCTTTGTTTCCACGCAGCTTTATGCACATTCTTTGACACTGCTTTACGTTGACCGTATGCATGCAGTGCTGCTGTGCCCATTCAACCTTCTCACAAAAGCAATAGAAGGCAGTCAATGTCGAATTTTTGTTTGTGCGACCGATCTTGCAATTAACATTCGTGATGTTTCACGGATGGAGATCTGGTGTCATGGAACTTCTTCGAACTTGTTGTCTGCTGCTCGTGTCAACAAGCAGTGGCCGTGAGTTTTGCTCAATTTTCTTTTGTAAATCTGCAACGGGATTTGCAAAACAAAACGGGGCAAATGAACGTTTGTCTCTTTTGCAGAAGACAATATTGCTCTGGACAAACAAGCCTACCAAAGTGGACAATGGAGACACTACACTCCTGACAAGTAAGATCAGTTCGACAACTTTGAATTCGTTTTTGCAACAAAAAATTAACCAGACGCCGAGAAATTGGTTTGCGATTCAGAAGCAACAACGATTTCCTTGTTGTTGGTTCCTGAAGGTCTCAGTGCCGGTGAGTTCTACAGATCCGGCTGAAGTGAGATCAACAGATTTCGATACAAAATTTGGGTTCAGTCTGTTCAAAGTTTTGAAATCAAAAATGGAACAAAGAAATGCCACGTGGAAGTCACGAAGTTGTTCCAACGTTCTGAATGTCGGTATAAACGTCGTGACCAAACACACATTGGTGCATGAGTGTTGGCAACGACCGGACTGTGTCCCAACTTCCAGATCAGCGATACAGACAATCAACTTGGAAAGAGCCATGCATTTGTCATTGGCTCACCGTGGAAACTTGATGTTCTAAGCCAACGATCTTGGTAATTGGACCACGTCAGCGGAGGCTCTGACGGATGTGCCAAAAATCCCTATTGTTTCTTGGTTTGCAGAGCTGTCGACGGAGCTTTGGACACCAATTTGTTTGGAACACACGGGTGCACACACACAGAGGACGTCATGTCCACCCCAAGACCGTGGTGGACTGTGGACCTGTCCGGCCTTTTCTACATCACTGGAGTCACAATCATCAACAGGGGCGACTGTTGCTGTGAGGTTCTCAAATTTTCCAACAGAAACCGCCAGAAAAGAGTTCTTGGCTTGTCGTGGTCGGGTGTTGTCCGCTCTGCAAGAAAATTCCGATGAAACAGTATGAATATCTCTTTCAGCTGGAAGGCTCAACGATTTCAAGATCATGGTGAGCTATGAGTTCGAACACGGAATATCAGGAATTGATGACATCAAATCGTGGCCAATGTGTGCTCATGTTCCAGGTTTGTATTCAGGGACAAAGAGACACAGAGACAAAAAGCGAAATGCACACATGCAGAAAAATCAAAGCGAGTCTTGCGGACATCAGTTCCGTGCGCGCGGTGCTTTCAGATGCGCTGGGACCGAGCAAGACTCGCACCATCCAATGTTCAGAGATTCACGGGGGGAGATTCGTCTCCATCTTCTTGGACCACGACGGAATTCTCACTCTGTGTGAAGTGAAGGTGTTCGGATGTGAGTTTCACAAACGCACAAAAAACTTCGCCACAAGGCTCTTCCACGATGAGTCCACAAGCAGAGTTCATTTGTTCAATTGTTCAACATCTCGTCCCACAAACAACCGAACTTCCGATCCAGGTCTCGGCTTCGCCTTTCAGATCACGTGAACGACGAGCAGCGATTCTCGGCAACTCGCAATGTTGGTCTCCAGTCCTCCGTGGATTCTCAACGAGTGCAAAGCACAAATCGATGCGCTTTGTTGTGCCTGAACAATCCATTGTGTGTTCAGTTCAGTTACGACAACAGTTCCTTCGGGGACAACTGCCAGCTCGGCTCAGGTGCATCGTCCGCTGTGACGAGTTCTGGCTGGGACCTGTACCAACCACGGAACGCGCTTTAGAGGCCTTTGGTGAGCCGATCACAAAACTGAACTGAAGCTTCTTCCTTTCTTTTGTGCTGTTGAATGGTTCCTACAATGATTCAAACAGGTTTTCAACCGGAGCAGACCCCAGATGATGGGAGACCCCCGAGAAAAAAGTTCCTCCGATTAAGGATCAACATCTTTCACTTGAAGACTCGGACTGAGAAATGTGAAATTGCAGCCACCTTTTGTACTCCCCCCCCCCATTTTCTGCACTTTGGTTTCGTGGGGGAGTTTTCAGAAATGAACATCAACTCTCTAGGAGGCGGTTCATTTGCTCTGTCATTGTCATTTGTCATTTTTAAGTCGTACTACTCCACTTCCGGTGTACAACATAAATGACACGAAGTCACACACAAACCGTACTTCATACATGCAGTATGGTTTAAAAAAAAACAACTGGATTACATTTCTGCATTTGTGTCGTACTCAGTAGTATGCTGAATAAGTTATGAATTTTTATGTCGTACTTTAGCAAGCAGTACAGCTTTTACACCAGAAGTGTAATCTCCCGCGGTTGAATTGTGTCGTACTTTTACAGGCAGTATGGTTCGTTTCACCGAAAGTTCATCTCCCGCACTTTTGCTTGTGTCGTACTCATGTAAGCAGTACATTTCTTTTACCGGAAGTTGATCTCCTGCCTTTGCCAAAACCGTACTGCTCGGACATGTAGTACGGTTCCGATGCAACAATTTTTACTTCAACGACCATTTAAGCCGTACTTTCCCGGATGTCATGCAGTACGGTTTAAAAAAAAAACGTGTTT
>JAAUXT010113230.1_pt1 | contig 15843 bp, 16 predicted proteins | sample 7278171 | NCBI WGS metagenome assembly JAAUXT01 (sample SAMN14350112, study PRJNA611818) | marine sediment metagenome | isolation source: surface marine sediment (1.8m) | place: French Polynesia: Moorea | collected 2018-08 | reverse complement strand
CCCCTGCCCCCCCCACACCCCCCCCCCCCCTCCCCCCCCTTCCCCCCCCGTCCCCTTCCCACCTTCCCGGCCTCGCCCTCCCCTCACTTCTCCATCCCCCTTTTCCCTCCCCTCCCGCTTTTCCCTTCCCTCCCTCCCCTGCCCCTCCCTTGCCCCTCCCTCCTTCCCCTCCTTACGCTCCTCTCCCCCTCCCCTCCCCTCCCTTTCCCCCTGCCCCCCTGTGTGAAGCCTTGATCCCCGGATGGACGCTGTCAGTAGCAGAGGCTCAGTCAGCGCGATCCGGGTTCAGTGTCCGGATTCACTCTGTCTACATGTTGTCACACAGCGGCCATCCCCCTCCCCTCTTCCCGAAGCCTGTCAGAGCACGGTGTAACGACATGGCCAGACACCCCAAATGAGGAGACCTGGGCGTGTGCCTCTTTATGTCAGGTCAGACTTGAGATGGCCAGACATGGCAGTGAACAATCTCCAAGCAACAGAGTCAACTGCTGTCAATGTGTGTTGAAATGCTCAAGGAGGCATGTGTCAAAATTTTGAGGTACAGTATCCCCAATTTCTTTCCACGAGCCCAATCACCCTGGCTGAAGTGGGCCACACCAACAAATGTTGCCCAGTGGCTGCACCACGTGGGACTCATAGTGATTGAAATTGCATTGAAAATTTTTCAGGTCTGAGGGAAAGGTCTGGTGAAGCCTGGGGCACCAGACACTGGTGTTTCAGTGCTGCTGGACCCTGACAGTTGTCTTGGGAAATGGCATGGTCTTTTGTTCACCTACAGACAAGATTGTCCACAGCCTGACCTGCAGGGCCTGTAGAGGGGGCAGCAGCACGTGGTGCAGACCCCTGGGGCTTCACGTCAGAACAGACTGTCCACACGTGGAACATCCTGTCGGCTCAGGCTTCCGAGGGATTAACCAACGTCAGTCTGTCTCAGTCACATGTCCGGCATCGGACCTGCAGCTCCACGGAAACACCCCTGGATTCTACAGCACTTCACCCACAGGGGATGTCGACGTCAGATGTTCTGACTCCGGCGTCAAAAAATTTTGACGTGACGTCGGCGCCAAAATTTTGACGTCAGCGTCAAATTTAACATGGAACCCAATGGCACACATCAACGTACGGTACAACCCACACCTGACGTCAGCATCCATGACGTCACAACACGATGACGCGGACCGTCTGTTCCCGACGTCAGGAATCTGAACGCTCTCCATGCACCAGGGCCGTTGTCCTTCCCTGGACCTGTCGGAGTCCCCCCCCCCCTCGCCAGGTCCTCCCGTGCAGTGACTGAGTTAAGAAGGCATCTCTCGCTGATTGAGGCTCAGTGCAGAGGCTCAGGGCGACGTCCTCTCCGGGGACAGCGCTGCATTACCGGGGGCGGATCCCCCAGGGGTGCGGAGGAGGAGACGGGGCAGGTCTGGGGCTACAGGGACGGACCCACCACAGGTCTGCGGGCAGACACACAACTGTGTTCACGTACCCTGGGGGCCCAGCAGGGACCGGTCAGGGGCCCGTGTAGGGTCAGGTCTCCACAGGCTCAGAACCAGGAGAGGACACAATCTTGGACGGATTCCTGTCATGTCGAATGAGGTACAGGACAGGGATGAACACACACCAGGGTTCAGGGGCAGCCTCAGGTTCAACCCCAGAGCAGATCCCTTTTGGTGCTAACGCGGAGTCACGAAAGCAGATATGGCCCGGATCCAGGGCCAGCATCCGCATTTTGACTCATGAGATTTCCTGGATGTTAGGAAACCGTCCATGCAGGATTGGGCCCAGAAGCGCACATTCTTTATTCCACGGAATGATCCAGACTTCAGGCCCCGGCCCCTGGATCCACCCCTGGATCAGCCGTGTCATGAGGAGAGACAGACTGCAGGCTCATGTCCTCTGCTGCACTGAGCCTCTCAGATCCACCGTCCTCAACCTGGACGCACCGCTTCTGCCTCAAGCTGTTGTCATAGCAACAGGAGGTACACGGAGCTGGACAGTGCAAGGAAAGCGTGGCGGCCCGTCACTGTGAGAACCTTCACCCCTGAAAGGGTTTTCCACCCTGTACCCTTGGGCATACCCGTGGGTACCGGGCAGCCACCACACGCTATCCCAAAACCTCTGCAGTACACAATCAAGCCCCCACACCAGCTTAGTCAAACAAATTTATTGTGTAGAATTGCCAACATATGCTAGACCATGTTTTGTTGTCCAAACAGTGCAAAGAGTAGCATGGAATAACCCCAAGCTGCTCATGGGCCAGCTTCATGTACCCCAACCAGTTTTGGGTATGCTCACAGGTGAAGCTGTACCACAGCTTCAAGCAGGGTTGGCGGGAAGGTTCAATTACGAGTGAAAACATGCGGTTTCACACGTGACAACACCAAAACTCAAACCCCTTTCCCCTTTTCCCTGCACCCCAAATCTCCTGGTCCTTCTGTCCATTGTCACCCAGATTCCCCTTGATTTCCTGGTGCTTTGTCCCTGCACAACTTTGTTGACACAGTTGCCCAACAAGTACGAGTTATTCTTTGTTTGTGGCCACAACAGCGACGCGCCCGCTGTGAACAGGTAAAGGTGCTGATCCCGGTGCCCCCCACACACACACACACACACCCGCCCCGTCTGGGAAGCAACGAGGCGCGAAATTCACAACCTGTCCGTGTAGATTGACTCCCTCCGAGGGTCTGGTCCAGGGGTGGGTCCAGTGGTGGGTCTAGGGGCACAGTGACGGTCTGGCGGTCAAGGGGCGGGTCCAGGGGTGGGTCCAGGGGCAGAGAGAGACCTGGTGGTCCAGGGTTGGAAACAGTGGTGGGTCCAGGAGAGGGTCCAGTGGTGGGTCCAGGGGTGGGTCCAGCGGTGGGTCCAGCGGTGGGTCCAGGGGCAGAGAGAGACCTGGTGGTCCAGGGTTGGAAACAGTGGTGGGTCCAGGAGAGGGTTCATAAGGCAGACAAAGCGGGTGGATCCAGGGCAGGTTCAGGGGTAAATTCTGGCGTGGGTCCAGGACAAGGTTCAGGGGGCTGATGAAGTGGTGGACCCAAAGCAGGTGTAGGGGTGGATCCTGGGGTGGGTCCAGAAGTCCATCCTGGGGTGGGTCCAGGGCATGTCCAGGGTTGGATCCTGGGGTGGGTCTAGGAGTCCATCCTAGGGTGGGTCCAGGGCATGTCCAGGGTTGGATCCTGGGGGTGGGTCCACAAGCCTAGATTCTGGGCCTGCGTCTCTTGACTGATCCAGGGACTGATCCAAAAGGCTGATCCAGTGGTGCGTCAGGGTGCAACCCCAGAAGACAGGTTCTTTGGCGCCCAGTATTGAACGGTAGATCTGATGGGAATGAATGAGGCACCACATACCGGGTCCCATCAAGCTTCTGTCTCCAGGATCAGGTACAGAAGGCCGAGAAACACTGCAGTGTGAACCGGAGTCGGAGGAAATGCACCGTGAATGAGGGGAGCGTTGGCTTTGTGGAGAGGTCGTGTGGGATCACGTGGTACTGTGTGGCGCCCCCTGGTGAACTGAAGACATGTGTCTTCTCGCCTGGGGAACTGGAGACGGAGGTGACATTTGGCGCCTGGCTCCCTCCTTCTCTCCTCCCCTCCTCTCCTCTCCTCGCCTCTCCTCTCTCTTTCTCTCTCTCGCTCTCTCTCTCTCTCTTCCTCCCTCCTCCCCTCCTCCTCCCCTCTTCCTCCTCTCCTCCCCTCCTCTCTCTCACACACAGGCCCCGCCCCCGCGGGGACTGTTCTCATTGTGCTCCATTTTCTCGCCATCCCCAGAGACCTTTGTCTCAGAAACATGCGGATCTAGAGTCAGGGTGCGGAAGCGGTGGATCCAGGGTCAGGGTGGGGTGGGGTGTGGTTGGTGGGGTAGGGTGGGGTAGGTCTGGGTGAGAAAGGGCAGGTGTGGTGGGTGGGGTGGGTGGGGTCGGTCTGAGTGAAAAAGGGTAGGTGTAGTGGGTGGGGGCTCCTGCATCACAGAGGGTAGATTGAGGGTCAGGGTGGAGGAGGGGTAGATCCCAGATCCCAGATCTGAGTTGGGGGGAGGGGCAAGTACAGAGTCTGCCTGAGTTCAGGTATGCGTGGTCATTTTGGGCAGAAACAGTTAGGTGTGAAGACAGTAGCCTGCATTGTTGGATAGACCCAACATCCGACTCATCCAGGGTATGGGCTGAGGGTGTGGGGCAGACCCAGGGACAGGTTTGGTGGGGATAGGTCAAGCATCAGGACGGGTTGGGGCAGATCCAGGGTATGGGTCAGGAGCGTGCTGCACCGTTACAGAGGGTACATTGAGATCCAGGGTTTGGGTGAATACACTGGTGTTCTTATGACCGGGCTCCAAGCCTTCGCCACTCCAACTTGAATACAAACACACACAAGTTGAAGAAACACAGCTAGCAACACTAACAGCGACAGTTTTTAATGATTTGCGCCGGCCGGGCACCGGTCGAGTGCGAACACTATAGGCAGCCTCTTTCAAAAGTATGTCTGCAGCAGTTTCTCTATGAAAATGGTACTCAATTGTGTTCATATTTGGTCTGTAGATTTGTTTTTGATCAAGGATGTGGCGCTAGGAAGGAATTTGATCAAAATGTAGTCTTTTGAAATTGGCACTGTTCCAATTTTCTCTTGTCTGGTGCTGTTGACCCTTAAAATGGTGCCAGGTGCAAATCACGTGAGCTCGCTCGAGCTATTTTTCCGTGAGACACCCCCCCCCGCTGGATCCGCAGCGCCATCTCCCTCGCACTTCCGTCGCCCCCCCCCCGAGGGAGCGGCTCTTATTGTGCCATATTTCCTGCACTCTGCCTCTCCCTTTCATCTCCATATTTGTTTTGTTCTTCAGCTTCAGGCCAAAGATGATGGGAGAAAATTGTGGTTTGGAGATAACACGGGCATGTAAGGGAGGTGCCAAAAATGTGTTTTTTTTGGGGGGGGCCTCTCATGCCTCGGGGGGGGGGTGATTGGTTGATGTTGCTGAGTCTGTGGTCGATGGGAGATATGTCCCTTTGTTGAGTGTGGACGATCCTTCGGTGGGGGGGGGGGGGCAATACAAACAACGATGTACATTTGTGAAACTTAAATTTTAGCAGAAACAAGAAACATTGACAATTGATCACAAAGGTGCTGATTTCACGTTGGGTTGATTCATAGCAGAAAGGGGACAGAAGGGTCAGGCTCACTGCGTCCTCGCTGACACTACAGGTTGTCCTATTCTCATGGGGTACACATGGCCCCCTCCACAGGAAGCAGAAACTCAGATCTGGGATCCAACTATGTCTCAGTGTGTCTTGCAGTTTTCCTCACCCCCTCCCCCAAAGAAAACCTCTTTAGATGTTTTCATGAGAGAGAATGCACAAACTTCACAGGTGGGATCTTAAAAATGTTTCTTGCACCGTGTGAAATTCGGTTTCCATTGTTGGAACATTGTTGGAACATTGTTGGAACACAGAAACACTGGTTGAAAGGGCAGAAAGGCTTTTGGCAGGTGTTGTGCACAATGCATCATTGTGTTGTGAAAACAAATGCTATTCAAGGAGAATTTCAAAATGCTTTTTGTTCTCAGTTATAATTGAGAAGCCATTCAAGCCTGATGCCCCAAACAGAAGAAGGAGACCCCTCAATATTTTGGTGCAGAAGATCTGCCTTACTCCAATGTTCTTCAAAGTCAAAATCTAATACTTTCAACAAAAACACCTTAAAAGTGAAGGCCTTGATCACAAGCAGTAGTCTGCTTATTATTCTTTTGTCACAGCATGAGTCAGAAACATTTCATATGTTGCAAAACCAAATGCTCACAAAACTATTGAAGGATTCCTGGAAGATCACCACCAACTTTCAACAAAACCTTTGGCACATCTATCTCACAAAACACATTCAAACATATCTGGTAATTCAGAAAAGGAGGCAGAAGCTTGTGTTGGTATCTCACCTTTACCATGATTTGCAGGATATGATGCTGCCAATCAAAGAATCCTGCCAACTCAAACATGTAAAACAAGTGAAGAGATTGCAACAGTTGCCCAGCATAGTCTTGCAGCTGTCAGGGGAATACTTATCAAAGCAACACACTACCAGGTGCTCAGGAAGGGTTGGGAGAAGAACACAGGAAACTGTGACAGGTGTTGAAGTGTACAACATCACAGCTCCATTTGGAAAGCTTATCTTTGGCTCTGATGAACAATTATGTCCACAGGAGTACTCCAGTGAACACCAAGTCATTTTTAAGTTTCAGGCTCATGTTAAGTTTGGCTTCAACATCACAGTATTCAGACTGTATTTTCCACATTGTAAAAATAGCTTTGTTTCACTTCAGAATGTTGCATACTGTGGTCAACACTCATGCTTAAATGCATTCCTGAATTACATGTGTTTTGAAATTGTGGTAAATATTCACAAAGATCCACCTCTCAAAGTAGACTTTAGGCATCACACAAAATTTGGTTTCTTTCAGAGGGGATACTCTGCAGGAAAAGCCTTGCACTTTCTTGAAATATTTTTTGTTCTTTTGGACAAAAATATGATTGAAAGTGAAATGATAGAGAATAACTCAGACATTCTGCTCAAAGAGAGCTATGTGACTTTTCAAACCATTTTCACTCTGCAGACATTTCTATTCAAAGCCAACAAAACTGAAAAGTTGCACCTACAAAGAGTAAAATTTTCCTCTGCTTTGATCAAGCTTTTTGACTGTCCTGATACCTTATGTCACAGCCTGAGAATGCAAGGAGACAAACATGAGTTTTCTACTTTCCAATGTGCTGTCCAAGTACAATTGCACAATGATGGTACCCCAAAGTTGCATTATTCAACAACAATAATTTCTGCTGGTGTCACAATTGCTCTCAGTGAAAGAAATACCCCTAAAGTATTGCACTTACCTTCAAAACATTCTTCAGTTCTTTGTGCAATGTTTTGTCAAGCTCCCAATGGGAAAGAGATTGAAGCAATTCTGACTGAAATCACTTATGTTGGTGTGTCAAGCTTTGAATGTTTGTATGGTGGTGTGTTTTCATTTGAAAACCACAACCACACCTCAAAAGGAAGATTTTCTGTGCAAGAGAGTGATATTTATTGTGACAATACAAGCAGTGGTTCAGTGTCCAGGAACAGACTGCTGTCTGCAAATGGATCTTTGTTCATCATTTTATTTTCATGCAAAGAAATAAGCTTTGTTACTGCCACTGTGAAATTGACTCTGACCAATTGCAAAGTGATATATCTGTGCTACTGTGTTGCACACAAACAAGTAGCCAACATTGATGATATATTGTGTCCAAATCAACCTTTTGGTGACTTGGTTCATTTTGCCAAACAGAGCTATTACCATCTTGAACAAACCAAAAGAATCATATTTGGCTTGAAACATGCTCAATGTGTTATTCTGAAGACCAAGATGCTTTTCCACAGACAAATAGACTGTAAATTTGCTGTAGGAGCAGAGGAACTGTCCCAGAGGAAATCACAGATTACTCATAAGATACAAGGAACAATCAGACCTCTTTTTCAATTTTTGAGCAGATGAGCAGAAAGCCTTGTCCTGTAATTTTACAAGGGGACAGAAATGATTATGTTTCCATTATTTTTGATAAGAAAGTTGAGTTTTCTTGTGGGAATAATGATTCACAATTGACTGCAATGGTGGGCTGCTGTAGGATGCATAAGTGTAAAATTGAAACTTCCCAAAACAAAATGAGGTGCTCAGAAGATCAAATAAACATATCTGCTACAGTGAGAAGTCCATATGACAGTTCCTCTCTGCTGATTGAATTCCAGATCATGGGTTACTCTCATTCTTTCTTTGAGATCACTGCTTACTATGAAAATATTGAGCAACCAAACCCTTTTGATTTGCTTGAGATCTACAAACATTGGATGATTCAACCCAATTGGCACAAAGTGTGTGAAATTGTAAGTCTTTCATTGCCAAGTTGAACTGGCTGGTTGAAATACAATTTGACTGTTTTCGATATTTTTCACATGAGAGCAGTTTGTCAGCTTTTCTTTTCTCAGGGGGAGTTTTCTGAAGGATGTATTCACCATGGCTGTGTGTTGGCAATTTCTATCAGGGCTGCCAACATTCAAACGGCGCCAGTGTCCATGTGGCTCGAGGCAAACACTGGCTTGGTGACATTTGCCAAAACATTCAGAGGACTATCCCGTGAAGCTTGGGAGCCATTTAATGCGTTTTCACTCTCATCCAACCAAACAGTACATCTGAATGAATGGCAATATTGGTCTTTTAAAAAAACAGAAAAAGAACACTTGACAATATTCTTTTCTTTTGGTGGCATCTCTCACAGAAGGAAAACTTGTGAAAAGTCTCAAGTTGTGTTTGTGTGGATTCCTGATAATTATGGGAAATATGGACAATTTTTCTACAAATCAAACCAGCAAACCACAGGGTCAGTGGCCAGTATTCAGTATGAGAAAATGAGAGTGGGCTATTTTTACACCAGTTCCTGGATGGGTCATAGGAATACAGGTTTGGGCTTTTTGCTATCACACAACAGACAGACAACTTGCTGCAATATGTTGAAAATGGTAGCATCTGCTGAGTCTGTTCATTTTTTGTGGTTCCTGTGCATTTGTTGATGTTTCAGGCAAACTCACTTATTCATGGGTGCAGGCACACAAAAAGTGCATCATCAGACTTGGGGGCCACTTACCAAATATGCTCACAAGACATGATCAGGAAGAGTTGCTGGCCATGATGAAACTTGTGGAAGAAATGCCTCCAATTGAAGCCATTTTCATTGGACTGAGACTGAGAAAAGGCAAAAGGGGGTGTGTTTTTGGTGAAAAGAAAAGCTACTTTCCCAAATGGTGATGACTTTCAAAATTTTGTAACCACTTTGATGTGCTCAGCCTTCTTTTTGCAGGCCATCATGCAGTGGCAAAAGAACACACCCATCACATTTCAGAGCTTTGAAAACAACAACTATGGCAAAAAGTATCCAGACAGGTTTGTTTGTGGAAGAATGCAGTGCCTCCAAATTTTGTCGCCACACTGTATGATTCAATGTGTTGATTTGGGCAAACTAAAAGCAGAAGCAACACATAGGATGCAACCTGTCATTTCCCCAACTCCAACATGTACTTTGCTGTTGATGGCAAACCTGGCTCAGCCTGAATGGATCAATATCATTTGTACTCAAAATCTTCTACCAGATGTAATTTGTGCCACAAACAAGTCAAATAGTAACCAGTCATTGTCCTTCAGAAATGCACACAACAATACAGCAGTGAATTCTTCACTTGTTTGCAAAACAGGCTTCCTAAAGTTTCTCCAGCATTGTTTCTATTTCACAAGGGATGATTGTGCCCAAGCTGAAGGAGCAAAACCTTTGGCCTCATGTGACAAATCTTCCTCTGTTGATTCTGTGACAAATTTGACTTTCACAATCAGGGAAGCAACATCTGCACCATTTTCTCCTGTCATTATACCCATGGGAAGTCAGTTCACTGTATTCTCTGCAAAGAAACATCTCAACATAATGATAACAAGACTGAGAACAATAAAAACACCTTCTATCAAAGGGTATTTGGCATGTCAACAACCAAGTGAACTATTGAGAGTCCCAGAGCACCTGCTGACATGTGAAAGAGGAGGATATATCCTCAACACAGGGGCATGTGATGGAAAAATGGACTGCAGCAAGGTTTCAGCAGATGAAGCTGGATGTTTCTGTAATGTTGCACGCTCTCCACTAGCAGAAGCCAGAGGAAGCTTTTGCAAATATGTGAACTGGAAAAATAGAACTTCATGTGGTTTGTTGTTTCACTCACTCCCAACAGGTATCTGTCAAGCATTTCATAACAACAGATACAAAAAGAAAAGTCCAGCACTTGGTGTGTGTCCCTCAGGCATAAAAATTGGGCATGACATGGTGAATGATATGATTGTTGACTGTGAGGGAAATGTAGATGAACCTGCTCTTGACAATTATCTGAGATTCAAAATAAGGACAAAATGTTCATCTCCAAATTTACTGCCTTGTAAACTGGGTCATGCACAATGCTTCAGCATCAATGAGACCTGTTTGTTCAAATTAAATGCAGGTGGCAGGCTTGTACTCTGTGGGAATGGGGGAAATCTAGAAATGTGCAAACAGTTTGACTGCAATTATCATTACAAATGTCCACACTCCTATTGCATTAGTTGGTCATATATTTGTGATGACAAATGGGACTGCATTGAAGGAACAGATGAACATTACTTTGAATGTAAAAATGGATGGGTACTGTGCCAACACAAGTTTAAATGTGACATTTCCAGATCAATATGTGTTCCTCTGTCATACATCTGTGATGGGACAGAGGATTGTGCAAATGGCCTGGATGAAGAACTCTGTGCAATGAAAAATGATCAATGCTGGGCAACTTGCATCTGTGTGGGGAAAGCAATGAAATGTATTCAATCTGCTTTTTCAATAACAAACCTGTTTCAACTTTCATTTGTCTCATTAGCCATAGTTCAGACTGACATTCACTCAGAGATTACCAAAATCCATCAGATTTGTTCAGAAGTCAAGTTACTTACTTATGACAACATTCTATTCAGGCAATTTGCATCCATAATTTCCCCAAACAAGTGAAAATGTTGCTGGTTCAAAACAACAATGTGTGTAACTTGACATCACATTGTTTTCAATCTGTTCCCAATGTACAAATTTTGAGACTGGACAGAAACAATATTGCAATGATAGGAAAACATTCGTTTACTAATCTGGCTGAACTACTTCTGTTGTCTCTGTCAAACAATCCACTCAGATCTCTGGATGGAAATTGTTTCCACAACATAACATCAACAGAAATTATTGTATTTCTTTGGAAAATAAATTTGACAGACAAAGAGACCAATACATTTGATGACCTGAACTTACATGGGATTTTTACTACAGAGTATTACTTATGCTGCATTGTAAGCAAAAAGACCATTTGCACAGCAAGTACTCCTTGGTATTTCCAATGCACAGACTTACTCCCAAGCAAAGGCATTTTTGTTTCATTTGTTTCTTTCTCTTGTGTTGTGTGTGCTTTTATTTTTGTCTCAGTGACTCTTCATGCCAAAAACAAGCAGTTGGCAAGGTCATTTTGTATCAGTATCATTGGCATTAACATCAATGACACACTGGTTGTGCTCTACTTGGTCACTATTTGGGGCACAAATGTTGCACTCATGGGAGAGTTTGCAGTGCAAGAGAAGATTTGGAGATCAAGTTTCCTTTGTTTTCTTTCTTCCACTCTGTTGAATGTTTTCAAAATGTGTGCTGTTCTTCTCTTAATGCTTTTGTCTGTGTCAAAATTAATGGTAGTGGCTTTTCCAATCACAAGTAAATTTAAAAGAACTTCTTTCCTGATGAAATGGATCTCAACAGCAATAGTTTTTTCCATCACTTATGGGGTGTTGAGTACTGTGTTAATTGTTGTTACGAACTCCAGGATGCCAACAGGCCTCTGTCTTGCATTTGTGGATCCAACTGGAACTCTAATATTTGTGAAAGTCCTTGTTTGGTTTGTTGCAATTTCAGAAGTCCTTGCAGTTTTTATCTGCATCATTCTGAATACAATTCTGGTGTACAAGTTCAACACATCGCAAGAAAAGGTGAAGGGAAATGTATCCAAACAGAGGTCATCTATTGGGTTAGTTCTTCAGTTGTTGCTCATCACTTTATCCAAGATTTTGTGTTGGTTTCCATCAGACATATTCTTTATTCTTGCCATATTCCTGGATTCATATCCACTGCAGCTGGTTTTCTACATGACAGGAGCTGTGCTTCCCATCAATTCATACTTGATGTCTCTTGTGTTCATTATTTTTTGTATCAAAAGTTATGTTGGTGCTTCAAAATGAAGAAATTTTCTTTGGACTTGGTGGCTGGCAAAAGTTGTCATGTTTTTGTCCACAGTAATTCCTTTTGACACGAGAGGCGTGCTCATTGGTCAGTTGCGGGGAAGTCAATTACGTGATTTTGTCAAGCGCGCAGATAGGTCGAGTCTCAGGCCTGATTGGACCTTTCTTTTGTGCGTGAAAAAATCCTGTTCCATTAATTGGCCTGAATATTCTTCACAAAGGCCATGGCAATTTTTGCGGGGCTCCCGCACGGGGCTCCTCAGTATTGTTGTGTGTTCGACAACTGCTGTACAGTATTCACCACAACCACCACTAGGTGGCGTGCGATGTGCCAATTAATAGCATGAGAAGCCCGCGCTTCGGGTCAGTCTCATCCAGACTCCAAACAGATTGTTCGTGTCAACGCGACATACGCCTCCGCGGTCTCCAATATTCACCATCATCTCTCAGAGTTTCTCACCCAATCACCTCTCCTCATAAGGAGGTCAGAGAGGAGTCCCCGCGAGAGAGAGGCCCGAGGACCAGGTGACCCCCCAGAGGGGGTTACAACAGACCCTGAGCCAGAGCAACAATGATCTGTCCATAGTCTTGTAGACTTGTCAGTTTCAGGTAGTTTTTTTTTGGTGATTTTCACCCTGTTGGAAAGGGTTACCCATTGCGACGCGGGTGCAAAGCACACAAGGCATCGTGGACAAGATTCTGTGCACAGCACTTTTTCAATGAAAATGGGACTCAATTTTGTTCATATTTGGTCAAAAGATTTTGGCTTGGTGTAAGATGTGCGGCAGGAAGGATTTTGTTCAAAGTGTACAACTTTTAAATGTTGGCTTGTGATGGACGATGATGCATGGCGTGCAAATCACGTGACCTACTTGGAGTTATTCTCCTCTTTTGTTGCGTTTCTTAAAGTTGAAAATGGCACCCCCTTTGTTTGGTCTCCCCAACCAGATCACAGGCCGACCCCTCCCCAAGTTGCCGCACCACGACCAAACAAGAACACTTGTCGGAGAGGACAAGGGTGGGCTCAAGATTTGACCAGAGGCGTCCAGGAGCAGAAAATTCAACAGAAATTTGTGAAGCGTTTGTTTCTCCTTTATCGCTCAGTCTCGGGAATAAAAACATGGAGACGGTCCACGGCAGCGCTCGTCGCCCCGGGGGGTGTTTTTGCGCAGTGTGTTCCCTGCCCCGCCTCCCCGCAGCCCAGCCTCCTTCCCGCGGGAAATTGGCTTCTTTACCGCGCAGCGTTTTCACACCGAGGCTGCAGCGCCGTCCTTGCAATATGGAGCAGAGGTTGCAGCGCCATTCCCTGCAGGGTGGGGTTGAGAGGCTGCAGCACTGTCCTTGCAGGGTGGGGCTGAGGCTACAGCGCCATCCCTTCAGTGTGGGGCTGAGTCTGCAGCGCCGTCCTCGCCACCGGGACCCACAGAGCCTGAGAGGCTGCAGCGCCGTCCTTGTAGGGCAGCTGGGCAGGCAAAATTCAGAAGCAATCAAGAGAATAACTCACAGTGCAAGGACGGCGGCACTGCGTGATCAGCAGCCCAGCTGCCAGAGAGACGTAATGGATACAGAACCGCGGGGACGGCGCTGCAGGGACGACGTGCAGATGTTGGTCCACACAAGGACGGCGCTGCTTGGCGTTGGGCTGGCAAAGCGCCGCTTCCCTCATAACGTCGTGTTATTCTCCAGGCGTTTGTTGAGGCTGGGTTCACACTGGGTCGTCACGAATTGCGTCGTGTGTTTCAGCCAAGAATAGGGAGGTTTAGATGCAACACGCGCATAACGTGGGACGCAGCACGTAGCATCCTCTACGTGCACGCAATGCGTCAAGCTGGTTGCACGCTGAGGGTTACGTCAAACGCGCCACGAGAAACGTCAGGCATGAGAAACGTTTTGGCACGATGCGTACACACTATGTGCGTCACGCGTTGCGTCATGCAGATCGTGCGTACCGGTTGCGTGGCGCTTAGCGTGATGTGTTTCGTCCTTGTTTGAGTGCATGCCTGATTCACACATGATGCGTCACGTGTGACGTCATGCGTTTCGTCATTGCAGGCTTGATGCACACCAGAGGCGTTGCGCGTTACATGTCGTGACTCTGTTGGCCATTGGCCAAGACAGTCGGGACACCTCCCCCCCCCCGTGACCTCCCGTTTCTGATAGACCTGTGAGTTCACAGCACTGAGCCACCTCCCGTTGTGTGAGTTGAACCAGTCCTCAGATCTCACCGGACTGGGCCCACCAACAGCTCTGTGAGCCAGTCCTGGCTCTGGTCTCACCAGCAGCTCTGCAAAGCCTGGGGTCTCACAAGTAGGGCAGACCCTGTCCTGTGAGAACCTCCCATCCCCCAGGCCTCACAGAACTGAGGTCTCGCACTACCCTGGCACCGGGCTGGTCGTTCCTGCGTCTCCACTCCCTACCCACACACACACCCACACACACACCCAACACCCACACACCCAACCAACCACCCATCCACCCACACACACACACACTCACATCCACCCACCAACCCAACACACACACACACACACACACACACACACACACACACAACGGCTGCATCTGCTTGGATTCCGATTGTCATTAGAGTTCCGCAGGTGGCATCCCTGAGATTAAATTGAAAATTAAAATCTTTTTTCTCTGTGAGTTTAATCTGCCTGTCAGGCGCTGTGAGCCGGGAGGCTCCTCTGCTGTGATTAATTTTCTCTGGAAAATCCCCTCAGTGCAGATCCGCGCAAAAAAGAAACCCCCGGGAAGATTGGGAAAACCACATGGATCAAGAGACCATTATCCTCACCCACCCCCAGATCCTTGTCCCGAACACTCGGGGTTTTTTTACCCTTCACAGAGGTCCCTTCTGCAGAGGACCACCTCCCATATCTGCCCACGGGTTTCCCCGCCTGGTAGGGCCTGATTGGGGTTTGTCCCACCCCAGGGGTCGACCCCCAACAGCACCCTGCGTCCCTTGGGGGTCCCACCACTAGTTGTCCTGGTGTTTAGGAGGGTCTTACACTCTTACACTGCTTCCGTTTCCCCAGGGTGCCCCTCCCACAGGGTTGTTCCTGCTGGTGGGGCCTCCATGGGTGTCTCAGCTATCTGAGGGCCCGGTACCTCCAAGATTACCAAACCTGGCCTTCTTTCATTTGAAACACTCCTGTTTGTCCCTGACGTTGGCGCTGTGAGCTTTTGCCTTTTCCAGACGCAGCCTCTGTCACCTCTCGACACTCGTGTGACTTTTTCAAATTAAATTCTGCATCAGAGGAAATGTAATTAATTGTTCTGTGTCAGATCCTGAGTCTGAGTCTCTTCTTCAGTGTCTCCCTTCCCCTCGTGTTGTTTCATTGGCTTCTCATTCCTGTTGACATGCGCAGTGAAGCCACGTTTATTCGATGACGTCACAGACGTAACATCAAGGCCTGTGGCACGGACTGGGAAACGCCAAAAAGCACGCCATTTTTACGTCCCATGAGACACGCCAAACGTCGCCACGTTCCACGACGTAAAGCTCCGCACTGGAGCACAACCTCCCTACTCCATCCCACGTCACCACGTACCACAACAAGAGATGCCAAACCTCTCTATTCCACTCGTCAACAGTGCCTGGGAGTCCTCTTCCGTACACGGAGAGAAAAGGTCAGGGAACCAGGTTCATCAGCTGTCATGGCGTCGGCCTCAGCGCCACCTTCCTGTTCATTCACGCCTCTGCCTTTGTTCTCTGTACCTGCAACGTGCAGGGGGAAATGTCAGAGGAAACAAGAAGCAGTGCTCAAGGCAACTGCAGTGCGAAGTCCCTTGCGGCATCGGTAATGTCATCAATTCTTCCTTGTTCCTCAATTCTTCCTTATCCTCCTTGTCTTCCACTAGTCATGCTGTCTGCAGGGGGGTCTGGCCATGGGGGGTCAGCCATGGGGGGACAGCCATGGGGGGTCATCCATGGGGGATTCAGGCTGGGGAGGGGAGTTGGGGAGGTGGAGGGTGTTAGGGGGGAGGGTGAAGGGGAAATTT
>JAAUXT010079291.1_pt1 | contig 15843 bp, 15 predicted proteins | sample 7278171 | NCBI WGS metagenome assembly JAAUXT01 (sample SAMN14350112, study PRJNA611818) | marine sediment metagenome | isolation source: surface marine sediment (1.8m) | place: French Polynesia: Moorea | collected 2018-08 | reverse complement strand
GTGGGGGGTGGGGGGTGGTTAGTTGGGGGGGTGGTTAGTGGGGGGAGGGGGGTGGTTAGTGGGGAGGGGGGGTGGTTAGTGGGAGACGGGGGGTGGTTAGTGGGGAGGGGGGGTGGTTACATTCCAAAGTGTGGACAGATGCACACATGAATACTAAGGGTTTTTAAGCTGACAGTGGCACCTAGATGGCCGGCTACGTGAGCATCAAAGATGAGGCCTGCCTGGGTGTGTTTCCTTTGTGTGGTGCAGTGTGTGTGTGTGTGTGTGTGCATGCATGTGTGTGTGCGTGTGTGTGCGTGTGGAGGATGTGAATGCATGCGAGCTCTGTGTGTGTGTGTGTGTGTGTGTGTGTGTGTGTGTGCGTGTCAGTGAGTTGATTTGCCTGTGCACGCGTGGGTAGCAGCAGCTGTTTCCGAAATTCATAGCCATTCATTTGTCTCACTTTATGGCGTAATCTCATTCCACAAACTGTTGTAAGTAATCGTCGATAGCAAAACATGAAACAGATTCCGTGACTTTGTTGAGTGCTGTTTGCAACTTGACTTCTGTGCAAATGTTTTCAACATTTACACATGTCTCGTGTGCATTGTGGTAATTATTTGTTGGAGCTGCCCGACACGGTCTGACCTTCACAGCACATCCGACCTTGTCTTACCTTGTCTCACCTTGACCGTCATCTTCCAGTTTGACCTCTCGTGACAGGTTTTGAACGAGTGGAACAAAGGGGAGCTCGACTCGTACCTGATCGAGATCTCGCGAGAAGTGCTCAAGTTCAAGGACACGGACGGGAAGAACCTCGTGGACAAGATCCGGGACACCGCCGGACAGGTCAGTGGCGTTCGATGAGGGGGGAGGGGCAAATGGCGTCCGCGGTGGCGGAGTGGAACTGCAACCACTTCCAGTGTGTACTCATGCGTACTCATCTCGTACTCATGCATACTCATCTCATATTCATGCGTACTCATCTCATACTCATGCGTACTCATCTCGTACTCATGCATACTCATCTCATACTCATGCATACTCATCTTGTACTCATGTGTACTCATCTCATACTCATGCGTACTCATCTCGTACTCATGCATACTCATCTCATACTCATGCGTACTCATCTCGCTCGTGTTTGTTGCACAGAAAGGCACGGGGAAGTGGACGGCCATCTCTGCGCTCGAGTACGGAATCCCGCTCACTCTCATAGGTCGGTGCGTGCGAGGCCATGTCAAGAAGATCGCAACCACTGCGAATATACACACACACCGCCTTTCGTGACTTTTTGCTGTCAAGTATTCTTGTGTTTACCCTCCCCACAGGCGAGGCTGTGTTCTCGCGATGTCTCTCGGCTCTGAAGAACGAACGCGTTCAGGCGAGCACCCATCTGGAGGGGCCGAGCGCGCCCGGGTTCTCCGGGAACAAGAAGCAGTTTGTCGAGGACGTGAGTACAGGACGCACGCACACACACTTACCACCACGCTTTGTCATGCACACACACGCGTGCACAAAAACCATGTTGAGGGGCTGTTGTAGCTATGAAACGGTGCGTGAACAGCACACACGCACACACGCACACCTTTGTCTCCCGGCTGACCCGACGTGACTTGTGTTTCAGGTGCGTCAGGCGCTGTACGCGTCCAAGATCGTGTCGTACGCGCAGGGCTTCATGTTGATGCGCGAGGCGGCGGCGCAGTTCAAGTGGAGCCTCAACTACGGCGGCATCGCGCTCATGTGGCGCGGGGGCTGCATCATCCGCAGGTGAGGTGTGCGTGCACACACACACACACACACACACACGCATAAACCTCGACAGTTTGACGCGGTCAATATTTTCGTTGTTTCCACACCCGATCGGTTGCACTTGAAGTCTGTGACGTCACGAGTCGTTGCTATGTTACAGCCGTTTCCTGGGCAACATCAAAGAGGCGTTCGACAAGAACCCGAACCTCAGCAACCTGCTGCTGGACGAATTCTTCAAAACTGCCATCCACAAAAGCCAGGTCAGGGGGTGCACCCACTGCGTACACAACACTCGAAACTCAGAAACTCGCCTGCGCGTACACATACAAAACACACGCAAAACATCCAGCATGCACACTCACGTGACATTCGGGTGCACGTACACAGTTCTAGAGAAGGGCGGGTCGGATTCTCGCAGTCAGCGTGTTTTCAAGCAGAGGTCATGTTATGTGTGGGTGCTCAGGCCAGCATCGTTCCAGAGTCCTTCAGCTGGCTGAGCCATTTCACATCGTTTGCCCAGAGAGGGGAGCCGATCCTTCCCGTCTCTGTTGGCCGGGTCGCAATGAGTCAGTCACATGTGTATGGATTGCAGAAAGTGTTTATTGGCACTTACCTAAGCTTCAGAGAAGCGAAGCCCAAAGTGCAAGAAAACAGGCATTTAAATACGCAGGGGTCTGAAGCTGTGCTGAAGGTACAGCTTCAGAGGAGAGGGGGAAAGAATCATGTGTGATCGAACTGGCAATTGAGGGTTTGATTGAAGGTGGTTCGATTACACAACAGTCAGTGCTGGGCTTACGCTTGACTGGTGGCTCATGAAACAGCCTCGTCCAACGCAAATATGTTCAGCGTTTTTGCAGGCGTCCTGGCGTCGCGTGGTTTGCGCAGGCGTGACGCACGGCGTTCCACTTCCGGCCTTCAGCTCGGCGCTGGCGTTCTTCGACGGATACCGGTCCGCCTGGCTCCCGGCCAACGTCCTTCAGGTGAGTCAGGGTCAACAGTCCTGCAGGAGCGTGCGCGCGGAGTGGTTTTGGTCCGGATTCACACTGGTTTCTGCACACAGATGGGTTCACGCAGTGCTCATCGGCCTGCGCAAGAATGCATCAGTTTGAAGCAGGCCTTGACCAGGACATTGTCCTGCGAAAGGGATCCACCTTTGGTTCTCTCCGAGCCCCTGGGTTGTGCAGTGAGCGGAGCGCACCTCCACAGGGGCTCGAATAGTGAAATGATGCGCACCAGGCCACGCCAGTCCGGGTGGGAATTGATACAAGGTGTCACTAGACATAACGACACGCACGCACAAGAACACATGCACACACACACACACACACACACACACACACACACACACACACACCTCGTCTGTCCCTGCAGGCCCAGCGCGATTACTTCGGCGCGCACACGTACGAGCTTCTGGACAACCCGGGCACCTTCGTGCACACCAACTGGACGGGCCACGGCGGATCCGTCTCATCCACCATGTACCAGGTCTAACTGCGTCAGCACCATCCAGGGCGGAATCCCCACTCCACCCACCTGGTCTGCCTGGATCCGTGCAGACGTCACCTTCCACCAAATCAATTGGATCCAGGGCAGAGAAACACCCTAATGTTGTTTGTTGAACGTATCCAGAATCAGGGCATCACGCATTCATCGCACCTTCCACACACTTCGCACGTTAGGTCAACCAGGTCTGACCGCACCATGGATTGCGAATTACCGCTGTAACACTCGTGACTCTACCGACCAACCAGTTCCACGCAGGGCCTGGAAAGGGACTGTCCGTGAAACACCCCACTCCCGAGTCTGCCAGGTCTCACAGGAACAGCCATGACACGCACACTTACCCGATGCGGGGCGGAGGGACACCCACCCACTCTCACCCTGGTGCCCACGCAGATCATCATCACCCCTTCCCCCCAATTCAAAACAGATCCAGGGCAGACAAACATCCCACCCGCTGATCCAGCGAAGAAAGCACTCCCCCCCCGCCCCTCTCCCCCATGTCTGTCATTGAAAAATAAATTGTGTCATTTGCATCAGCTTCATCGGACTCTACGTTTGCGAAAGATGCAGCATTTTCAACAAGTTTACAGATTCACTGTGGAGCCTGTGAGTCCGATCAGACAACCAATCGGGGACCAATTTATATGTCGTTTCTTCGCAGCACTGTTAGCACAGGTGAAACTTACATGTGTAGGCTGGGTTTATTGTGACGTTGTCGACGTTGTAGACGTCCGTTGTGCATCACAGCTTTTGAAGTCTGGTTCATATGGGAAAATCTACATCCCGCGCTTCCTTCGTGCATGTTCAATCACGGGGGCTGCGCAGCCTGCTCAGCGCCCGTTGACAGGAATTGTGCAGGAGACTCGAGGCGTGGCGCGGTGTGACTGAACCCGGTCTCGTCTCAGGGGCGGATCCAGGCTGACACTGGAAAATATAGTTTCGTCCACAGTTCTGTGCCATAGGTGCAAACGGTTTTCATTTTTCTTGACTTGTTGAAATTTTTAGAGTTGAAGTTATGCCCCCAGGGGGTCAGTTTTTCCCTTGACAAGGTTCTGGTTCCGCCCCTGATGTGTCTCCTGGATTCTTCATGCTTTGCAGCGGCTGTTGTCTATTGAAAGCAACGCTTGATGCATCCAGTGTAAAACAGACCGGACGGTGGTGTATTCTTGTTAGGTGTGAGGTTTTCTTGAGGCGTAATGTACCGGCAGTAGAAGCGCGTTGTTTGGGGTTCAGCGCCATGTTTCGTTGTTGGGCTGTGATACAGATCCATCAGATAGAACTTGTGACAGGTTTTGTGAAATTGTGCAAAGTAATGGATGAGTACGGTTGCGGGAGTATTGACATGTTTTTAGGACATTTTAACATTGAGCACTGGACGCCTGCATCCCTGTGGGCACTGGCGCATCCAGTGTAAATACAGGCTTTTGGTGAGATTTTGCAAACTTCCGTTGTGTGCGAACAGTCAGGCCATTTGCCTTTCCTGTGTCAACTTTTGTTTCGGTATTGGGGACACGTGGTTATGAAAAAGTGTTTTGATGTTTCAGGACGCCATATTGTTTCTTCATTTCGATTTTGTTGGAAGTTGCGCTGTGTCAGATGCGACTGGACACAAGTATTTGATGGAGGTATTTGAGCGTCAAGTATTTCAGCAAAAAATACAAATTCAAGAATCAAAATCTTTCAACACTCGTTTTCGAGCATTTATTCAGCAGATGTATTTGAGTGTCAAGTATTTGAGCGAAAATGGGTTGTGCTGCAACAATCAAAAATCTGCCGCTTGTGATTTCTGTTCAAGAAAAAAAATGCTCATTTCGACAGCAATAAACAGATCAAAACAACGAGGTTCGCTTTTATGTGTCGTTGCATTGTCTTCGGCGCTGCATGGTCTGATGAACCCGTGTCTGGACCGGCTATTGTCGGCGCGTGGCAGATCCTGGAGATTTGCCCCGGGTTGGCTTCTCATGCATGGCCCGTCGTACACCAAGTTGGAATTGAAATCCAAGGAAATCCATTCCCCCTGCAAACTGCAGGTATTTTGTGGGGGTTGGAACCTTGTCTTGTTCTATGTTTCTCAACACAAGGAGGAAGGGGAGTCAGGATCTGGCACCGATCTCAACCCTTCCGACCTGGGTTCCAAACCCACACAACAAACCTCGGCAACTGTGACTCCCCAACTGTGGGCCTCGGGATGATGCCAACCCAGCATCCACAATTTCACGCCAAATACCGTGTCTACGGTGCGGTTGCGATTTTGCAGGGTTCCTTTCTCGAAAACATTTGAGGCGGGATGTACCGGTACTGTACATCAAAATCAAAGCCCAGAACTCAGGACGGGGTCTCTTCCCTCAAAAGGTCTTGAAGTTTTTGGGACGTTAGACCACTGTGAAGTAGTTCGCAGGTGGACGTCGATTGACCCCACCGCTGAAAGACACCGTTTTACGAGAGTTGTTCCGTTGTTACCATGGTTACCAGTGCACGATGCGTGCTCACTCGCCCTACACACGACGCTCCTGTGCAAATTGCTGATCTGAGCGAGACTTGCAGCGAGCCGTGAAAACCCGGGTTTTCTCTTCGTATTTTGCGCCAAGAGCACAAGGTGCCCGTGTTGAGAAGTTTCTCGTGTTTATTCTCGTCCTTCAATGCAGAAGCGGTTCATAACCATGATCACTTCACAAACAACAGGAACAAAAGGGGTTTTCACGTTGGTGACGCGCGGTTGGGTGGCGTCAGAATTTTTGACGCGCGCGTCAAAATTCAACATGACGCCCAATGGAGCGTTTTGACGCGGGCGTCAATTTTTTGACGTGCGCGTCACCAACGTGAAAACCCTTATTCTCGCAAGCTGTGTTGCTGTGTTGTATTTCGCAGTAAAAACGACACGGGTCATGATTGGTCCGGGTAATGACATGAACACATCTGTGCCTCGACAACACAACATGCGAAAGACACCACATGCAGTGGAACGTGCTCAAATTCTTTCTCTTCGCAAGTCACACCCAAAATAAGCACGTGCTTATGACGAAGATTGGCAATCGGGACGAAGGCACCCAGTCCAATACTGAATCCGAAGAAAGTTCGAGGTGGCAGCACTGCTCCTCAGTCGCTGTCGCTGTCGCTCAGCACGATGACGTCACTGTCCGAGGAAGATTCGGGGCTGGGCGGAGGGCGAGGTCTGGGCGGGGCAGACGCCCTGATTCCCGCGCCTGGCATCCTGGAAACTGGGGCGCCTGGGGCCCTGTTCATTGGAGGCATGGGGCGGACGCCCCCGACCCCTGGTGGTCTGTGTGAGATCAGAGGGGTCGAGGGCTTCCTTGAGTGCGCGGGGGGAGGCTGCCTGCCACCTGGAGGCGTCATGTTTACAGGATACACTGTGACCTTCTTTGTGTGCGCATGCGCAGGCGGCACAGCCACAGCAGCGCCACCGCGCGGAGGACCCCGCACGTCGCTGGCGCGGATCAGACTCACGGGCCTCGGAGCCCCGGGCGGTGGGGCTGCTCTGCCCGGCTGGGGAGGCCGGGGCGCCGCGGAGGAGACCGCCGCCGCCCGGGGAACCGAACCCTTCGCCGCAACGCTCGCCTTGGGCTTGACGCTCATGAGCGGAGGAGCGCCACTGGAACTTGCGGGGTTCGGCTTCTTTTTCTTCTTCAGCTGATCCTCAAGTTTTGGGAGTCTGATGGAAGGTTGAAACATGGGCGCGGAAGCACTTCCGGGAGAATAGGAGCGCTTCAGGCCCTGTAACGTCGCGGCGGGGTTCTGCTTCTGTGTCGGACGCTGCTGCTGTTGTTGCTGCTGTTGCTGCTGTTGTCCCGCTGGCCTTGGTCCCACTTGGTGCCACGTTCCCGTGGGCCCCGGCTGACTTCCGGTTGGCCTCGGTCCCGTCTGGTGCCAGGATGCCCCGGTTCGTGCCTGGTGCCCAGTTCCCTTGGGCGCTCCCTGCTGTGTGACTTTCTTGCCCGTCGCTTGCTGGGATCCTGACTTTTTGGCTGGAGTCGGTTGCTTTTTGCTGACGTCAGCAGCTTTCTTCGGGGGTGTTGCAGCCCGCTGCATGCCCTGGATGTTGTACCCCAGGGACGCCGCCATCACGGCAGGGTCCATCAGGGGCATCCCTTGAAATGTCGGGTACATGGACCACATCGGGTGCATCCCCGGGCTCCCGAACGCACTTCCGGTCATGGCGCCCTCTAGTGACCCCGGAGTCGCCGCTCCCGCCGTCGTGGCGCTGTGCTGCTGCAGAATGCTCTGCATGAAAGATTCGGGGACGAGTCCCTCATCGCTCTGTGGGGAGTCCGTTCGTTCGCGGCTGTTCCCGTTGGAAGCCGTGGTTTTCAGTTTCTCCACGGCGGGTGAAGCAGGCTTGGGTTTGGAGATCAAGTTCCCTTTGCTCGATGACTTTCCGGGCGTCCCGTGACTTTTGGGCTTCTCGGTCGTCTTCGCCTTTTCTCCGTCAGAAGGCATCACTTTTGCTGTTGCAGTCTTGGCGTGACTTGCGACCGTCGGCGTCAGCGCCTTTCCTGACGCCGTCGATGACGCCGTCGGTGTCAACGCCGTCTCGACGGCCGACACGCCGATGACCGGGTTCGCCAGCTGCTTGATAAGCTTCATCGTCTTCCGCTCAATGGATCCCGGCGCCTTCAGCTTCCGGCCGAGCTCCGGTGGCGCCGCGCGGGTCACTTCTGGCGCCTCGCGCAACGCCGCCAGCTCCTTGGCGACGGCGCTCTTGTCAGCAGGAACGCGACCCGGAGACGCCGACGCTTCCGGTTCACTGGGAACCTTGGGCTGCAATTTTACAAGAGACAGTGAAGTGCAAAATGTTTCAACACCAAAACCAAACGCTAAACTGCAAATTGGCCTGTGGGGCGGCTCGAGTTTGCTCGAACCGCTCTGTGCGTTTTGTACGTGCCATGCGTTGTGTCCCAAACGAGTCAAAAGCTTGTGAAGGGACAGAGCGAACGAGCTAATGGAAAACAAACACGTGATTGTGCGCACGCACCTGCGCGTCCGGTCTGGGTGGCGGCGCATGCGCCGTGCTGCTGCCGGCTGCAGGCGCCGGCGTCGACGTCACCGAGGGAAACACCGGTTTCTGCTGCGTCACGGCTGGAGACGTCACGCTCTGCGTTCGAAGAAAAGATGACGTTCAAACGCTTTGCTGCGCTGTGTTCGTGTACTGCGCTGTACTGTGAAATCGGCACAGCCACCAGGCAGAGAGATTGCGTCGGTGTGCGTCCACCAGTGTGTGTGTGTGTGTGTGTGTGTGTGTGTGTGTGTGTGTGTGTGTACTCACGGCTTGAGCCTTGGCTGCGAAGTGCTGCTGGCAGAACCGGATGGCCTGTTCCAGTGGCGAGGGATCCGGTTCCACCTGAAACCGGAAGTCTCAAGCTCTCAAACCGGAGGGCCCTCAAAGCAGACGCACTGCGCAGCGCAGTTCTGCGCTCAGCTCCCACCTCCCCAAGAAAAAGTCCACCACATGGGAGAAAAACTTTCTCCACCAGCCAACGATGTTGCACCTTCGGCTCGTGGCTTGAAATTGAGCTTGATTTGCCTCACATTCTGGTCTCTGAGTGACACGCACGTCGTATTGTGTGATGGTTCGCTTCTTTCTCCGGTTTTACCTCTACATGTATATCCCAACACGCAGGTGACGCACCTTGCCCTGCCTGAAGGCGCGGTAGGCCCGGGACAGCATCCCGTTGACCGCGGTCTGCTTCCCCGTCGCCTTGCCGTGCGCCCAGACGCGGTGCACGGCGAGCAGCATGCGCAGCCGCTGCTCCGGGTCGGGCTGCGCATGCGCGTCCGGGAGACGCAGCTCGACCGACTCAAGGGCGAAGCGCCAGGCGAGGCGCGAGAGTTCCACCCGGTCCGTGTCGCGCAGATACTTCCTGTTCGGGGGAAGAGATACGTGAGTGTGAGGGAGAGGAAACGAGAATGGAGGGGGAACAAACAAAGAGAGTGATGTGTGTGTGCGTGCGTGTTTGTGTCCATGTCGCGGAGGTGGGGGGGGGGGTTAGTGCTCGCCTATTGCAGCTCCGGGCGTCAAACGCTTGTCACCAAGATCCACGAAAGAGCTCGTGTGGTGTGGTGCATGTGTGTGTGACACAGGTATGCGTGCGTGTGTGTGCGCTTGTGCGTCACAAGACAGAGTCTCTCGAAAACTTCCAACTTCAGCAGAACTTGGCCAGTTTGATGCGCAACAAACGTCGGAGAAACTTGACCCAGACAAATTTTCCTGCTCGATGTGTGCCCCCCCCCCCCCCGATTTACATGCCGTCGCATTTACACGAGTCCCCCGCACGTGCCACTCACTTGCCCGCGTCGACGTTCTTGTTGAGCTGCTGGTGGATGTTGAGCAGGGTGTCGGAGTCTCGGAGCTCGCGCAGCACGTCCAGCAGCAGGGTGACGGAGCGCAGCAGGTGCGCCGGGAACGACCCCGCGCGGTCGAAGTCCTCGATCGGGATCCGCCACAGGCCCTGAGAGGGAGACCAATCAGTCAATCAATCAATCGATCAGGCGACTCTTCAACAGAGGAATGCCACAGTCACTCATTGAACGAACTAAACACATTCTGGTGAACAACGGTGAGTTCTACTTCGAGACTTTTCGAAGAAGTCAGGCTGACCAGAGACCACGTGTCATGTGCTGTGTTCTCAACCAATAACTCCATAATGGCTCCTCGATTTGTGCAGAGACGCACGAGGCATCCAGCCTCTCGTTTAGTACCTGGAAGAAGTTGTTTGCTTTGCGCTCGTGGAAGAGCCCGGGCGCCGGCATGTGGTCGAGCTGCTGCCACTGAGTGACGCCCAGCAGGAGGTCCCGGCAGAACTGCACGTTCTGAAACCGAGAACAGTTCAATAGCCACCAGAACGCGACCAGAGGCTGTGACATGCTCTGTGTGTGTGTGTGTGTGTGTGTGTGTGTGTGTGTGTTTCTGCTTGTGTGGAGTGTGCAGAACGACAAGGTGAGATTTTGTTGAACAGTTGAGGAAAGCTGAACATTTTTTGGTGGCTCTATCTTCCGGGTTTTTCAGGCAAGATCAAAAAACTTGTTCAAAACAGGAGACCACGCTGCACGTGACAAGTTGCGTTTTGCGTTTCCAGCGTTACGGGCTGTTTGCTGAAACGGCCCACTGGCAAGTGTGTGCAGTGTGTGCGTGCCTCACCTTGTGGTCACGTGACTGGTAGTAGACGTGAGCGAGTCTGTAGAGCGCCTTGAAGTGCTGCGGGAAGCGCCGCAGGCAGAGCGCCAGCCCCTTCATACACAACTCGACGAGCTCCTTCTCCGACGCCTCCGCTTCGCTCCCCTTCCCAACCTCCTTCACAGCATCCTCCACATCCTTCTTTTCTCCTTCAGGGGCTGCAGGTTTCGATTCAGCTGCGGCTGCACTCTTCTGTTCACCCTTTGTTTCTCCCGTCCGTTCTTCCTCTTTGGTCTCTGGGGCTGCTTCCAGATTTTCGGCAGATTGTGATAACTTCTTGGACTTTTCTCCCGGAAGCAGAAATTCTCCCGTTTCTGCGTCAATCCTAGATTCGTGTTCCTCTTCTTGCTCTTCCTCTTCCGCCTCTTTCTTCTCTGTACTTACTGACGCCTGATCAATCTCCAAGTTTTCAGTGACCCCAAGGTCTTGCTTTGCTTCCTTGTTCTCTTTCTCTTTGTTCTCCTCTGCCTCCGCAATCTTCGCCAGAGGGCTCTCCTTCACGATCTTTGATGACGTCACGACGCTGCGTTCCTCCGTCTCCGATTCTGACGTCACAGACGACGCGTAGTCCGCGCCGATAGAGGTCAGCGCGCGTGTTTCCTGCTTCATTTCAATCACTGAGTCCTCGTCGTCTGGATCTGGCAGATTTTCCACCCCTGTCTGCTGTCCCTCTTTGCCTTCGTTTTCAGCTTTCACATCTTTTTCGTCGGCTTCCATCCACTTTGCTTCGCCCTTCGCTTTGTCCGTGTCAGGCGCCGCCACCTCGGGCTCCTCCCACTCCATGTCCACGTGACTTCCGGTCAGACCGACGTCACTTCCGGTGTCACCATGGGTCGCCGACTCGTTCAGGAACATGAGTTCCGACGTGAGAAGCTTGAGCGCTTCTTGCATCGGGTCGTCGCGAGCTGCTGGCTCCTCTCCGTTTTTCTCTGGCTCCTTCGCTTCTTTCTCCGTCCCTGTTTCTTTGGCCATATTCTTGTCTTCTTTGTCTTCTGCCTTCACCATTACAGATGCAGTTTCGGCGTCTGTATTCACAGGCTGCGTTTGCGTGCCCGCAGCGGTGTCCTCTGGTGTTTGGTCTTTTTCACCACGGGCGTCCGGACCAGTCCCCTCCACCGCATCTTGTGCGTCCATTTTTTCCTCTTTGACCTTCACCTCAGCCACCAAACCTTGTTCGTTTTTGCAAATTTCTCCCGGTTCTCGGAGTAGGTTTGTGTCCGTTTTCTCAACTGTTTCCCTGGTAGGCTCCGACTCTCCCATGGTGTTTTCACTCCTCTCAGTTTCTGCTCCATCCTGCATCTCAGTCTTGATTTCTTCCTTTCCGGTTTTCTCAGAATCCTGTTTCTCTTCCTTCACTTCTAGTTTCTCAGAGTTCACTTCCGGTGGTTCTTGCTTCACTTCCGGCTGCACCGAGACACCAGACAGAACCTTGAGTTCCTCCATCAGCGCGTTGGCGAGAGAGACGGACTCCTCCCTCTGCCTCTCCTCCTCCTCAGTCTCCAAGCCTAGTCCATCCTCACCAAGTTCGGGTTTCGTTTCCGCCCGTGACTCCTGCTCCGGTTCCTTTGCTGGTTCCTCAGCTGCCTCAGCTGTCTCCATCTTCACTTCAGTTTGGGTTTCTTCTGGTTCTGGCTTCACTTCCTCCTTGTATCTATCAGCACTCTCGGCCACTTCCTTTGCAGCCTCCGTGTTCGTCGCTCCAAGCTCAAGTTCTCCGAGTCTCTCCACGGTCTCTGACTTTGCCTGGCGACTGTCTTTCACGACTTCAGAGGTTTCAGAGTTGGGCTCAGTTTTCTGCAGGAAGTCCTCCATGCTTTCTCGCGAGATTTGCTCCGAGATTTCTGGTGAGATTCTGTGGGAGATTTGGGTGGTTCTCGCCTCGCTCTTCTCCATTGCGGCGTCTACGACACTTTCAATGAGATCCCGGGTCAAGGTCACCGCGTCCACAGCAACATTCTCCACATCACTGCTTCTCACGGGTTCTCGCGAGATTTCGCACGAGATTTTCTCTGGATGCTCGCCGCTTAACACGGCTCTCTCTATGGCGCTGTCGATGAAGTCCAGCGGCCTCACGGTGGACGCTCCTTCGAGACTTTGAGGCCCCTTGGCTTCCTTCACCGAAGCTTCAGGACCAGAGGGCGTCTTTTCCACGGAAACAGTTTCCCCAAAGACGGTGCCCATGGACCCTGACTCCAGAACAGACTTCTGTTCAGCTGTTGTCATGGTGACGTCAGACGCAGTCGCTGTGGTCACCGTTGACATGGGGGCAGCCCCAAGCGCGTGCGCGGCGTGGGGCGGGGTCTTGGGCGGCTGTGATTGGCTGTCGTCCGAGGCGGAGGACCCCGTGACCAAAACTCCTGTTCTCTGATTGGTCACTTGAGTCTTTTCGGTCCGCGCCTGAAGAACCAGAATTTGACGTTACTTGGAGTTCTAGCAATCAAATAAACACGCACTATCCAAAGAAACTCCCAAAACGACCGCGCAAGAGACGTACAAATGGCTCGGAAGCCTGTGTCCACACTCTGGATCACATACACACACACACACACACACAAACACACAAACACATGACACACAACACAACAGCACCAGTTGCGTCCAGACGCGCCAGGGAGACACCAACAAAACAGTTGCATTCTTGAGGGAGGAGTCGAACTCTGACCTTCTTCCCGAGGGGCGGCGCCGCCTCGTCGCCCGAACTCTCGTCGTCGGCGTCGCTCTTGTTGGCGGCGTCTCCGGCAGCGGCGTCGGACGCCTTGCGCTTCGAGTACGGGTGGTCGGCGCAAATAGCGCGACTCTTCTTCGCCTCGTCCCTGCAAATTGCGAGAGAAACCGTGAGGAAAAACGACGGCGCATGACGACTGTTATGTATGGGTGCTCAGGCCAGCATCGTTCCGGAGCCTTTCAGCTGGCTGAGCCGTGTTGCATCATTCGCCTAGAGGGGGGAGCCAATCCCTCCTGTCTCTGTTGGCCGGGTCACAATGAATCAGTCACATATGTATGGATTGCAGAGAGGGTTTATTGGCATTTACCTGAGCTTCAGAGAAGCAAAACCTAGAGTGAAGGAAAGTGGGTGTTTAAATACACAGGGGTCTAAAGCTGTGCTGAAGGTACAGCTTCAGAGGAGAGTGGGAAAGAATCATGTGTGATCGAATCACTGATCAAGGGTTCGATTGAGAGTGGTTCGATTGCACAACACGACAGATGGCGGCGATGATGGCGTGCGGTAACTCAGGCGCACAACAGAACCGGGCGCGCAGCAACGACGCCACGCAGTGAACGCGGCCCACAGCAACTGCGGTGCACAGCATCGCGTGACAACCAGGCTGCTTATTGAGCTTAGCGCAAGAGAACAGCCACGCAGGGAAAGGTGGTACGAGTACACAACGGTAACTACGAGATTTGACAAAGAGACGATACTGTCTTTTTACATCAGTTCCCAGAGCAACTGGCGCGTGTTTATGAGGTTTGGAGTTCTTGTTGTAGCAGCGTCGTTTTCGCCAGTACAGCGTCTGGTAGCTACTGTCGTGTGGAAGAGTTGGCTCTTCCCACACGCACAATCCAGCTTTCGGGCAAGGTGCTGAGTACCTGATGAAGCCACTTCAGCAGAGCTGAGCAAAGCTGAAGCTGCACACTGGGCCAGCACCTTGCACCTCCACATAAAAGCCATAACCATGACTCCCTTGCGTTTGTCTTGTGACTTGAGCTGAACTCTCAGTTCAAGATAGGAGTGAATAAACATTTGAAGCATACACTTGAGTTTACTCCACTGTGGCAGTCCGGCCGAGCTGAGGCTGCTTCCGACCACAGTGCCACACGTAGCGGTGGTTGTGAGGACGGGCTCTCCCGGGACCCGAACCGCACACAACACTACTCACTTGCCGCGCTCCCACTTGCGCTCCTTGCGTCGCGCGAACGGACAGTCGAGCGCGTCGCACAGGTGCGCGCGCATCAGCGCGAGCGGCGCGTCGGGCACCCGGCGAAACACGTACTTGAGCACGCTCACGTGTATCCGGTAAAACACCTGCAGACAAGTCAATCAACAAACCGATCAGCACATCAGATATCGATCAGCAAATGGAAACGTCAACTTGGACAGAACAAGACGGCACGCACAGCCAAGTTATGTTTCATGGCGGGAAGCAACATGAAAGTTGGATGGAACAAGGCGGGTTCAAAAGAGAAAAGGCGGTGACCTCTAGTGCCTCACAAGCGAGGTGAGGCGGCGAGTAGATGTACGTGATTTTCTTCGGGTATTTGGCGAAGTCCTCGTACAGGTGCTGCGCCGCCTGAAAGAGATGCGCTGGTTGTAGAAACGGACAAAACAGGCTTCTCGCTGATCGTGTCTCGTTCGCTCATTCACTCTTTGACTCGTAGCAGCACTCGCCCCCTCACTCGTGTGCCCTCTCTTGTGCATACACGCACACACACACCACGCACACACTAGCTTGTGCAGTGCTCGGGACAAAGTGGATATATCTGCCAATTGATGACCTTTTCCGATGTGGTGACGCAGTCCCCAAGCCCATCCCTGAGGTGTGCGTGCACAAAACACACACACACACACACACACACACAAACACACACACACACACACACACATGTATGCGGTAAGAGCCACTGACAGAGTTCCCGCTGGTTCCTGCCATTTTCTGTGTTCTACCGATCCATCGCAGTCAGTTGCGAGCTTTCCTTGTGTCCGGAAATGAGAACATATAAAGACAGAATACGCCACAAACACATTGGCACTAGCACACTGGCTGTGGCTGAGATGTTCTCGGCCCGCGAACAGAAGGCTTCAGTGGTCCGCCCTGAATGATTGGTTGCAGGGCCCTGAACTTCTGGTGCATACCCATCGTCCCTTTCGTGTTCTCTGGACGGCCCCAAGGTTTGCGAGCTAGCATGGAATAAAAAGATAACATGCCTCAGGTAAGGAGTTGATATGTTTTTATGTCCTGCCGAGCAGCAAAAGATGTGGGAGGATGAGTAACACGAAAGGAGGGCGATGTTACGAAACGCCTCCAGGATCTGACATGTCTTTATGGCATGGAGAACTTTCGGCTCTCCCCAGTTCGCTAGCTGGAAGAGTAACGGTGTGTGTGTGTGACCATGTCAGACCCTCTTGACCTAACGAAGTGTGATGCCGCGGGAAAAGGTTAGTACCCGTCAGGATCCACTGGGAAAGGGCGTTGAGGTCAGGAGTGGGAATGGTCCCCTCGGTTTCTTTATCCGTTATGGAGAGTTTGATCCAAACTACGAGAGCCCTTCTCTTGGACGTACGGCCCTCACTGTACTGTGTGTGGCCCCGAAGTACTCACATTGGTTGAGGATTCATTCCATCGAGGCAGATGCTCCTGCAGCATTCATAGGCTGTGCTGTTCTTCTCCTCTAGGAAAGGAATGACCCAGTGCTGATGTGCG
>JAAUXT010001162.1_pt1 | contig 15843 bp, 11 predicted proteins | sample 7278171 | NCBI WGS metagenome assembly JAAUXT01 (sample SAMN14350112, study PRJNA611818) | marine sediment metagenome | isolation source: surface marine sediment (1.8m) | place: French Polynesia: Moorea | collected 2018-08 | reverse complement strand
TAAGAAGGGGCGACCCTCCCCCCCCCCCCGCCATGGAGCCAATCGCAACAAAAACCTTCACAGAAAAACGCAAATCTTTGTCTCATAGCACAAGATTTGGGGACAATGGTTTTCTAGGTCTGTTGGCTGCGGCGCCGCCCTGTCCCGGAGGCTCGTACCGAAGGTGAGCACGGCGGCGCAGCGCGAGGCGCCGAGCAGCACGACCGGGAACAGCTTCCGCTCGAACGCCATCATGCCGTCCGCGCCCGGCTGCTTCCCCCACTGCCCGCCTGACCCGCGACGACAGGAATACGAGATGAAAGAAAATTTATCTGTTTTGACACCAGAACCTTTGTTCAGGGTCGTTCAGGGTTGTCAATGAGCAGGAAGTCGTGACACGCCGTCAATGTGCGTGTATGCGTCTAGCGGTGCAAGTCGCCTGTTCACCTTTGAGTTTGTTCTCGCAGCAGAGGATGAAGAGTCCGAGCAGGATGAGCACGAGGCACAGAGCCTCGACGCCGTACGTCGCCAGCAGAAACGGCTTCTCGATGAGCCGCGCGTGGTCCAGCTTCTCCAGGATCGGCGCGCAGAAATCCGACCCGTTGTAGAACGTGCCCTGTTGAAACGGAATTGTGCAAGTCATGACTTTTTTGTATATACACCACCAGGTTTCGCTGAGATAGAGGTCTCAATATTTAATGTCTGTGCACAGGGATTTCTGGACAGTTGTAACTCGCATTTACTCGTACACGCACAAGTTTGTACCCGTACGAGTGTGGGTACACTCAAGTTTCTTGATGAAATTCTTGTTTGATTGAGCGTGTGCAGTTCTGTGCAGTGGGCGCAGGTGTCTTCTGGGAGTTTGATACCGAGTGCGATGGAAGCAAAACAAGAAAGTTGCTTGGGTAAAGAAAGCAAAGAGTGCATGAGCGCTGTCCTTCCTTCATGCAGCGCGAACGTTCGGGCGAAGTTCAGCCTGAAGGAGTCGAATACCGCTCAGACCTGCACCCTTCATCAAGGGCTTCGCTACCTGCACTCCGGGGACAGGCAGGAGCGGCAGGAGGTAGGCGCCGATGAAGAGCAGCCAGAAGACGAGCACGAAGCTGGTGATGCACCTGCGGGTCGCCTTGAGCCTCGAGCCGCCGTTCACGATGAGGACCACGCCGTGCCAAACCTGCAGAAACCGAGAAAGATGAGTGGGGGACGTGTTCCTCAAACGACGCTCCTTTGGCGGTGGCAGTGACCGCGACATGACTTGGAATCTTTCCGGCCCGAACAGAGCAAGAAGACAGCAGCATGCTTTGCTTGGATGTGGCCCTGCCAGGTTCTCTTGAGGTTGCTTCCAATCTACTAATGCATGAAGATCTCACAGTGACATTAAAAGCCGGATGACGAACGGGTGCCACAAAAACTTAAAAAACTTAAAATTGCAGCTTGGGAAGAAATTCATTACATCTTCCGAAAGGGGAATCAAGTGAAAGTTCCCATTGTCGAGGTGTCAAACGGCTGCAGTAGAAGCATCAGTTTGTGTCATTGATTCCTGCTGCGTGTCGTAACGCGCAGAGAGAAGAAAGCTTTTGACGAAAATACTCAAAGACAGACGGTTTCCAAAACAATCATTCCGAGGTGTGTTTGAGTGCCCTGTTTCGACCAGAAAGCTCTCACGCAGACAGATATTGACCACCATTTCAAACAAACGCAACACGGGTGTGCACTTGTGGCCTCTGGACGCGCCTCACGTCTGCACTGCAACCTCTGTGGGCGGATGACAAACTACAAGTAGCGTGAGGCGAGGCACGCGTGTGTTTGACTGGATGTTGAGGAAAGCTATTTTTCTTTTCTGCCTTTTTTGTGTGAGTCTGAAACTCGCGCGTCCAAAGCTCCTTCAACGCAAAAATTGGGTTTCTCTCCTGAAGTGGTCAGGTTCCTTCACGGAATTACCGGGTTGCACAAAAAGACAAACGTTGATCAATTGCACTTTTCGAAATCCTTCACTGAATGAACCACAGGCTTCCCGCCACAAATTTCAACGCACCAGCAGGACGGTCATGACGGTGGAGACCTGCAGCGACATGGTGAGCAGGAAGCCGGCGACGCGGCACTGCAGCCCCGCCAGCCACACGTGGCGGAAGGTGCGGAAGGTGTCCCCGTACAGCCCGTCCGCCGTCAGCAGCAGGACCACGTACACGCCCTGCAACGCCCAAGGGGAGCCCCATGCTGAGCTTTCTCTGAAGTCACGAAGGCTCAAATCGTGCTGTTCGAACTCAAGGTCTCAATCGACAGTTTTGACACTTCAGAAATGTTCTGAAACAAAGGAATCGTTGTTGTCAGACGGAGACGTGAGGAGGCGGCAGCGGACGGACCTGGTAGAAGTAGCAGAGCGCGAGCGACACGGTCGGCATGTCGCGTGGGAAGCGTTTGCAGCCGGCCTGACCGCAGGCGGAGCACAGCTTCCCTGCGACGATGCACAAGTTCCCGACGACGATCCACATGGCGACGAGGATGAGCGGAACCTGCAGCACCTCCCTCCGGATCAGCGGGACGCACTCCGCCGTCTCGTTCGCTCCGAACTGAGCCTGAAATGTGCAGACAGTGGGGAAAGGATACCGTGAAACAGGATCTGCGCATGTGTCAACTTCAAAGCGACGCAGACGCTCCTTCTGGTGCAATTCCGTCGAGATTTAGGCAGAGAAACACGATATGGCAGCAGTTGTCACCACGCATTTTGTTCCCACACTTGAAGGTTTCCAAAACTTTCTTCGTGTTCCAACCCCCAATGTGACAGCAACGGAAGACTCAACAGGTTTTTTTTGCGAGATAGGGTCGATCAGTTTACCTGACACTCGTTTCTGGCTTGGACCATCTCGGTAAGGCAGCAGAGGTGGGCGGCCGGCATCAGGAGCGTCTTGAGGCTGCGCAGGAAGTGGAGCGAGTGCCTGGCGATCTCGCGAATCTCGTTCCCGCTCAGATCCAACACCTCCAGCTCAGTCAGCATCGCGAACGTGTGCGCGCCGATCTTGCTGATGTTGTTGTCGCTCAGGTAAAGTTCCTTCAGCCTGAAGGAATTCTCGAACAGGTCGTCTTTGAGCAGCGACAACGACGTGTTTCGTAAATCCAGCACTTCCAGCTTCTTGAGCTTGGAGAGAAACTTGGGTTGAATTCTTCGGAACTTGTTTTCCTGCAGTTTCAAACTTCTCAGATGATACAAACGGTCAAAGTAGTTGTTCCTCAACTTCTTGATTCCGGTGTTGGACAAGTCAAGGGACCTTAGGTTCCCCGATTTTTCAAACGTGTTTCTGGGCATATCGTTCATGTGATTTCCTCTGAGGTTGAGATGAAACAAGTAAGGGAACTTTTGCAGAAAATTCTTGAGTTTGTTGTTTGACAGAAAGCGCTGGTGGCTCAGATCAAGGACGGTCGTGTTTGCGTGGATGTCAGAAGGCAGACCGAAGGCGCCCGCCCCGGTGCAGTTGACCACCCGATCGAAGCAGTTGCAGCCGTCGGGGCAGGACGGAGCGCAGAGCTGCTCATCCTCTCCATTGGGGCAGTTCGCGTGTCCGTCACACACAACTCCCCGCGGAACACACAACCTGGACTGGTGGCAGAGGAACTGTCCTCTGCACATCCTGTTGTCTTCCTCTGATCCTGCAGCATGATGTTTGATCAAGCTCAGCCGTGCTGCAGCGGAGCATTGGTGTGATCGCAACAGAAGTAGCTGAGAAGGATTTGTTGAGGCCGAATGTCATTGTGAAACTTACGGGGCCACTGAACTGACTTTGCACGTGACTGACCTTTCTACCCTCACAACCCAATCGACAGTTGTGAAGGATTGGAACATCAGAAAAGCAACGCAACACGACATTCGAGCGAACTGAACAGAATTCGTACGCACCGCACTTTTCATCCAGTGCCCCAATGCATTGAGGTGTGCCGTCGCAGACGTTCTTTGTTGGTATGCAGTAGCCTTGGCCACATTTGGTTTCGTCTGGGCTGCAGAAATGTTCCTCTGGAAAAAAAGACATTTTGTCACAATTGAGTGTTGCGATTCTGCATGACAAATGGAAGACTGTGCGAGCCGCCTCACCGCATCCGACGAGGTGACTGAAGTCGGAGCAGCCGGCGCCGCGGCTCCTCGGATCGAAGCTGCACGTCTCGTCCCTGGACAGGTTCGCTCCGTTGAGACACCGACTCAGCTGCCTCCAGCTGTCCGCGGGCGCCACGCCCGGCGGCGGGGACGTCCGAACAGCTACCGACGGAACAAGAACAACCGAGGTTCGCTAACACTGCTACAGGTCGCGAAGCGTGCAGTTTTATGTGCATCTATCAATTGTTCTCAATTTTAGTTCAGTAGGCCTGACTCACGCGGCGGCAGGGTTGCGGTGGAAGCATCAGCAGCGACGCTGTTGTTCAGATTCACCTCCCCGCGTCGCCCGTTTCGACTCACGCCACCTGCCTCACCTGACGAATCCTTCTTTCCGCCTTGAGTGCAAAGAAAAGAGAAAGTGTTTGAGGTATGTGCGATTGTTCAAACTCAATGAACAGTGTTGTTGTTCCAATGTCAAACCGCTGTTTCGAACCTGGGTGAACACAGAACGTCTCGTCCGACTTGTCCCAGCACTCAAACGTGCCGTTGCAGAAGGCTGACGAAGCGACGCACTGCCCCCTGGTATGACAGGCGAACTGCCACCACGGACACGATGACCCTGCAAGCACTACCACGTGCACAATTATGAACAACAGATGCATCGGGAGTCTGTGTGTGCTGAACTCACCGCAACTGGCTTCGTCGGAGTGGTCCCGACATTGCTTCCGACGGTCGCACACCAGAGACACGTGCGTCAGAGAGCCGTCCGCGCACGTGTGGAAACCCTTCCCCCAGGGGAACCTCCGATTCTCGGGCTCTTCGGGAACTGAAATGAGTCTCATGCCCGCACCACATGAGGACATCGAAGCCATTGCAAACGTGAGAAGTCAGGAGTCCACAGAAAACCGTTCGGTGACCTTTCTGCAAAGAGGGATGACGCAAATACCTGTTGTCGCCTTCAGAGATTTCTTGCAGATGAATGTGTGTGAGTCCGAGCAATTCGAGACGTCGAATGTCGGGTGTCGGTTGTCATGAAGCTTGATCATGAGGCAAGTGTCTTCTCCAGAACCAGACCCAGACAGCGAGAATGAGCTGAAAGTACGTTTCAAGGACCGTGATTGAAGGTTCTCTGTGTCCTGACAAAAAGATAGCAACAGCGCGAGTCGTGGAATCTGTACCTGGTGACAAAACTGAAGACCGAGTTGTCGGTCCACGTCTTTGGCAGCTTCAACTTTCCCTTCTCAAACACTGGTTTGGCGCCTGCAGTACACCAACAATTCTGTGCTGTGAAATAACTCCAGCAGGCGATGTCAACATACGTATGTGTTTGAACTGAGACAAAAATGAACTTGGCTGTTCCAGGGCTCACCGATGTACACGGTGGACACTTGATCTTCTTCGCGGAACAGGTTCGTGAGAAACACAAGTTCAGGGTAGGAGGCGACCGACACGAGATGCCCCTCCTGGTCAGTGCAGATCTTCTCCGCTCGCTCCCACGTCACCGCTTTGTCCATGATGTGCGCGTGGTAACACGACCTGGTCACCGGGTAATAGCTCCAGGTCCCTGGGTGGAAACCACGGACTGGGTCTCAACGATCACACAGCGACAGATTCAACACGGCTTCACAATCAGATACTTTTGGCTGTTTCTTGACGATCACACTGACAACGAAAACAGTAACACCTGAGAACAAGCCTTTGGTAATTCCGTCATTTTCGCACAAGTTGTTCTGGTCGGCGCTCAGGGAGCGCATGAACATCACGTCGGCCTTGTTCTCCGGCGAGGACCACATCTTGAGTTGATCCGGACTGTCCAGGCCTCGCAGAGAGACGGACGCGAGGACGGCGCCCGGTCCGGACGCGGCGTCTGCTCGGCGCCGGCGCGTCAGTCCGCGCCCGACCCGGATGTGACCCTCGCTGCGCGAGATCCACAGCGGCGCGAACTCGTCGCAGCTCAACAGTCGCTCGGTCGTCGGCGCTGCGGTCGTGGTCGTTCCGTTGACGTGCACAGAGACCTGCCGTCGACAAATATGTTCACGCAGGACCCTCTTTTGTGATGTGGCATTTCTCAACCCTCCAGTCTTGGATATCTGTTGGTACCATTTGTTGACGTGCTTCACATACCACTCTGGAACCCAGTTCGAACTGGACGACTTCGGCGCCGCGGTGGTTAAACTGGAGGCGCACGTCGGAGCAGGAGCGCAGCAGCAGCGCGGCGGACCAGGCGCCCCGAGGCTCCAGAGCCGCCGCCGCCCAGCGCCCCTCCGTCAGGCTGAACCGCGTCAGATCTGAAACCGTCGCTTCCACACAACAAGCGTTCTCGGATGAAAATGAGATGCCATACCTGCCCCCAAACGTCATTTGATGGTCACATCTTTACACCTCTAAATCGATGAGATTTACCTCCTGGAATGAGCTGGTCCTCAGTCAAGCCGTCCGCCGTCGGACCAACAAGGAGCAAAGCGAGCACGACCCCTGAACAAAGAGACGTGTGCTCTTGAATCTATGTCGCGCAAAGACAAAGAAAAAATGGGTGGAGCCACTGTGTCTTTTTTTTTTGTTTTGGAAAACAAACCTGTCAACATCTTCGTGGTTGTTCAAATTTCACTTTATTGCCAGAAGTCCGTCTTTACAACATCCCACTACTCGGTCACTTCAAAAGCCTCAGACAACAACACGCACGACAAATCGAACAGTTTGTATTGAACTTATGTTTCTGAGGCTGTAGCTGGACTCCTTGCGCAGTGTGCGTACTGGACACCAGTTGCCCAGGAAACGAGCCGAAGAAGCTGCGGAAACTTCACCTGAGTCACGATTCAACTCAACTTCGCTGAATGCGGACGCGACACGCGGAGCAGCCCAAGAGGGTCGAATTTCATAACATGTACGAGTGACGACAAGACAAGTCAACACAGGTGGAAATCTCCCAAGAAAAACGCTCGCACAACAAATGAACAGCGGGCTCTTTATTTGCAACTGGACATTGAAAAATATTGTCGCGAACTTGTTTTGGCAAACATGATTGTGTGTAAGGCCACTGTGGTGACTTGCCTTTCATTCTCGCCAACACGCATTTTACTGAATTTAAAGAGCCCAACAAATCAATTTCATATTATTATGGTGTGTGATCCACCTTCTCGAGTGCACATGTATCGTATTCACACTGCATAGACGCACCTTTGGGCCTCGAAAATGAGCACCGAAGAAGGGGTGCACCCCAAGGAGGTACTGCATGTGTGAGTGTATCAAACACCCAGTGGGAACTTCGTGGCAGAAAATGGAAGTGACTGTTTGGGTTCGTCTTCACAGAGCCCCATGGCAAAGTCCGACCCAAGTACTCATGACGCACTCCAAGGTTGTTGCCTCATTTGTCTGGTATCAATGTCCCACCAAAACAATGGCAATCTCATACCCGTTTTTTGACGCACCCCTTCTTTGAATGCAAAATGTCGGGGCAAACACACGGGTGACCATCTGACAGTCCTGTCAGTCTCTGATTGACGTCTGAATCTGATCAACAATGTCAATTCCGTTTTGTATCTACTGTGCGCTGAGAAATAAAAGCGTCCACTGTGTCAGAAAATTCGTTTTGTACGATATCGTTTTGTACGACACGACTCACCCGCAGCGCAAGTTGTTCTCTCAAACTGTCGGTCAGGCCGATCACCCAGTCTGTACCCTGATAACTTGACACGTGTTGTCAGTTATTGACCGGCTAAACTTTCGGGAGGAAACGTGTTAGATTTTCTTCTCTTTTTTAAAAAAATACAAGAACAAAAAACAATGAAACAGACAACACTTCCAGACAGTTCAGCAAACTGCCCAAGTCTGCCGAATCATTTTTTTTGTAAAAAAGGCGAAAGTTTTGCCTTTTTCCGAGATACAGCTCTCGACCTCTTTCTTTGATGTTTCACTTGGCTCCAGTTGAGTTGTGTTCATTGAAAAGCACTTCCCGCATCTGGCATTGTCAGCGATCAGCTGTGCATGGTACTATTGCCAGAAGAACGTTGCTGCCGCTGCCGCCGAAAGCAAAGTCCCCAGGACCGTGGCGCGCTGCACTGATGCACCTGCTTTCACAGCCCCAGGGTTCTCTGAAAATGTAACGACTCTTTGCGGATCCATGCGCCTTCCACAAGTGTGTGTGTGTGTGTGTGTGTGTGTGTGTGTGTGTGTGTGTGTGTTTTGCAGGCAAACTCGGGAGATCTGGGCAAGGTGAATTGAGTTCGTCGTCCTTCCCAACCTATCCGCGCAAGCCCTGAACATCGGTACGCACCCATGTGCAGCGCCGCCGTGCTCGAGACGAACTCTCCCTTGGACACGGAGTTGGAGGCGCGGAAGGTGTAGGAGCGGAACGACTGCTCGGGCGCGTACTCGAACTCGAGCGCGTACATCCATTCGCCGTCGTACTTCTGCAGACAAGACAACAAGGCGTGAACGACCCAAGTCTGTGTTGGTGACGCTTCAGAAAATCGGACACGGGAGCAGTGTGCTCACCCCGGGCACCTTCCTGACGGTCATGGGGCCGTTCCGCTCGCCGACGCGGATCGTGTGGTTCACGTAGCCCTCCTTGGTCTTCTCGTGGTAGACGAACTCAGCGATGTCGAGCGGAGAGTCGCTCTCCACGTGACACACGAGCTGCGCCACCTTCTGCTGATACGCCGCCAGCGTGTCCTGACACTGCACCCTCGGGGGGAAGCCCTCTGTAAAGCAGCCAACACGTTCAAGGCAACTGGGCACTTTGATTTGGGCGTTGCGAAACCAGGACGAAGTTCTCACCGACTCTGAGCTCGATGGCGATTTGCTCGGGCTCTCGGTCGGGCACCTCCGCGGAGCAGACGAGCAGCTTCTGGTTGTCTTCGCGCGAGATTCTCGTCGGGTGCGTGGACGTCTTTATGACATCGTACGTGATGTGCTGACCGTTCGACGCAGCGCCCTCCGTCTCCACGTAGTTCTTCTGCACGTCTTCTTTGTACTTTTTATTTTGAGGAAACAGAAAAACACATACTTTGAAGCTGCGCACAACGAGGCACACAAAACCTGCCTTCTCTACCTCTCCGTCTCTCCTTCTGCCCCGCCTCCTGTCTCTTTCTCATAGCATGGTTTTGTCTCTTTCACAAACACACACGTACACGCACGCACTCACACACACGCACACACGCACACACACGCACACACACACACACACATACACATCGCATCGCACTGAGAGGCTCTGATTGGCCGGGGCCGCGGCGCACCTGGTCGGTGATGTCGTTGTCGTTGTAGGTGACGGTGACGGCGGCGGGAGGGTTGGCGCCGCGCGCGACGCAGCGGAAGTAACGCTCCTCGTCGTTGGACACGATCACCGAGTCGCCGTCCACGTGCGTCTCGTAGTTGGCGAGCGGGTCGTTCACCTGGTCGGCGCGCACTGAGAAGAGCCGCATCTCGTCCACGGGGTCTGAGGGAGGCAAACCTGACCACTGAGCTTCTGTCGTCTTTTGTTTTTCTGACAACATCCTCAGAAGGAACCCCGGGTTTGGTGGCTCACAAGGCAGAGGCCACACAGGCTCCACGCCAGACTCTACCTCCTTCAGATCGGTTCCCAGCAAAATAGGAACCAGAGATGTCTGTGGTCACACAAGCTTTTCCATGTTATTTTGATCACCTATCTCCAAACAATCAATCAAACTCCTCAGCGGCAAAAAATAACAGATGATCTGGACACGACCAAAGCTTGAGCTGCTGCCTGCTCACTCACCAATGACGGTGAGCTGCGCGTACTGAATGTCCAGCGCCTCGTGGTCGGTGTCGGTGGTGGGAATTCTGCTGGTGAGGACACAGCCGTACTCGCCAGAGTCGGTGAAATCTGCGCCTGGTGAACGAAACACAGCAGAGTCAACGCCGAAGGGAGCACACGACGAAGTGTTGGTCAAGCTGAGTTCCCTGTTCTGTGCCTGTCATCAGAATTTGCTCCCGTCTCAGCGCGGATTCACGTCGAGTGGCTTTGGCCAACGGAAATGTAAAAACAGACGCAGTCAGTGCAGTCATCGCCACTGACGCCCCTTGACGTGGAGTCGGAGCTGAACTTGTGAGATTGACGCGCGCGTACCGACGTCCTCCTTGAGGTTGAGGATGTAGGCGAAGACGCCTCCTCCGGCCCCGTCTTCGTCCGCTTCCTGCGTCACAGAGACGCCTTCGAATCTGAGCAGGTGACACGAACAAGGACTTGGAGAAGAGTAACATGTGTGTCCATACAGATGGTCAACAATTTCGTGAAGTGCCAAGCAAGTTCGAGGCAAGTTGTGGATGCATCTCCAAAACAAAAGCTTTCGTACAACAATGTCGCAATGTCACGAGTTGGACAAAACGACCTGAAATAATTATTTTGTTTCTGAAGCCCAACGATGAGATGAAGTGATTCCTGCACCATCCAGTGGAATCAAGTACAAGTCGTTTTGCTCACTTTGCCTGTGCGGTAGGATCGAGTATGAAATCGTTGAATGCCAGAACCGACGGTTGGTTTTCTTCTTGACGCTTGAACCTGAAATAGATTTTCACAGCACCTACGTCACTACCGTTTGGCAGGTCACGCTTTGGTTGTTTTAAGTTGAGAACTTCCATTTGGTTGCCATCAGGCAATTTCTGCAGTTCCGCAGATTCACATTTGGAGCAACCGAGACTCAACCTGGGCTCCTTTTCATCACTTTCTACGGTCAGCTCGGTCACAATATTCTTGGGGCGTGTTCAGAACTTTTTTCAGAAAAAACACACTCTTGACTTCAAATGTTTTTGTGTTTGAAGATATGTTTTTTGACGGACGAACGAGAATTTTGTCGGAGTCTGCTCGGAGCGCTCGCTCGGGAGAACTGACCAGACGACGACGTTCCCGGCCCTGATCTCGGGGACGCTGCAGTAGACGCTGAAGGTGCCGCCCGCCTCCACGACCCCGTCGTCCGCCGCGCCGTCGCTCTCCTGTATCGCCACCTCCAAACTGCGGAGGCCTGCAACGAGGCAGCCACACGTTGGATTGGGCGCAGTTCTGTGTGTGCCGTGGACCCTTGTATCAGTGCCCACATTTTCTGAGTGTGGGCTTCACGGCAAAGGGAACCTCGCTCTCGGTAGAAAATATCTCGCATGGCACTCATAAGAGCCCAGCGAGCTCAGGACGGCGTTCTAGTTGGACTCGTCAGTAGCGCCGCGGGGAACAATCTTCGCGTGAATCTTCAAACGTGCGTCAGTTCTGGCATTTATCTGCCGATTTTTAACCGAGAACCTCCTCAAGTGTGATATTATTAGAACAGGAGACAATTTTAACACCTTTCTCTGATTTATCTCAGAAAGTATGCTGTAGCCGGTCGGTCTCTTGACACTCGTACATCAGATTTGAAGATTCGAGACAAGTACATATGCCTTGAGATACGCAGAAATTATCTCAAAGGCGACTTGACAGGAGTGGGCTTGAATCTTGAGTTGGGTTCTTCACAACGTGCAACCACGTCGATGTTTAACTTTGTCAATTTTGCTTTCGGTTGATGAACCCAAAACAACCAGAAAGACATCACGGATGCCTGCCACAAAAAACAACCCAGTTTGAATTACAGATGATAGACTGAACTTCGACTTGTTGGACACAATTGCAGGCAACAAGCAGGTCTGACAGTTTGGTGACATTTGGGAGTCACATACAGATGTGTCTGAAAGCACCACACGGCAATGCAAACAACACCATGAATAGTTTGCCAGACCGGACTCGACCTATCTGGAGGACCTGAGACAGGTCACATGCAGACGAACAATCATCGCCCACACAAACGAAACCATCGAGTGATGATGTCAAAATTTTCCTTCAGTCACATGCACACCTCAGTGCACTGTCGCTTATCACATTGTTTTTGGCCACTGCAATCACTGTGATCTCAAATCTGACCTGAAGTATTCGCCACCTGACAAATGTGTGACCTTCTGTGTGTCTGTATGTGCCTTCACTTATCGTGATTCTCTCTGACAGGATTTGGCTCCTGCTCGCTGGTGGACTCAGTTTCGAAGTGAGTCTTCGCATCCGCCTGACACGGAGTTAGTTCAACAGACTCCAAACCACAGTCCACGTTTCAGCCGACCCAGCCTCGGTTGTGACTGAACCAGCTTTGAAATTCGCAACAGCATCAGGTCCCGAGTTTCCACAGTGGGGTGCACCAGCCAGAAATGTGACCACAACAACCTGCATCACTGATCCCCTGTTCAAGCTCCTGTACTCGTACAATGACTTTGTTCTTCCATTTTAGTGTGGTAGGAAAACTTCTGGCTTGTCCAAACCTTGGTACGTATGTGAATGATCATACATCTTTCAGCAATCTGCTGAACGTTAAAACTAAGCACTGTACTCGGTGTCATACGTTGCATTCCACTGATCTTTGCACTTGAATGAAAGGGAAGATACTTTTGTGTGTCTGCTCACTGGACTGAGGGAGAAAAATTGAAGCAGGAGTGTTGACAAAAAGATGAAAAGGCAGCTTCACGATCACTGAAAAGACCCACAACGAGTGCATGCCATGCTGTGCACAGTGTCTCTTTGAAATTTGGCCCCACTGTTTCGGGACAAACATGAGTGACGGTCTCTTCCGTTGGTCTCGCACCGCCCGGTGCGTTGTGAGCCTTGGCTCAATTAGCACATGTAAAGTGGTCACCTTTTCCAAACAGCAACCAAATAACACACAAGAGTATTCTGACTGTACCAAACAGGAAAAAACATTGATAAAAACAACGACATGTTGACTTCCTCCAGAAGACTGTTCCCCAGACAAGAATGGAATCACCACAGCCCAGCTGGCTCTCTGAGCAGAGTCTTAGATATGACTTCAAATGGTGCTCTGATTGTGGCCCCAGTCCCTGAGCTTCAGCCCTGCTGAACATGTCTGTGCAGTTCAGCAGAACGCACATGCATTGCAAACAGAATGAAAAGATGTGCTGTCAGTGACACTCTTGTGGAGAGACTGGGGCTCAAAGTTGTGGGACCATGCAGAACGCAAAGATACCGGCACCAGAAATGATAAAACGTTCAATTCCCTCCAGAGAACCTGGATGTTATGAATCTAGAGTCCACATTTCTTGAAGGTTCAATAAGACTGAACCGAGAAGTTCCAAACAGAACTAGAATCCTGCAAAGAAGCATTTCTGTTCCTCAGACTTGAATCTGGGCTGTGCACCAGTTATCTGAAAGTGAAGATTCTGGAAACCTTTGCTCTCGTGACCGACGCCATGAGCTTCAATTTGACCGGCACTTTGCCCCAAATGTGGGTCCTACTTTATTGTCTTGTCCAGTTCACAAGCATTTGACTGTTGTTTTCTTGTCAATTGAAATGTTCCCAGCAAACGGAACGTAAACTTACCTGCAAACAGGGAAGTGAGCACCACCGAAAAAGACAAAAGTCGAAGGAATTCCATTTCGCTAATTATCCAAGGTGACCGCTGTGTTTCGTGTCTGCAGCGAGCGACATGCGTTTGTGGCAGTGACGCCTTATCAGCTCGTATCAGCAAATATGGACCAGGTATCAGACAAGTCCAACTCGCTACGGGTTCGAGCAGAGCACAAAACTTTTCAGGGGAGGTCGTGAGGTGGACTGCGCCAGCTCAGTCAGCTCAGACCAATTTGCGGAAACACCAAAGAAAAAAGGATTTCCCAACACAAAATGCGCTTCATCTGTCAAACTGGTGGGCAACTTGAAACAGAACGTTTTTTGTTGATGTCACACAGAAACTCTAATGTACCTATCATCTCAGGTACGAATTGCAAGTGAAGTGGTCATGAATGAGTGTGTCCGACGCTTCTCACACCTGCTTGAGTCAGACAAAAAGACAGATTTTAGAACCCGAAGATGAGTGATGGGGTTCGCTGAAAGCTTTTTCAATTACATTCTGATGCTTGAATCACGCAGTACAGAATCGGTGAGACTGCTGCGGACATCCAGGGTGTGTGGAAAGTTTTGCCGAGGTTTGTTCATCACGAATGTTTTGCCGACGAGAGTTCACCTTTTGTGAACACAGCCGGGGGATGCTGACGACAAACTCAATCCACCCAGACGCAAACAAATATCATTAGCCTCAAGATCAGGCACAAATCCGGTTTGGTCAGCAAAATCACTTCAGAGCTTGGCCAAGGATGACTAATTATTTGCCACTTACACAGGACACGGTGGGTTTATGGTATCAGCGCCGACGCGAACCCACTCTGCTCTGCGCTTGAACTGTTTGCTCACGAAAAATACATGTCAGATCCGTTGTTTGGAGATCGGTGTCACTGATAAGGTGTAATGACCCAGTGTCTCTGTTTGGCCCTCACCCGACACACGCGATTTCCGAGGCCCCAGCTGTGAGATACGGATACGGTGCTTTCTGAACTGACAGCGAGCTTACTGCCTGGAGCGTCCAGATGGTCATCGATGAAGCGTGAACGTTCATTTCGCGTGCTTGGCAGCGGAGGGCCCCAGTGCTGCAGTCAGATGCGCAGTGAAGACAACTCCAACGGCGTTGGGAAAGAGATATCATGTTTTTGGTTATTTTTGCAAAGGACTCACAAATATTCTTCCAAATCTTCAATCGCAACCACGAAATCTTTTTCACTGAACAGCAGTGTCAAATCTTGATTCTTGCACGAACTATTGAATTGTTGTTGCTGAAGCCTTTGACATGAATGTGAGCATGAGTTCCACTTCTCTCGCGGTGCAAATGTCTTCTCAAACATGAAAACGGCACTGTTCCAAATTGTGTGCTCCACCCTTAGACAGACACGTCACGATTTTCCAAGAGACAACAAAGTGCTCCACCTGTCAGACTTGTTGCGCTGAACGCGTGTCCATGTTGTCCGGAGTACTTGCAGAACCCTTTCATATATATTTTTAACGTAAATTTCCTTTCAGGAATTATTGAAGAAAAGGGGCTCTTGCAGTGCTTGTTGACACAAAGACTTCTTTTCGTTGTTATTTTACCAAAACCTTTGCGCTTCATTGCGAGTTGAAGCCTTTTGTCCCGCGTCGCGTCCGCTGCGGCTTCGGCTCCACGGTGCAGACACCTCGGTGTCCGGTGCATCCCCGGTGCAGCGTCGGCGTCAGCAGGAAGGGAGGCACCGGATCCCAGGTCACTGCACTGGCTTCTGAAGAACGCCGATTCGACAAGCACCTGACGTTCGTCTGATGACTGTGGAAAAATTTCGAAACGTAAGAAAAGGGGAGCAATGACCAACCCGAACTGAGCAGCACGCCTCGTACAGTATTGATCACGGTGTGTACGGTGTTGCTTGAACGTGGCGCCGCTCTGTGCACATTGTCATGTCAAGCATGGTGGGAACTTTCAAACTTTGCATTGATAGTTTTGTAGGACATAGTTACGCTTCACTCAACGCAGCAAATTTGGTGCAGAAAGAAGACCGTGGGCTGAACAGACAGGTCTATCGAGATGTGACAACAATGTGAAAGAATATCTTCTTTTCTGTGGAGTGGAGTTCCAATGTAAGTGATTTGTCTTCTCACAACATCCACTCGTAAGTTTGATTTCCTAAAATTTTGGTTGATGATTTGTGACACATCATCCACACAAACCACACGCGATTATTTACTTCCCACAAGGCAGTGTTTTCTGTTTGTAAAGGAAAGCGACTGTGATGGACAGATCGATGCCATTTTTTAGGTGACTTGAGGTGGGTTGCACGATTTGAGCCAAATCGGTGCGAGCCAAATCGAAGCACCTATAGGCAGTGTCTTCCAAAAGTATGTCAGCAGCAGTTTCATGGTCAAGATGAGAATTGATTT
>JAAUXT010148333.1_pt1 | contig 15845 bp, 15 predicted proteins | sample 7278171 | NCBI WGS metagenome assembly JAAUXT01 (sample SAMN14350112, study PRJNA611818) | marine sediment metagenome | isolation source: surface marine sediment (1.8m) | place: French Polynesia: Moorea | collected 2018-08 | reverse complement strand
GGGGGTGGTTAGTGGGGGACAGGGGGTGGTTAGAGGGGAGGGGGGGTGGTTACATTCCAAAGTGTGGACAGACGCACACATGAATGCTAAGGGTTTTTAAGCCGACAGCGGCACCTAGATGGCCGGCTACGCGACCATCAATCAGCCTAAATTTGACAAACTTCTCTGTCAACGGACCCGATTCTGTGTAGCATGGCGATGTGCTTCACGCTCCAACGTTCTCGCATCTGATCACAGATTTTCTTCATTTCTCGTTCCGCCATCGGTTTGTACGCCTCGTACTCCAGCCGAACAACTCTCTTTCCTTCAAAGCTGTTCCGAGTGACACCTGCAACGGAACAAACAAAACGAGTCGCCTTTTTAAGTGTTACATCTCGTCCGTTTTTGTTGCCGGCGTCATCCAGCAAGAAAACCGCACACGCACGCACGCACACACACGTACACAAACACAAACACACACACACACACACACACACACACACACACACGTTTCGACACAGGTCGGCACAATCTGACGCTGTGTAGTTCACCGTAAAAATGTACCCGAGAATATGGAGACAGCGCCGCACGCAGGGTCCGTCACCATGGCGCTGGCGGCGTCGACGCTCAGGGCGCCATCTGTCACCGCCACGTGATCCATCCTGCAGCGCAGCACGACAGATCACTGCACAAAGTTGTCAAACAGCCCCGGTTTTGTTCAGGAGCAATTTTGTGTTTGCGTTCACGTGAGCGATTGGTACAGTACAAGTGCACGCACACACACACACACGCACACACCTGTGCGCACTACCCGCCGCTGATGGGAGGAATGACGGCCACCTCGTCGCCTTGCTGCAGCGTCACCGCGGCGTCTCCCACGTCCAGATAAACCTCGTTAAGCGCCAGAATCAAGTTCCCAGCGATCGCACTCAGCCTGCACAGAAAAACAGTTGCACTGGGGAAACTCAATCTTTACATCCGTGTCCTCTCAGAAAATGAGAGTTCAGAGCAAACTTTAGATGTTTCAACACCTTGCCAGGTCGAAACGTCTCAATCCCCTCTTCCCACGGACACATCCAATCCCTGTGAGCTCACGAAAACGGCGGATGCGCGGAAAACACAAACACGAAAACAAAAACTTTGCACAGAAAAGGCCTGTTGGTGTATAAAGTTGTTCTCACCCCTGATAGTTGTTGACAATGGTGGTGAGCAGTTGTTTCGTCGTGCAAGACCCGGGCAGCGCGAGCCAGTCTCCAGACTTCCCAACCAATTCTCGACTCTTCGCGAAGAACAAAACTCTGATCTGCAAAAACATCTGGCACTGTTGGAAGCGTTGCCAAAACAAGAAAACCTGCCAGTGGGGGCACGATGAACCGGCGGCCATTTCCCAGCCAAAAGATGTGCCCATTAACATCACCCCTTAGTTCCAACTTTGCCTGTCGAGCACTGTGTCCACCCCCACCCCCCCTAAAAAAAAGATCGATTTTTCCCGAATCGTGAATGCAAGAACAAGTTCCGGTGTAAAGTGTTGTGCCTACTTTTCGAAATACACTGTCGAAGGTGCCAAAACTTCTCCAGAAAGCTTTGTGATCTTTTCCAGCGCGCAGTTTCAACAAAAAAATGGTTTCAACACTGCGAATGACAACACAACATGCAAATTTATTGTTCACCAATCATCACAAACAAACTATTTACAATTTGGATCAACGTGAAAGTCAAACAAAGCGACTGCCATTGAATGTCTTTTTCACCACGAATTGACCACTGGAGAAAGAAGGTCCGCGGTTCCACCAAGCCAACTTGGCCGACAGGAAACTTGCAAATCTTGCCCTGGTGACTTTCAGTTGAAGGGGGGAGGGGGTCAGGCCCTGTGGCTGCTCAGAATTGATTGCTGATCACTTCCTGGCCATCACGGAGACTCACACTCTGGGGAGGGGGATGTGCAAGTCACCGTGGCAAATTCCAGCTCGCTGTTGCTCACCATTATCCAGCCATGATGACCCCCCCCCCCCCGGCAAGTCACCTTTTGGTGCACAGACAAGCACAGGTACCGGCAGTACTCCCGCGGCAAGCGGCCGATCCGCGGGCTGAGCACTGCATGCACTATCGAAACTTTTTGTTCTGGACAAAATCCTTTCGTCTCAGAGTCTACCATCACACTTCTTTCATCTTGGTGGTCAACATTTTGATCGCGAGCTCGACTGAACCACATGCAAGTCCTACAGCATGGCCCAACAGGGCACCAATGGAGCAGGGGATTGGCCACACCTGCCACGGCCGGTCCCAGTCCAGTGGGATGGGCACCGCCCCCAGCCACACTCCCGCCACAGTGCACACACTACTCCACCAAACAACTTGCTCAAGCGCCGTCCAATGCGACGTGGTGGCCAACTGAAGCCCTCTGTCAGTGAGCTCCGAGTTCGATTCTGTGGTCACAGCGTTGCTGCTGAGAAACACACGAGCAAGATTTGAGATACTGAGTCCACACACGACGAGACATGGCAGCGCGACCAAGGTGGCCAGTAGTGAAGCCAAGTGGAATGTTTCAGCAACGTTTTTGGTGGCTGGTGCCCCAAACACAACCAGTGCGATATGAAACATGACGGCACTCCCGAGGCACAAGCAGGTTCCCCCGAAAACATTCTTTGCGGTGATTTTGTTCAACGATCCAGATGAAAATGCGACAGAAGTGTATCCAACGATATTCCACACAGTGAAAATGCTTGTCAAATTCCATACAGCCTCAAGGGGATGCTTCACTATGTCAAATGCTGGAACTTCCAGGTGAAACCCACACAGTCCAAGAACAGTTCCCATCAAACACAACGTCAGCACTGTGAACGTGACAATGGCTCCGATTTCTTCGGCCATTTTGCTCCCAAGTGATCCTTGCAAAAGTCGCACGAAATCTGGTTCAGTGTCAAGCTTTGGTCTTCATCAGGGTTCTTCCGTTGGTGCTCAACTCTGACACTGCAATGCAGAAGAAATTGTTTCACTTTCTCTTCTCACAAAAAGAACATTTTTGTGTCAATTGACGAACACCCCATTTCAGAAGCAAACTCTTCCAATTGTTGGAGCCAGGGTTGAGCACCGAAAGATCCTGAAAGTTACTGTTGGGTCCGTTCAGAAAATCTAGAAAGTTAATGTTATATACGTCTGTTTACTCGTGGACTGTATACATGGTTCTATTATCGCTCACATATGCAGCCCAATTCTGCTGGTTGTGTTGATTTTGTTTGCGGTGCTGATCAAAATTTGTAAAGAAATATTCTACAGTGTAATGACGCAAACATTCAGAAGCGTGCACACAGGCAATTTACCTCTACTCGTCCAGTTTCTGGCGATTGTTCCATTTTACTCAAATCTGCATCATGTTGTTCCGGTCTTTCACTGTAGGTGTCAGCAGTTGCTTCCCGCCACACAGGGGGAGTTGTCAAAAATGCTGAAAGCACCTCTGAAGTAATTTTATTGCGGGGGGGGGGAGGGTTCTGATGTTGCCGCATGCCCGAGCGCAGATGTTTACCTTTCGGTTTGCCACTGATCTTCTTTTCGCAGAAGATCCCTGTGGCGATTCATGGACTGCATTGGATCGATCCAAATTTGGGCCATTTTGTGGTGTTATTTTTATGCACCACCACTGGTGGGCATCCTTCTTGCACTCGCCCACCAGACACAGACACTTGTGAATGTTTTTGCATCCGACAACCAATTTCAAGATTCCAATTGCAAAACAACTATTTATTACCAATATAAACATTGCTCTGGGTTACAATGGGAACAATATTCTTGAACATCACTTGAGTCAGAGTGGATTATCGTAGGCATTGAACGTTGTGTCGACATCTGGGTATATGTACGAGGAGCTGTGTGCGCTGGAGGGAGCCATGTTGCTCTTGCGCAGTTCCATGTACGTCCTACCGGAAGCTTCCTGGGGATGCTGGGGAGATCGGTCTCCGAGACCGCTGCCATGAGCGGCTGAAGCGTCCACGGTTGGGTCCAGACCGGCTGAAGTGTCGTTTGTGGTTGATTTCGTTTGCTTCCTCTTCTTCCTGTCCGAAGAATATTGCTTTGGTTGATGAGAAAAAAACCTTCAGTGTGTTTTGGCTTTGGATGGAAGGTAACGAAGCGAACACTGCTTTTCTTGGCTCAACAAATGTCACATTTTCGGGTCCTGCAGCTGTAATGTCTGAAGCTCGTCAAAAAAGAATTTCAAAACCAACTTCCACCTGTGACGACAGTGCCAAAGAATAACACTTCCCTTCTGGACAGTTGCGTCTTGGCAGTGTCACGGAAGTGTCCGAGAATCACCCAAAGAGTGAAGTGAACCAACCGCACCATTTGAAGATGAGAACGGCGACGACGATGCAGAGGACGACCAACAGCGCCGCCACGACAGACACCCCGATCGCCACGCCCAGTTTCCACGAGTCTGCCAAGAAACAGGTCTGCGTATGAGAGACATGCTGTGTGACTTGTGACAACGATTGAGCAGTTGAATGCAAGCACGCACGGATGTTCCGTTTCACAGGAATAGAACAGATTGTAATGGACGATGTACCTGATTCGTCTTTGACTCTTCCTGCTCCGTCCGGACCTGAAAAGAAAACAAAAAATTTGACTTGTCTGAATTGAGCACTTGGATCCGTGGAGGATCAGGTTGGTGAACGACATTGGTCTCGGTCGGGGAAGAAACTACAGTGTACTGCAATATGACGGGGTCAAAAGGGGTGACACAACAAATCGGTGAAAGGTTTTGGGGGCCAGAAGATCCGGGCTTGGATTTGCTGATCAAGAGTGATTGCATTGTGCCCTTTGAATAGGAGCAGGCCCTTCAAGGGCGTAGGTTATTATTTGTATACCGAGACACAGAGGTCGGGGTGACCAGACTCCGCCACTCATGCAGGTGATGGACCCGCCTCCGGTCGAGCCCGAGTAGCACGTGTACTTGACCGTGTCTCCCACGTTGTACGGGTAGCTGGCTCCTGTCCGCAGGGCGTTGGCCACACCTCCAGGCTCCCCACAGGTTCCTGAAACCAAACGGAAAAATCACGGGCACATCCTTGTACTCGTACGGTATGCGCCAAAAGAGTGTGCAAAATTTAGAAAACTGTGAGGCAGCTGCCGTACGTGCGTATGAATACAGAGAGCGTGCAATGGAATATTGCATCAATCACCATTGTTCGGGCATTTCAACAAAGTCCAGTTGTGCTTGTTCTGACACTGCAGGTAAGGCTTCCAGTCAGGATAAAGTAGGATGGTTCCCGCCTGTTGCTCAAGTTTCAACCAACACATGGAGGGGCACTTCCACACGTGATCTCCGAAGGTGACCCTGATCGGTCTGGGGACGTCCGCGAGAGCCTCTGAAGAGAAACTGGTGAGTCCATAATTTTGCTCCAGCCTGAGTAGTTGCAACGCCTTTAGGTCATCGAAGGCTCCTGAGTCTATCTTGTGCAATGAATTGTCTTCCAATAACAAACCGGTGACAGTGGGCAATCCTTGAAAGTTCCCTTTGCGAAGGTGAGTAAGTCTGTTTTGCCTCAAGATTAGCCCCGTGAGAGACTTTAGTCCATTGAAGGCTCCGGGTGGCAGGTGGCTCAGCGCACTTCCAGACACATACAGTGATGTGAGACTTGTCAAGGTTGACAGTGAATCAGGCTCAATTGTGATCAACAACGGACTTCCCAACGTGAGACTTTGCAGCGATGTCAGGCCATTCCAGACTCCAGGAGAGAAGGTGTGGTATTGATTCACACCCAAGTCAAGCACTGTCAGCGATGTTAGTGGTGAAAACACGTCTTCCACCAGCGAGCTTATCTCATTGTGATCCAGTCGCAAAATCCTCAATTCGCTCAGGCCAATGAAGGCCCCAGGCTCAACAGAATGGAGTCCGTTGTATCTCAAACTGAGCGCGGTGCATTGTGTGAGGGTCTCGAACGCTCTCGCAGGTAAAGTGTTGATGCTGTTGTGGTGAAGGTGCACCTCGAGTGCTGCTGGGTTGATGTCTTCGGGCACTTGTGTGAGGCCCCAGTAAATTCTGAAGAACTTCCGGTCCCCTGTGTACGCGTTCCTGCAGTGGTCTTCTTCTACACAATCTGGTTTCGCAATCGGCAGCACGACAAGGACCACAGCTGTTGGAAACAGAACACACAAACTTTGCATGCATGAAAGATTTTATTTTCTTGACCTTCTTCTCCAAACAGAAACATATTTTGGCGAGAAAAACAACACTACAAACCGAAGAAACAATGTGCTGCAATCTTCATTTTATACGCAGATCTGTTTGTTCAAATTGAGCAAAAACCTCCGAATACACTGGCTCTCCAGCAACGTCTCCAATTTGGTTCCCTCACGTTTACACGATTGTCGTCACGCTTCCGGAAGGAGATGATCACGAGACTGACAAAAATATACAAGTTTTGGAACGCAACAGTGCTGAGGTCGCCAAGTCGTCTTCAAACAGCACTGCACTGTGAGGATGTTTTTGAACCACGCTCAATTGAGACACAGTGTATTCATATTTGCCAGATCGCTCGCTGCACAAAAAAAAATTGTGACCAAGTTTTTGGGAGGGAGCAAACTTGTACCGGGACCAGAGGCCCAAGCAGGACTGAAAGGCTGCACCCACCTGACCAGGGCCAATGGTCACGCAGGAACCAAGCCATTTTTTGGACCTTCTCCCCTTGTATCCAACAGATACTTTGAGATTCGCGTGATCAGATCATACTTCGCTGTTGCTAAATTCTTCTTCGGACTCGTGCAGCGCCGCATCAGAGCAGAACATCACGACTGAGGCCAAATTGTCGAAAATTTGCAAGTCGGGCATCACGTTCTTGGCAGGTGTCGATTTCTTGTGTCGGTCTTGTTTGTTTATTTTTCTACAACAGGTGTTCACCCCTGTTTCTGTGATGTTTGAGCATTTTTCAGCAAAAGTAACTGGATAACAACGATTCAGCCGATGACTGTCCGTGTTCGCATTCGAATGTGTTTTTTGGCACGTTGTTGTTGCTATGAACACGAACCCTGTTGTGGGGCGTGAGGTGTGGCTCTCCAACTCTCCAACCCCCGAAAAAAATATAATTCACCCAAGGTTCCTATTTCAATTACGTGCCGAAAACAAGGGGAATTTAATTTGTTTGACGTTTGATTTCGGGCATAGATGGTCAGATCTCTGTCGCCGTCGCTGTCCCTTTCCTGGATCCGCCATTCAGAGACCTTGCTCCTTTCCAGCAAATTAAATTGAAGTTTTCGCACATTTACCGTAGGTCTGCGTTTTGCAGACCGAAGTCTTCTCCCACGCACGCCAATTACTCGTAGAACTGCGCGACACGAACACGTCGACGCACGTAAAGATGAGGTCAACGTTTTTGCTTTTTTTTATTCTGTACAATTTTATTTCGACTTGTTTTCTCGAACAAAACATGTACGTGACAGACAAACAAGAGAAAGAGTTTTACAAAGCTTCGCGACAACTCATGCACGGTGCATGATAATTTTCACTGCGTGTGTTACTGTTGCATCATATATACGAGGTACGGGATATTTCACTCCATAGCTATATTGAATCATACACATCAGAAATTCATGTTGCGTGCCGTACAAGATGCTAGACGCCGCTACAAATGTACAAGTACCAACGACAACCAATTTTGCTCAGCGTTTTATCTTGCTGAATATCAATTGTGAAGAAAAGAGAACGACAGCGTTGCAGCTGTAACAGTGTTTCGCGCGCGCGCGGTTCACTGTGGGTCGTCGCGGCGGTGGCGGCGTCTCGTCTGGTGGTCAGCACCGACGTCCCCGGGCGCGTGTCGGTGGTGGTGCGGATGACGATGGTGATGGTGACGTTCTCCGTGCATCTCCCTCATCATCTCCTTCATTTTCTTCCACTCCTTCTCCGCCTTCTTTCTCTCTTCTCTCTCGGCTGGCTGCTCCTGCTCGTTCGCGACCTGTTCGCCGTCAGACGCTGATGTGGCTTCGGACTCGGAGGCTCCGGATGGAATCCACCCCATCTGCTCAGCCATCTGCCTCCACATCCAGCGTCGGCTCCTCATCTGCTCGTTCCACGGCCAGCTTTGAGCCCCGGCTTCAGCTTCTGTCATCTCGTTAGTATCTGCCGCCATTTCTTGTGCCTTTTCAGTTTGAACCGGAACTTCAGTGACGGCTGCATCGGCTTCTTCTGGTGCCGTCGCGACTGCTTTTGCCTCGGTTGGCGATTGTTGTTTAGCTGTTTCTGCATTGCGAAACCTCTGATTGGCCAGAACGCGGAACATCCAGGGCTGCGCTCCTATCTGTTGCAGGCCTTCTACGAACTTCTGCTTCTTCTTCCCCATTCGTCCCATCTTCTCGTCGGACTCGGCGGTCTTCACGTCTTTTCCAGCTTCGTCCTGATCTGCCTTGGTACCGTAGATCTGCTGAGCCAAGACGCGGAACATCCAGGGGTGAACGCCGTCCAGGTCCCGGATCAGCTCGCGCAGCTTCGTTCGCTTCTCCTGCATCTGGCCTCGCATCTTCTTGGCGCCGTCCTGTTCTGCCGGTGTCTCTCCTTGCTCCATGGCGCGCTCGTTGTCGGATGGACCAGACTTCTCGGTTTCGGAATCAGATTGTGACATGGAGCGCCATCTCCCCGGAAACCACCCCATCTCGCGCGCCCTCTTGCGCCACTCCTTCCTCTGCTCGCGGGACGCGCGTCGCCAGCGCGCGCAGCCTCCCTGACCTTGACCTTCAGCGCAGCGCTGACCTTCGTCCTCGGACGCAGCGGGATTCTGCATCATGTGACGGAACATCCACCATCGGGGTCCGCATCCTGGGAACATTCCACGACGGCCTGAAAAATGCAATATCTGGGCGTTAGTATTTGCGTACAGCTTCTTGCTGGCAAATCCGAGTGAACAACTTGCGCTGGCACATTGTTTTCGTGCCAACAGTTGTCGAGCTTACCTCTGCAATGACCGTGCCTGCCCCATGGCCCGCGACGAAACATGCCACACCACGCACCCGGCCCCCTGCTCCAGGGACCAAATCCGTAGTCAGGGCCGAAACCAGGAGGACCAAACATCCAGGGAGCCATGTCACCCGCCATTGCGTCGTCCTTTGTTCCCTCTGAAACACAACACACACAAGCGTGTGATTTCCAGTGACGAGAAAAAGAATGTTTGTTTTCAAAAATATTCAACACAAAACAAAAAGAGACATAAAACAGTTTGTATTTACCTTCAAAATGAACTTTCCTCGCAGTCGCTTCGGCAGACTTCTCCTCGGACGGAGCGTCCTTGGGCTCCTCCGCCTCCGACTCCTCCGACGTTGTGTTGGTGGCGCCGGCCGCGAGCGTTGCCTGCATCTCTTCCCAGAAGTGCTTCATGAAGCGCCGACGTTGTTCTCTTCCTTTCCTCCACCCTCCACATTTCTTTCTCTTCCCTTCTTCAGCGGCACCGCTCTTCTCTTTTCCGTCGACGTCCATGTTGGAGAACTCTTCAGCCAGGGTTTGGTCAGGGTCTTCCTTGGCGCTGTTCTCGAGGTCGTTCTCGTACCTCTGCCGAACTCGCTCCCAGAACTCAGGATCCATCATGATCGCGCGACGCAGGCAGCGGCGGCGCGTACGCGTCTGGTCGCCCCTACCGCCTGACGCGCACCTGGATCTCCGGCCGCACGGTGTCGCTGGTCCCCCGCAGTGCCTGCGTCCTCGCCCGGCCCCGGGAGCGCTGTGTCCGCGGCGTCCCCGCATCATGACGTGCGGTGGCCCCATGAAGAACGGCGGTGGTGGACCTCTTGGGTTGCCGTGTCCTCCAGGGAATCCCCACGCCATGTAAGGTGGTGGTCCCCTAGGGTCCTCAGGCCCCATCGGGGGCGGTGGGCCCATGAAGTGAGGCGGGCCGTGTCCGAAGTGTGGTTCTTCGAAGGGAGAGCCTTCGTGCATGGCCATCATGTTCAATGACGGGTACAAGCTTCGCTCTCGCTTCTTTGACTTCTTTTCTTTCTCTGTAAAAACACAAACGATGTGTTCTTTCATCAAATCAAATGGAATATCTTGCGCGATTTCGATCACGCGCGCGCAGCGCACACGCACATTCACCCTCCGCCTCTTGAAAACTTTCTCTCTCAAGACAGAACAAGTGGTTACACCTTTTTGACACAAAATTGTTTTCAGACTGTTGCCAACAACGTTTGTTTTGTTTCTATCGAATAATTCGTGCACGAACAACACATACCTTGTTTTCCCTCGTCTCCTCCAGTTGCGCCGACGTCTTGCCCATCGCAAGTTCGGGTCGTTTCGTCCAGGACCTCGAAGTCGGATCCGCTGGATCCGCTCGACTCTTCGGGCGCAAGAGGGTTCACTTCAGATTTCCCCATGTTTGTTTCTGATTCTCTCTTTCCTGCTTCTTTTCAACGATTTATTCACTTTGCAGCAATTTGTGCTTTCTGTCAGATTCTTCGATGTCTTCGCAGTTGATGAGTTTTTCTTGTTGCAGGTTCTGATGTCTTCTTGAAGAGTCTTCAGAGCTGGTATGAAGCCGGTTCGAAACCCGGCCGGGCTTATATACTCGCACATCGACGTTTCTCGAACGTCGCGTGATCGTGCGTCATCGGCTCATGATTGGTCGACCCAGCCGGGTTTCGAACCGACCGAAGCTTCTAGAAGGATGATTCAACCGCGCTTGTGTGTTGTGCAAGATTTCCGCCGGATCTCAACTTTGACCTGGGGATCCAACTGGGATCCTGAATAGTTCCCAGAATTGAGACAACATTTCCTATGAAACAAACACATTTGTGCGGAGTTTCAATTGTCTCGTTTTTGTCGTGAAACAAACCGTGGTCAAGTCTTCTGAAAGATACACGTGCAATGGGTTGTTTGTTTGCTGCTGTGGTTTTCTCATCGTGTCAAATAACCTGTTTGAGCCTCAGCACTCACAAAACCAGGACGAGTAAAGGTCTTCACAGCGATAACTCCTCGTTGGCTGCGCGATTGAGGCCCAGGCAGGAATTTGGACCGAGACGTACTTCGATTGTCTTCAACCAAATGAGGTTCAGCGATCAACCATTCCCATTTTGAGCATTAAAAACCAACCAACACATGAAAAGCGAAACTCCCACTGTGCGTGGACCTGCATCGTTTCGTGGGGGTCAAACAATTGCAGATTGGTGTGGCGCACACCACCCTCAAAAGGCCTCCCATTGTTGAAGCAATGACGTGTTTTGTTGGCAAACAAATGACAGGGAATTTCCGCGTTGCACAACAGTCACCGGTGACTTGCAACCGTGACTATTTTTGGAACGTTTGCGGACGTTTCTGGAACGTTTCTGCCGGTATTTAAGGCAACTGCTGACACCTGGTTAACACACAACGACGCTGCCCATCCTCGAGAGATCATCACAAAGTTATAACACATCCGCACGGCAAATGTCCAAAGAATTCAAAAGCTCTGCCCAACCTTTCGATCTGACGGACGATCAGAAAGTCCGACTCTTGAAAGCGGGTCATGTTTCTTTTCGCCCGATCGGAGGCACAGACGCGTGTAGAGAAAACAGCGACACTGACATCGAAGTTTTCAAGATTCTGCGACAAGTTGACGGCATGACCTTTGACGCCGAAACGCCACCGCCGACTGTTTATGCCGTTGACGGACGAACGAACGCCAAAGTCTTCGACGCCGACACGCGTACGACTCCAGCCGAAGCTTCTGAGCAGAGCGCGTTCTCGGGTGAGGCACACGGAACGGGAATGGAGGCTGAGGACTGTGCGACGCCGAGAGTGGCGGATCTGGAGACGCCACCAGAAGAGGACGACGCCGCCAGCGACGCAGAGACGCTGATCCTGGGATCCGGAGACGAAACTCGGATGGAGGAAGACATCGAGTGGACGGCGGGAGAAAGAAACATTTTCTTTCCTCCTCTTCCGCAACTGTTGTCTCCTCTGGAGAAAACTTCACTTCAGATGCGAGAGACAGGACGCTGTCCAGAAGATACGAACAGCCGACTGCCTGGAGCGAGACCTGTCGCTGTTGTCACACCGTTTCTTGCTGATTTGAACGTGAGAACTGCAGTTGAAGATGATCCGACAGAAAAAGAAGAGTTCATCGCATCAGCCGGAAGTGACTTGTCCTGTTTCCGGTCGAGCGACACGTCGAGGCCTGGACGACGGCGGAGGCGACACCACAGCGAGCCTGGGAACGCGTCGCACAGGAACCTGAAGAGAAGGAACATCAAACTGAAAGACTCATGGAGAGGTGTTGTCCATCTGAAGCCAAGAACAAACAAGAAGAGAACTGAGCATGCAGCAGACAATCATGGCAACCCGTTTTTCGATGGCCGCGGAAAACTGAAGCACTTGTGGTTCAAACCAAATGTGACCAACCACCCAAGCTTCGCAAGCCTTCGAACTAACATGCCAAAGTTCTTGAAAAGAAGAGTACAAAGGAAGCTGCAAATGGAGAAAAGAATGGAAAATTTGAACGCGGACACGAAGCTTCACCAAACTGGAAACCCAGTCAGCCATCCGTGTTTCCATTGCGGTTGTCCTGGCAACCACATGCCCAACTTCATGAGAAAACGATTGCGACGGAAACAGCGTTTCGGTGGCGCCACCGAGGGACCATCGCACCAGAGCGACTTCAACAGGGAAAACCTGGAAAGCAGAGTCAACCAGATGCGGGAGCAGCTATTGAGAAGATTCTCAGAAAACGCACTGGGTTTCGTCCGTCAGGAAACGTCCCGGGCTTCGGACGCTGGCGCGCGCACGGAGAATCTGGAGACGCGGATCGAGCGGCTGCGGACGGAGCTGCTGCAGAAGCAGAGTCGGGCGGAAGTGAGGCGGAGGCTGACGACGCTCGAGGCGGAGCCGCGAGGTGCGTTCACCGCGACCTTCATGAACCCAAGACCCTGGTCTTGCAAACGACTACTGAAAACTCGAAAAGTTCACAAAATCCGTGTGAGGCATGTCGAAGAATGACCAAAAATAGACACGTCATTTTGGAGCATGAACGTCATTTTGTGAACAACGTGTTGACTCCGCTGTCACCAAGGCAACACTCGGCTTGAGTGACATCACTCAACGAAGCTGAAATGTTTGCGTTGTTGTTTGCAGATTTGGACTTGTTCCTGTGAAGACTCGCTGCGGTGCGTCGGATCCCAGGCCTCGGGGCCTGAAATCTTGCCGAAGTGGTCCTGATGGAACAATGATATTTGCGACCAAAGATGTCTTTTTTTGTTGTTATGCATTTCTTTTGTGAAGAGAACCTCAATAAAAAGAATGAAACCTATTTCTGCGGAGTACACCCGACTCCTCACCAGCTTCCTTCTCCAACGAAACCAGCTGAAGCATAATTTTCCTTCGCCAGGTGTGTTGGGTCTGATTCATCTGGAGTTCTTGTCGCCTCTCCCACGTTCGAAGAAGACAAAGTTCACGAAACAAAACAACTTGAAACAGACCCCGCTCGAAAAAAGCAATTCGTGAGCATTTTTGTGCCACCCTGTCGTGATGTTTGTGTTCTGATGTTCTATCTCTCTGCGAACAAATCATCACAGCAGAAAGAAACCACAAAAAAGACCAGCAAAAACAACAACAACGTAGCTTTGCGTGTTTTTCTCAAAGCAAAAGGTGGACATAGCCCAGGCTGTACTTGGGGTTTCACACACTTGTCAGCTGTATGTGCATGGAATCAGCTGAGTGGGTGCCTTGGTAAACCCATGAATCCCAGCCCCTCCGGACCACCGAGAGTGGAGAGGCGAGACCTGCGTTATAAAGGGCTGTATTTGTTTTTGGCGTCTTTCTGGTGTCGCTGAAACCAAAACAGTTTGTTGTTTGTTTTTGCTTTGACCATCATTTTCACTGTCTCACTGCAAATTGATGTTTTACCAAATCTGAGTTCTCTGGAAGTGACTCATTTCTGCAATTTTAAAATAATTTATTGCCAAAGCGTGTTCATACACGATGCAGCCGACAGACAATTCACACACAATGACACGGAAAACTCCTCTCCAAATGAACGAACTGATTAACAAACACTCGTCACTTCCGGAACCTCTCATTCTGTCTCGGCTCCTCCGGCACAACGTGAGCGAACTAATCATCACAGCAGAAAGTTTCCACACACACACACACACACACACACACACACACACACACACACACACACACACACACCTGTATACAAAAAATGAAAAATAAAAAACAACAATACACAATGAAGCTTTGAGTATTTTCTCAAAGCAAAAGGTAGTCATTACCCGGGCCGTACTCGGGGTTTCACACACTTGTCAGCTGTATGTGAGTCCCAATCAGCTGAGTGCGTGCGTTCTGCAAACCCGTGAATCCCAGCCCCTCCGGACCACCGGAAGTGGAGAGGAGAGACCTGAGTAATAAAGGGCTGCATTTGTTTCTGGCGTCTTTCTGGTGTCTTTGAAGCCAAGACAATTGTTTTGCTTTGATCATCATTTTCACTGTTTCACTGCAAATTGATGTTCTGTCTCCGCTCCTCCGGCACAACGTGAGCGAACAAACCACCCGGCCAACAGTTTACACACACACACACACACACACACACACACACACACACACACACACACACACACACACACACATACACACACACCTGTACACAAAAAGCACATGTATAATCAAACAGAGCAAAAGGTGGTCAAAGCCCCGCCGTACTCGGGGTTTCACGCACTTGTCAGCAGTATGTCTGTGTCTCTAAGCTGTGGTGCGTCGTGCAGAGCAAACCCGTGAGTCCCAGCTCTCCAAACCACCGAGAGTGGAGAGGCGAGAAACAGGCAAAAAAGTGAGCGAACAAATCTTCACAGCCGAAAGTTTCCACATTTGTAAAAAAGAACCAAAACACACACACACACATACACAAACAAACAATAAAAAACAATTAAGTTTTGAGTATTTTTCCCCCTCAAAGCAAAAAGGTAGTCATAACCTGGGCCGTACTCGGGGTTTCACACACTTGTCAGCTGTATGTCTGGGTCTGTCAGCTGAGTGTGTGGCCAGAGAAACCCGTGAATCCCAGCCCTCCGGACCACCGAGAGTGGAAAGGCCAGAAGCTGGCAATAAAGCACCTTATCTGTATTTGGTGTCTTTCTGGTGTCTTTGAAACCAAAACGGTTGTGTTTGCTTTGACCATCTTGCAGCCCCTACCACTCGCATGCGTTCGCTCATCCGCGGCGAGATGCGACTGTGAGATTCTGGAGTGACAGGAAATTTTGTCATGCTCGTGCGTGTGAGATAGACATGCAACACAGGTCAGTTCGCGACAACCACTTCGTGGAACAGACTGCAGGTGTTCGATTGTCATTGAGGGAAATCCGAGCGCGTTATGACGGCCGCTGTTTTCGACAGAGGTCTCTTGAAAACCACCCCTTTTCCCTTGAGTCAAAAGCAGTTCTATTGCGCGTTTGACTGAGAAAAGAACTTGGAAGCCAGCGCAAATATTTTCGTCATTCCCAAAGTTCCAAGCAGTGAATTCGTGGACAAGGAGCGCCAGCCGATCCAATTGAATTGGCCCCAAGATTCTGTTTCTTTTCGTGCCGTCATTCCACGCAATACGAAAACTGAACCTTGACACGAATGTACACACGACGCAACTTGGAGGCGACCAAGAGGAAGAAATAGAGCTGAGCGGTGCGGTTGATTCCCAGAGGTGGATCCGAGTGATATGAGGGCCAGTCCGACTGACCTCCTCAACAAGAAGCAGTGCTCAAGGCAACTGCAGTGCGAAGTCCCTTGCCGGCCGGTGATGTAGTTGATTCTTCCTTGTCCTCCTTGTCTTCTCTGCAGGGGGGGGGGGTCCAGCAGGGGGGGCGGGGGGTATGGCAGGGGGAGGGGGTATGGCAGGGGGCGGGGGTCGGGCAGGGGGAGGGGGGTTGAGGGC
>JAAUXT010106212.1_pt1 | contig 15846 bp, 8 predicted proteins | sample 7278171 | NCBI WGS metagenome assembly JAAUXT01 (sample SAMN14350112, study PRJNA611818) | marine sediment metagenome | isolation source: surface marine sediment (1.8m) | place: French Polynesia: Moorea | collected 2018-08 | reverse complement strand
GACTTAAATACTTTGACATCAGTACACTTGCAAAACAGTAGATAACTTGATAATCTACTATCAGATTAAGAACTCAGACAATGGTATAGCTGGGGCCTTATGTATGGTAAATAATGGGTGCATGGAGGACTTCACCTCCTCGCTAAAGCTCAGAGGTGATATCCTCCGCGCACCCATTGTTTACCTCTAACATAATGTTTACAAAGCTGTGTGTGAGAAAGCGTCATCTCTGTAATTTCACGTGTGACGCCACGGAGGCGCGGACCTGACAAGCCGCGAGCACAAGAATGGAGACAAATGGTGGAGGACGGTCTGAGAGTGCACGAAGCTGCGTGTCGTGCAGTCTGCGCGGAGCCTCGCGAGCGTTCCTCCGTGACTCACCGCGCGCCGAGGACGCTCTTTCTAAGGTTTCTTGGCGTCACTTCCATCAACTGTCTGCAGGCCTCGGAGATTAACTCTCATTTGAGCACAGGTAGTCGAAAAATCATGTTGAGAGACCTGCGCCTCAATGGGGTTTCACCTGTAAAAATGAATCATAATGATGTCTGACGGTGAGCTGCGCTCGCTGTGGCTACTCGTACAGTAGTTCTGACAGACGGACATTTCTTCTGAATGAGTCTGGGCTGCGAAAAATTATGCTTCGCAAGAGACGGTGAATTGGTTTTCAAGAGTTTTGTGAAGACTGGCTCAGCGTCAAGAGTTTTGTGAAGACTGGCTCAGCGTGAAGATTCTGAAAATTAGGGGGACCCTTCTTACGGTGTCGCTCGACGTGATCTGAAATGTATTTGAAGTCATGCCTGGCTAATTAGAACAGAGATTCTGACATTCACATTGTGAGAAACATGGACGGAAATGACCATTTGTACAATAATAAAATGCATAATTCATGAGCGGTCATCTGTCCAACACTTTGTTAAACCGTCGGGTTCTGCTTGTTAGTTAATATGATAAGCCCAGTCTCTGGGGGATCTGCAAACTGAAGGACCTGGCATCGGCTCTTTCAATAAACGAATTAAAAACGTGCCTCAAAGTGGGGCAAAACATGCGATGGTGCAAAGAGATGCAGATCTTCGTGGATCCATAAACGCACGACACATTCAAATTCAGCCCCGCGCGCCAACAGAGACCGTGTTGATAAATTTAGGGACATGTGAATTATGCGAGCCGCAGATCTCATGTAATCCTTGTGAGTAACTTCAATATTTAAGTTCAGAGTGGAGTCGTGCTGTGCAAACGCGTGATTGTTTCTGCGAGCGCGGATGGAACGGAAATGATCCGACTTAAACGCATTGAAAGCGTGGCTTTTGTCTCCTGTCCGAGAACAATGGGGCGCCTGAGACACATGCCTGCAGCCATGAGGCGCATTGTGGAACCTCCTCCCATCAATACGATTTGCCCCACAATTTGGGCAATTAAATCGCTGTGCTCAATATTTTGTTCAATGTGATTCAAATCGACTGACATAGAGGGCATCTGCACACAGCAGCTTTGCAAGAGTCGCTTTGCATTGTTGGTGCGTTACAGCTTGAGGGGGATCTCAACGGCGCATCAGTATCGCTCGAATGTGGGGACGGTATTCAGCACATCCGTCGAGGTCAACTTGGTCTGCATGCAGAATCACAGTAGAAACAGGCGATGGACTTGAAATTCTCGGTCAGGCGAGAGTTTTGGCTTGAATGTGGAGACCCACTACGTGCATGTCAAGCTGCGCAAATTGTGCGGCTTCCCATGAAAAGCGCGCTGCTCAGCAATTAGCCGCGCGACGCGATTCAACTTAATTGATGCGGAGCAGAGTTATGTGGGTGGGATCAGCTCGTGATCATTCCACCGAACCCTCTCTGCATATCCTCAGCTTCGTTATCAGTCCTCGCTATGATTCTGCAAACGAACAAGCAATCAAGGAGGTCGTAGACACTGCCATAAAACAAGGTCATCCTTGTAGAGTTAGCCGGCGATGGCCTGTCTCATAAACTGCTGAATGATGGTGACAGACTGAGGCCGTTAGATTTGGTCTCTTCCAGGCACTTATCAGAGGAGATGCATTCTCTATCTTTCCTGACCAGATGTTTATCATTGTCGTGGACCACACAAATGTCGCAATATCACCTCGTATTTTCTGTCAGTCCCAGATTTATAGCGGGGCGGCGTGCCATAAAGGAGATCCCAAACTGATCTTCAGACTCGCACTTACGAGCTACTTAAACGTTGGCAATTGATCCTTTGACACATTCTGAGAGATGACCATGCAAGCAAGATGACCAAGACGTTGTGAACAGCCACTGTGGGCGTGAGAACACTGTCAGAGCGACGTGGGTGGGTGCACAACACTTGATGTGTGTCAAGTTCCACCTCATGACTTGCAGACTCACAGTCAAATATTGTGCGTGAAGTTGATTGACCTATAGAACCAGCTGCACCCGAGAACCACATCTCAGAACATCAAACTTTTGAGTTGTTGCGTCGTATTTTTGGATAGGTCTATGCGAACAGGTTGACGTCAAGGTGACACGATTGTGCACGATTTGGAAAGTTTGCTTGAACTGAAAAGTGCAATTTGCTCTGAGGGAAAGGGATGCAAGGCACTCGATAACTCGGTGATTCATCTTGGGGTTCACTCAAAACCACCAGCACAGGCGTAATGTTGTGGGGAAACTTTTCGAGTGTCCAAGCACACTTGTCTTGGGAGTACACTGTGTTGACGTGCAGTTTACCATCTGTTTGATCGTCAGATCAGATTGAATACCTGCACCCGTCACACTGCAAACGAAGGAGTGAGGATTGAGGTTCTGAGGCAGAACGCGACACTTGTGGTGGAGAATCGGGCGCAGCGGACCCGAAGCGATGCGCGCACCCTTTGTTGCCCCGGATCCTCTGCATCCAGCTCCGCCATTAATCAAAGCAGCTTCTGCCTTTGTTTTCATCACACACAAGTACGATTCCATATCCGAGGCGCAGGATCAGCAAAGATCCCAACTGTGCAATATTTGAGGCTATCAAACTCCGCTATTCATTGCAATCATGAGAGAGTAGAGCATCAAATTTCCGGTGATGTCTTCATGTAGGATTTACATTGAACAGCATGGTAGAGCTCGAGAAATGAATTTTAATCACAAGACAATCTGAGATGACTCACAGTAAATTGGTCACACGTAGCGTTTCACCAATATTTGCTCTCTCATTAGCATTTCACTGGATCTCACCAAATTAATCTGTCCCTCTGGGCCGTGATATTCCACAGCGCACGTATCAATTTCTATCTTGCCATCCCTTTGTATTTATTTTGGCTTAATTCTGATGAAACGTGCTGCTTTTCACAAAATATCACATTTTTCGGCTCTGGGAAAATTGAATCGCTGATCTCTGCAAAGACCAGACATCTAACTGAGTGTTTTAGATGCCTCTAGCTTTTCCTCTCATTTCCTGCACTTGTCCGGGAATTTCAATCGCCATTGGAGCTGGAATACCTGAGTCCACAAACAAAATCGCGCGTGCATGCATGCTGCAGTGCTTTCTCGAAACGAAATTCATTGTAGTTCTTCCAGGGACAAAATTCAGACGCAGGTGCATGACTTGAGAAATGGTGGATGTCCTTTCACAAATAAGCCTGCTTGCATCCGTAGTTGGTCCACACGGTTTAAAAATTCCACATTTATTGAGTTATTCAAATGTGCCACATGCTGCATGCGACGTGAGATGCGACGACACGGTGCAAAATTGAACACGAGCACGCGAACAGGTCGGGCGAATGCTTGATGCCTCGAGAAACGAATCACGAGACAAACCAGGTGATATCGACAAAGTCCTTCTGTCCAAAATGGACTCCATGGCATTGCAATTGAAGTTCAAGAATGAGATCTGATCAGCGAAGTCTGGACACCAAGTGTGCAGAATGCAGCAAATTTTGCCGGAGAAAAGAACACAAAGTTCTGGGAGCATTGATGTCACAACCGTGTCACGAAAAAATGATATGCTCGACGTTGTCGTATTTTGGCACCAATTCGGTCCCAATGAGTGAAAACACTCATCAGATCTGATCTCGCAGAGTGAGCTCGTGCAATATTTTGAGGTCCAGCACGAATAGACAGCGCCCAGTGGGCAGGTTTATCCGCTTAGCAGTAATTACGGCGGTTCATCGGGGAGCAGCTCTGCTTATTGTCTCAATCTAAATTAAAATCAATTCGCTCATTTCCAACGTTAATTATTTGCAGACGGAAACAAAAGTGTCCGCATGCAATCTGAGCCGCATCCTTGTACTTCTTCTCATTCCAAGTGTCAGTGATGGACTGGACTGTGCGGGGTGAAAATTGGTTGCAGTTATTCACGAGTCCATGGGAGTGGAATAAAAGTCTCAGACCAGGCTTATGGAGGCAGAAAGATGCATGCATTAGCGATTGAGTCGCGCGGCTCTTTAATTAAGACTAATGCCAGGGGTGCAGAGACCAGCTGTCATGGCGCGGGCAGCTTCACCATTAATCCGCTTGCACACATTCTATTCAACCTTTTTTTTTCCAAAGGCCTTTGCGACATACCTTTTACTGCATTGCTGAGCTGAAATGACATTTGTGTGGTGAGTGTGCCTCTCTATTCGCCCCCAATGGCACAGCTCATGAGTAACTGACAGACTGATCCAAATTCTGCACTTTGAACAAAAAGGGAAATTTGAGTTCGGTTTTTAGCAGGAATAAACATTTTGAAGAATCGCAGGGTGCACTTGACAACAGCTCAACAGTGAACAAAAGAGGCAAACAGACATCCGCATTTGTCAAACTGAGAATCTTTGAGAAGAAAACCTTGCATTTCTTTCACGCGAATAGAAGGGATACTTCAGCAACTTCTCAACATTTGCTAATGACGAGATTCATATTTACACGTACCGCTAAGCGCACTCAAGCCCTGAGGGCAGAGGGCATGCATCCACCCTGTGCGCAGGGATCGGGTCTTTGTCACCAATGCTCCGCTTCTTTGATGCATGTGAGGCAGGATACACTGTAAGACAATTCTCAGTCCTGACTCAACATAAATCTTGCAAGACTGATTCAGGCAACGAACGATTTTCTCCTCAAAAAGTAGCAGGCGAACGAGCCGCGAAGAGGGGTGTGTCGCCACACGCACGCAGCTTCACCAGCCTCTTGTCGGACAGACGCGCGTTCTTAAGCGCTCAGGTCGTGTGTCGCCAACTCGTCGCAATCACTCAACGTCACCCGCGTCTGCCGCCCTCAAAGCGACGCAGAAATTGCCTCACCTCCCCATGGTGCGCCCTGACCACATTATTTCCCCACCCCGTGAGACAATTTAGAGCTTTCAATTGTGAACCCTGAAGACGCACAGCAGATCATCGAGAAATATTTGGTGCCGAAACGATTCCCATAAATTTGGGGAAACTGAGACCCGCTGGCCTGAGTTTCAGCTGCTGCAGGCACGGGGCAGGAAGGCATACAGCTCTTTCCACGAGAAGTTCAAAAATCAATGAAGCTTTCTCCGACCATTAGCGCTCGGTCTGTTGCATGTGACGGAAACTCGGAGGTGATGACTCCTTCTGGTCAGCGAAACACGAAACCCCCTCCAACACGCAGTGATTCAGTCGCGCGAAACACAAACCACCTGTCAGCAGACGAGCCAATTGTAAAAAAAAAAAAATCCAGGCATACGATGAAGAGGTTCTTTTGGCGTCAAGATTTAGTCCAACTGAGGTGTGATCGTTCAGACGGGACAAGAGGGTGAAATCAAAACTTTAAAACCAAATGCAACCGCATAATGTGCGGGTTTGCTTTTCCGAAAAATAGACGTACACGTATCATTTGTTTGACATTCTCCCCCAGATTTTTACTCGATTGTGAACAGGGCATTTTACAAGAAACACAAAACAAGGCACGGGAGGACTGGGCTCTGAGAATTAACATGTGACTTCCGCGCAAAGCTCTTAGGATCGACTGGAAGTAGTTGTAATGTATCCTGTGACACAGGGATGACAGTTCAGACACGATCTCAACTGTCAGTAGCATCTGCGGCGGCGTGCCCCGCTATTACCAGCAGCGATTACTGCTTTCACTTCGCTGGCTGGTAATTAAGTGTGAATCATAATCAATCGATTTTCCGCAGGAGGGAATCTCCGTACAGATCTTTAAATCTTTATACAGTCGGTGCAGCATGTGTTCCTGTCGCCTGTTTTCCCTTGAAGGATGAAACATCAAACCGCATCGTTGTTTCATGTTCAGAGAAACCTTCCTTTGTGGATCCTGAAAGTAAAAACAGGCTTTGCAATGGTGTTTGCCTGCGCACACCCTTCAACATCAGACGTTGATTCTTCGAACAGAACAGTTTGCATGCACCGCACTAATTTCTGAATCTGGATCCACGAAAAAACATCAATCAGTGAAAGAGGCATTCATTCAAACTTGACACAACCTGTTTGAAGCTGTGTAATATTTTTGCGCAGACAGAGGAATCCTTCTGAATCCGATGGAGAAGAGCCATATTGTTTAATACGGTCTGTGCGTCTTTGCAGATGTCGCTGGCTGAAGGTCGAGCTGGAACGAAGCCCGAAACACACCTTTCTATGAAGTAGCTGCTCAACACCCAGAATGACGTAGCGTAACGCAAACCGTGACCCCCTCCCCCTCTCTGCCCCTTGCCCACCCCTCGCAGTATGTCAACACTATGGTTCACCACACTCCTAGTGTTACTGCTCGGCGCGACCTGGGGTGGCGCCACCTACAGGGGCAGCAGAAGCGACATCTCGTGGAGCGGCGGCTTCAATCCCTTCCCATCGCTGCGCCACCAACGCACGCAGTCACGCCATTCTCGCCACAACGCACCAGCGACGCGCCGCCCGCCACGCAAATTCCTGCGCGAGTGTCCGAGCGGCTGCGTGCTGCAGGTGCTCAACATGCACGACGTGCGCGCCGCCTTCCAGGACCTGCTCGAGGAGCCCGACACGTCGCTCGTCTTCTTCAAGCTTCACTTCCCGGGTCAGAACCTCACCATCATGGACGACCGACCGTACATGGGCAACTACTTCCGCGCGTCCGAGTGGGTGTGGGCATCGGAGCGCATCGGGCGGAAGCTGTTGAGTCTGCCGCTCGACGCCGACGTCTTGTCGCTCTATATTCTGGACGCGCAGCGGAAGCGCATCAACCTGTACGTGTCGCCGATCCCGGCCGACTGTCTCCTCATGCAGTCCCCGAGCTGCAGGCTTCTGTCCGTGCGCCGCCTCCTCCTGCTCAACATCACCTACGTCGAGCAGCACAAACACAGGCGCGACTTCGTGTGCACGCGCACGGTGAACACCAGCGTGCACGAGTCGAGCGAGGAAGTGGTGTCTGAGTACATGTACCACTGCTGCGACACGGCCGAGTTCCGCTCGGGGGACCAAACGTGCAGGACGCACGCCGTCTACCAGAAGGAAGTGTCCGGAGTTCTGGTCGTCATAAACATCATCGCGCTCCTGTTCACGCTCTTCAGCCCCATCATCTTCGTCAAGGTCAAGATGCTGCTCAAATTCGACAACGTCACCAAGTTCTTCCGCGCCTCGCTCAAGCACGGCATCACGGGTCAGCGCAACTACGTCATCCGCATCTCGTCCCGACAACTCATCAACCTCTCCGACCCGAAGCCCTTCTCAGTGCCCAGGTTTCTCTTCAGGCTCATCTTCCACTGCTACGGAGAAGGTCGCTGCTGTATCCACTGGTGGGGCGAGTGGTCCCACCAGCCGTCAGTGTGCCACAAGGAATCCCAGTGCCAAAAATGTTGGTTTTGCTTCTTCAGAATTTCCGCAGTTACAGTCGTATATCCAGTCATACTCTACATTGCCATCCTATTGTACGCACCCAGACTGGCCCTGTACGCTTCCATCATTGAGTTCGCCAACACTCTGAACGACGAAGCTCCAATTGACTTGCACCTAAATTTGCTTGGGTGGTCCCTGCTGCCCATGTACAGTCCAGCTCTCTCCGTTTGGATTTTGTTCTCATTCGTAGCATTTGTTTACACCGTACTGCTGCTTTCGTGGGCCAACAACCCACTCGAGAGGTGCTTGCTGCAGCTGCCCAAAGATGCCAAAAGAGCTTACGAACAGCCAGCCATGCTCTACGCTCACATGACTCGAAACTACAAGCAAGTCATACACAAAATGGCCTACGGAGATTTCCCGACGAAGCGACACTTTTTCCGGGTCAAGTGGATCCCGTGGGGCGTGCGACGCGTCCTGCACTTCGCGCGCCGTGTTCTCCTCCAAATCCCAGTCATCAACATCTGCTTCTCGCTGTCCGTATTCGACAGCAAAGTGTTTCGGCTCAAGGCGGAGAAGGGCGAGGAGACGCACGACCCCGACGAGACGAAGGAGCGCCCCGAGTGGAGGTCGCCCGCGGGTCGCACGGTGTGCAAGGCGTTCTGCTCCTTCATCATTTGGTGCGGCTTCGCCTTCGTTCTCGCCGGCTACTGCACCATGGTCTTCGTCATGACCGAATTTCTGCTCAACGTCATCTTCTTCACCTTCCTCGGTGCCATACTCAACGCGTCCACCGTTCTCCCATGGATCGCCTGCGTCGGAGTCATTGTTTTCTACGCCAACGATACTCTGTCCATGATCAACCGAGAACATCGGGACATCCTCAAGCTCATAGACGAAAACTCTCCACGAATCTCCGCAGTGGAGGACACCGAAGATGTGTTCAGAGACAGAAATATCCAAATCCTCCGAACTCACAATTTGGGTGCTGTTAAATTCATAGATGGTGACAACACTGAGTACGTGTCCAAGGAGTTGTATTATAACGTGTGTACAGACCTCAAGTGTGGGTGGACGCGATCCGTGCGCCGGATCCTGTATAGAATGACTTGTGTTGTGCTCTTTGTGTTGCTCTTGTTTTTGTCCGCGTCAATTGTCGGGTCTCTGACGGGCAGTGGTTCCATGGTCACGTTCCTGGCGATCGTGCTGTCTCTTGTGCCCAAGATGGTCGAGACGTACCGCGACTCGAAGCCCGAGAAGCGCGAAGCAAAGCGCGCGCTCTGGGCCAAGATCATGCCGGACATTCTGGACCGGCACATCCGGGTGGACCGGACTCAGTGCATCGACCCGGCCGAGGAGGACCTGTCCACGTACGACGTGCGGCCGGTCGGCTCGCTCGACATGGACATCCCGCGCATGCAGATGTCGCACGGGTTGCATCTGTGGAAATTCCCGTGGATCGTGTCCGCCGATCAGCAGACGCAGTCGCACGAGAGTTTCATCATTGCACTTGCCAACAAGCTGGCGGCCGCAGCCTTCCTCAGCAAACTCGTGACGCGCGCCTACTCGCCCGACCTCGAGGACGAGGGCGTGCTGCGCCTCTGGTGCCTCCTCGTCGAGAACTGCATTCTTGAGGGGTCCGCGACCGCCAGCAGCATCAACGGCGTTCCGGTCGAGTCGATCCGGTTATTTCCAAGAGACGTTCAACCTTTGGTGTCCCCGTTCAACACCGGATCCACGGTGGATGCTGTGGTCGACAGCATCAACAGGGAACTGTACGGTCCGTTCACCAAAGGCGTTCTGGTCACCATCAGCAACACAACGCTCGCAATATGCAAAATGGACAACACCATCTTTGCCTTCAACTCGAGTTGTCATGGTGACCAAGTGACGGACTTGTTCGGTGCGGTTCTCATTGCGACTGAATTCAACACGCAGAATCTGCAGTCGACAATCAAGTTCATCGTGGACCCGTACGCCCCTGATGCAGTCCCCGTTTACAGCATTGTGCCCATCGAAGGCTTTGTTTTCCGTTCCGCTGAAATCATGCAGTACGATCTGCCCATGGAGTTGTGACACAAAATGTTTTCCACAAAGAGTACTTAAAGTTGAAGAATTGTTGCTATTTTATGATCCTCAGGCGCATCAAAAATGGGGTTCAGGTTCCCTACGTTGCGACAAAAGCTACGATGAAGATACGGTACGTGACTTGAGCGAAATACCGTTTCACGAAAAAGGGCAAAATTTTCACTCAAAATTGACAGACAAGAGATGCGCGCCTCGATACCCAAGATGAAGCCAACTTTTTGGGGTGCGAATCCTGGGTGCGTGTTCTCCTTGGATTGCGACGCTTTGATTGCGAACAAGGTCTTTGATGGGTGCGTTGCTTGACTGCAATTCTGCACACACATTTTACCAGAGGGTGTGCGACAGAATTTTTTCTGCGCGCGAGCGTATTTGGTTGATTTCCAAGCCTTTTTCAAGCAAAATCCCTTTGCGCGCAGGAAAATTGACCTGGTGACTCCACTGCCTTGACAGATCCTATATTTGTACACATGTTACTCGTGAAAGAAATGTGCGTGTATTCATGGCAATCAAATTGTTCATTGTGGTTTGCCACATGTTGGTTTCATTGTGTCTGTAGGTTCGTTTTAAAATCTCCCAGACACTTGTTTTTGTCGCGTTTCTGTTTCACTTCTCTTGCAGTGCAAACACCGTTCACCTCAAGTGCGAGATTGCGGCTCAGTGCGGTATCCGAGACGATTTAGTTGCCGCACAAAGGGGTGTCAACGGACTGCGTGTTTTTGACTTCATTCTTGTGTACACTGTTAAGTCACGATGTTCTCTGTGTGAATATTTTCGTTATGAAGTTTGCTCATTGTGCAAGTATTCTTGGTCAATCTTGTTCCCCCACCCCGGCTGGACGCGAGAAGCAACTTTCAGATCGGTGAAATGCGGAGTCTGATTTTGTCCTGAATTCCTGCGGCAGCACATGACAAGTTTTCAACAAGACTGTTCAAACCTGACTCAAAATTGGTTTCGCGTCGAAATTGTTTTTTTCTGTCGTAAAGAGCGAATCATATCTCGAAATACCTGAGTCTCGCTGATCAGCTTCACTTTTTCCGGAACATCATTTCACGATCGTGATTTCGCTGCCGTCTGAGACCAGATAAGCAAAAAACGTCAAAATTGCAAAAAGCTGATAACTTTTACGTATTGTCTTGTCTTTTCATTTTCAAACAAATGTTGCTGGAAGTCTCAACAGATGCAAAGGCTGATTCCTTCCCGACACGACTGAGAGACGGAAAAGGTTTTCAGTGATTTGACTCGGAAAAGGCGCTTGGTTTTTCTTTTCGTGTCTGAGATGCTTCCCAACATTTGCACAGAAATGGCTCGAACGTGAAAGTTATTGGGTAGAAATGATCAATGACTCTTCGCAATTCTACACCAAGAACTGACCTTGAATTGGGTAAGTCTGAAGTCAGCCGAGTGTCTCAACCGATCTCAAAAGTGTCTCTTGCTGTTCTCAAGTAGTTTCCAAAAATAATCCTTTATATCTGATGGTATTTTTGTACGGCTCTATAAGTGTGCAACGCAATGATTTACAAATCAAGTGCTATTTCCATATGAACTTGAATTTGTGGAGGCTTTTCTAGATTTACAACTGCGGCTACTTGAAACAGAGAGATACAATATGACCAATACTAAAGTACACGAGTGAAATTTGTACAGTCTTTTACAATAAACTAGTCAGTCGCTGTACTCCCTCTTCTTCACCAACGGCATTGGTCGCGACCCTTGTGGCTCAAGATCGATCTGTGCCGAAATTTTGTCGGCATGAAGACAGCTGAACAAACTCGGCATTTTCTTGGTCTCGTACATCTACTTTATTTCAATTTCATTTGTATCTTACAGAATTTGATGTGAACGACCACATTACTGCACACACAAAGGCAACAACCAAGATATTTCGACATTGCGAAATAATTTAAAACAGAATTGTCTGTGCACATTCACGACACACACATCTTCTTGTACAAAATACTGTCATGCTGAGATAGCAAGACGAAACAGAAGCACCAAACTGAAATGCGAAAACAAACAGAAATTTGTCAGTATCCATCTGTGGACTATTTCAAGTCTGACTCAACGTCTTTTGGGTACTGGTGAATACAGTTTACTTGAATCGATCAACTACACTGTCCCTGACTGATATGACAGTTGAGGTCGCCTTTCAGCAAGACAGTGACTGGACAGAATGTTTGTTGCAGACCCGAACACTGACCTTCGTTCAGCTTTCAAGCCAAAGTTTCGCAATGTTGAGCGCTTCCCTCTTTTCCGCTTCTGTAACTAAATTTCCTTTCTCTAGCCTCCACATTGGAACAACCCACACGGACAAGGTCAGCTCCAGGCAACAGTGTTGGTACTTTTATCAGCAGTGTAGATGACAGAATGTTGTGAACGTGTGAAACTGTAGCATAAGTCAATCAATTTCTCTGCTCAAATGCCGCGATTAAAAATTGAGAATATGAAAAACATAAGTTAGAAATCTACTGATTATCTCACAAGCACTTTCATACAAAACAAAATTTCTGTCGGAGTAGAAACATCCAGACTCCAAACAAGAAGGTAAAATGAACAAAATACTCGTACCAGAAGCCACCACGACAAGTTTCAGTCTCAACTCAGCACAGTGGATGTCTGTGAGGCAAGTTCAACACTCAGTTCAATCAATGTAGCTTGCTTCAAGAAGTAAGCGTCAGAAAGTACAAAAAATACTCTTTCTGTAAAAATGTTCAGCTCAAGTAAAACCAATGTGTACCTGCATGACTAGCTCAACTACTGGTTTAGCCTCACACACAAAACCCGATGAGTCATTCGTACGTCCGTAACGGCTCAAAGCGACCACCCTTCCCTTCCAGCTTTCCTCAGTTGCCCCCTTTTCCAATACACTGATTTCCAAATCGCCAAAATTCATCGCATTCTCAGGACAGAACCAACCACTTCTCCACGTTGCTCGCCAAAACAGTGACATGTTTGTTATCACAGCTACGTTGTTGAATAGTACCGCGACAAACTGTACAGATTCTCTTCAGGTCACCCAAAGAACAAGTACGAATTTCTATGGATGGCATTCATAATCTTGCTAAGCGTTGCGCTTCCTCTTTTGCAGCGGCTCTCATTTCTCAATAAATATTCACAAACGGTATTTACAAAATATAATTTCTGTACACAACGTCAGTGAAGTAACCCAGATTCTTTGGGACCACAAATGAAATAATAACACACCTGAGCAACTTTTGCACCAAATTTCACACTTGCGATTTTTTGGAATGAAATACCAAATATGTTCAAAAATACTTCGCCATCGACTGTGTTTTGGAATGAAATTATACCACTGGTTTTCATAAACTGGACCTACGTACATCAATTTCTCCGCATCAAAACGATGCAAGTTTTTTGGCAAGTTTGCGCAAATCATTTCCACCAAAGCAAACAGTTCTGCAATCGATATTGCCGTAAAATTGTGAGTATTGTGGTGTGAAGCTGCGGCTGAAATGACAACTGCTGGTATTCGAAATCCACATTCTCACTTTCGACTCTCACTCAGCAGGCGGGCGGACGTCTACTTTTCGAATAGCAAAGCCAACACGTTCACTGGTAGCTTGTCGGTGCTGCAAATTGTTGGGTCCATTTTTCTCAGCTGGAAGAAGCATCATCGGTTCTCACACGCGGCTGACTCAACAACCATTGCGTTTGGAATATGTTCACCAATATTTACACCAAGCATAAACTGCACAAATTCCTTTAAAAAGCAGGTTCTACCAGAGAGCCATGAACTTGTTTTTGGTCGCACTGACGCGATTCGATTGACAATACTGCGTAACTGTTTTCTAACTAAAACAACTGAATTCAAATTAAAGACTCACTTTGAGCAACATTGCACAGTGTGCGCGCGGTCTGTTGGTAAGATTGTCCTCCTTGTACAAATTAGAAATCCAATCATTCAAGCACCAATTCAGGACTGTAACGTAGTACATTTTTGGGGAACAGCGAAAATCAGAAAAGCTGTACATTTCCCAACAGTTTTCTTATGTACACCTGTCATGACATGATCTGCGAGATTCTTCTCCGCTGTGTGTTGACGGGTGACGCTTCATTATCTGAAGTTGGCGTAGGTCTCGAACTCAGCCAGGTACGCGATCACCATCTCGAAGCAAAACTGGTACTGCGCCTGTGAAAAGTAAGTGACGAAACATGCAGCAGCGAGTTGAACCAATGGTCACTGAAGTTGACGTCGATCTCCTGTTTGTGGCAAAGGTGACCTTTTCTTCCGTATTTGTAACACTCCAGACTCGCATGGTTTGCAAATTCAGACCGCACGGAGACATTGTTGTGACTGGTCAGCACACAAGAACTGCCGCTTGTGACTTGTGAGAACCAACAACCGAGGGCGCATTCAGTCGCGCACACAAGAACACCACCGTGTTGAAGACTTGAGGTCCCCGAGAGCAATTGACATTTGCAAGCATAAAACATCGCAACACTGTCAGAAGGATAAAACGCCGATATCTCTTGAAAGATGACAAAGCTGTGACACGACACTGCAGCCTGCGGCGTAAGACCACTGACCAAACTTGTTCTTTGCAGCGAGAATGTTTACAGCCCCCCCCCCCCCCGCCCACATACTTGACGTCACCTCAGGCCAAAGGACGCAAATCACCAAGCATCCTTGTGTTGTACTCACCAAGTCTTGCACGATATTCTTCCTGTGGTACCTCAGGTGTTTTATAGCGTGGAAAATGTCGACTTCTTGGTCGACCTTCATCTTCTCCCAAATGCAGTTCACAGCTGTGTACAACCCGCTCGCTATCAACCCGTTACTGAAATGTGATGAAAAGTACAGCGTCAACGCTCGCTAATTCGCACACAGCCATGCACGGCAGCACGTTCCAGGAATCGGGGGCGTATTTCTCTGTACAAATGGCACTGAGAACACACCATTGGATTTGCTCGAAGCCACGTTGCCCAGTCGGATCTGCACACAACATGGAAGCCACAAGGCGCACTTACTGGCAGTGCACGATCATGGAGCCGTCGCCCGTCTTCTGCTGCCATCGCTCCACCTGCTCGATGAGGTTGATGAGGCCGATCTTGGAAGACGGCGTCGACTCGAGTTTTTCCCAGCGGTGGAACTGGTACTGGTTCACGATACGAGGCTTCTCCTCACGTTTGTTCGGGATCGGAGACGGGGACTGCAACATGACGGACGAGTTATGAGGGTTGCGCCTCACTGCCTCACTCGCGTGCACCTTTGTGTTTGCGGAAGGAATCTCTTACCTGCGGCTCGTACGTGAGCTTCAGTTGTCTGACGGTGAAGTCAGAATTACTCGTATCGACCGACAGCGGCTCGATGATGAACGGACCCACCTCGCAGCCTTCGTCGTCGAGCCAGTACTGACCGTAAGACTGCAACACAAACATCAAATACTTCGAGTCAAAACACACAGGCGAAAAACAACAGACAGCTGCAGAGGGAACGACCACGTCTGGCTGTTGGATCGCTTCCGCGAAATTCTTTCGATTGGATTGCAATTGTGACGTTTGCTCCACATCTCTGTCACGATTCGTCATCTATGCACGTCCTGTGAAGTGAACGCAAGCCAAGAAGGGAACAACTCACATCGTCGGCGTCATCCATGGGGTTGAGCATGACAACTGAACAAACGTTGTGCTCAAACACCATGCGCCAGAAGTCGATCACCGTGTGCGGCATCGGCATCTGCGTCAGGATGAACTGGTTCCGCTTCTTGAATCCCTGCAACAAACCCCAACAGATCCACTTTTCGCGTTCACTAAACCTTCAGTTCAATACTTCTCTGGAAGTTTCATTGTGTTCGATTTTCTTTCCGACAGCAATGCTGCTCAATCCCTTCACAAGCAAACCAAGAAGGAACAAGAATGCTACGCATAAAAAGCGTGTGGTTCGCAGTTCATCACTGATCATTTAAATAAATATATTAATAATTGGTAATTGGGGGGTGGGGGGGGGGGGGGGGTTTGGGCGGTTTTGGGTGATGTGGGGTGGTGGCGAGGGGGGGGGGTGGTTGGGTGTTTTT